>Ga0123354_10018343_pt1 | contig 10967 bp, 6 predicted proteins | sample TergutLab28metaG_2_FD_97872 | JGI IMG/M metagenome (GOLD analysis project Ga0123354, IMG submission 97872) | Labiotermes labralis P4 segment gut microbial communities from Petit-Saut dam, French Guiana - Lab288 P4 | ecosystem: Host-associated > Arthropoda: Insects > Digestive system > Gut ... | reverse complement strand
CCGAGGTAAAACTCGGTGTGTTTTGCTACATTTTGACAGTTCAAAACGTTGTGTATGTCCTCTGTATAAATTTCTTTACGCTTTCAAATTTGTAAAGCTCTTTTTGAAACACCCTGTATATATATCCATGGAGCACAGCACAGCACAGCCCTCCACGTACCCGGCTAGACTTCAAAGAACAGGCCCCCATTGCTTCGACTTGATGAATTTGTCTCAAAACAGGAAAAATGGCGAGCTTTTGTGAAAGCGGTGATGAAATTTTGGGCTCCATAAAATGTGGGTATTAGTATGTATATATATATATATATATATGTGTGTGTGTGTGTGTGTGTGTGTGTACACAACAAAATCTAACGCGTTACGTTCCATCGTGAAGTGTGTTGGCAAGTACTTACCAACAGGAGAAGAACATGGCAGCATGGCAGGCATAAACTGCAGAATAAGGTATGTTTAGTGAGTACCGTAGTGTACACAGCATACCTCCAGACAGCAGCACCGTGTGTGCGTGATGGTACCCTAACCTATAAATTTGCTACTACTGCAAACGTATTTGCAGACGTTTCCACGTTCAAAACGCGCATAATCAGTGAAACAGGCACTTCATATCGTCTCTCTAACGGCTGTAATATATAGGATAGTTCAGAGCGAAATGGTTGTTGTGTGATCGTGTGTGATGGAGATAAGCGGAATCGTTGCCCGTTGGAACTCCAGCGGGCTTTATACAAGTAGCAGTAGTCCCTACACGTTCATATGGGAGGATGTGCAAAACCCTGCACCAGCTGTGGGAATATCTCTGCAGATCGCAAATTTACAGCCTTGTTAAGTTCCATTAAAGTGACAGAGAAAAATGATCGCAGAGTTTATAATTTCGGAAGGGGGGTATAAAATATGAAAGAATGTCTCAGGGGTACGGCTGGCCTCAGTTATGTAACAAGGAAGGGGTGTAGCAGAATTGGCTAGGATACATTGACAAAATCTCGGGAGTTAGGTCGCCGTGGCGACTACATTTTGCACAGTGGCGACTAAATTTTGTACAGTAGCGACTAAATTTTGTACAGTTGCGACTAATTTTTTATACCGTTTCGGCTAAATTTTGTACAGTGGCGACTAAATTTTTGTACCGTTGAGACTTAATTTTTGTACAGTGGCGACTAAATTTTTATACCGTTTCGGCTAAATTTTGTACAGTGGCGACTAAATTTTTGTACCATTGAGACTAATTTTTGTACAGTGGCGACTAAATTTTTGTACTGTTCAGACTAATTTTTTACAGTGGCGATTAATATTTTCAGGTTATCGGTATGCAAATTGCTTTGTTTCGTCCTTCTGGCGTCTAGAACTTTCAAGTGCCTCGTACATTTTTTGAAAATGTGTGCATACCTGCACTACATTGTGGGTTTAGGGACTAACCAGCCGCTAGATTCTTCCGTGTTGCTACCAAAATATCCTTACTTTGGACAATATTGTTATCAATAAGACGGCCACGCCTCCGCACACACGTGGACTGTTGATCGCACAAACTGCTATTGAAAAGAAAATCGGACACTCCTGTTAGAAGTGATTAAGACACGCTAAAAAGTTGTGGGATGGAAAAAAATTCGGAGAACATCTTCGGCACCACAGGCACGCAGCAAATGGTCAAACTTAGCGAAAATAAAAAAGAAAATGAAAAATTGTGCACAGTGCGTAAAGTAGCGGAAAATAAAATTATGGATTGGTCCAGACCCAGCCTCACAAAGCCCCTTGAGCGAATGGTTAGGCGTACTAACGACATTGCTGATTCTGCCTATTTGTGATGCAGTCCGGCAGCCTCTCGAACGACTCGGTCAGTTTCGCGAATGCTGACCAATACACTTGGGAGAGAAGTACCCGCTCTCCGGGCGGATTACGGTTACCTTTCTCGTTAGCACACAGAATATTCAACTATCTAGGTTCATGGAGCAGGCTCAGTCCGTCTTGGAAATCTAACAGTTCCTCTCCCCGTATTTTATGGAAACCGAAATTTCATAACCAATTTCAAAACAGGCCGCTACTCCTCCTTAACGTGAGCCAGAAACACCCAATCCATACCCTCAAAAACCAATTTATTTAAGATCCACTTTAAAATTATCCTACCACCTATGCCCAGGTCTTCCAATTGGTTTCTTTCCGTCAATAGTAGGAGTTAGGTATGTTAACACTTACAGTCGAGAACAACCTTATTTGTTTTTTAATATACAGAGTTTACAACAACGACATGTTTCGACCCTATGTGTGGGCCATCTTCAGGTTTTGGTTGGACTTTCAGCTTAGGCTATACTAGCATGCGTGTAGTGGTCTTGGGGCGTAATGGGGCGGGTTCGAGATCTCATTATATCACGGGGTACCAGATACAACCGGGACCATGGTACCCTGTGATATAATGAGATCTCGAACCCGCCCCATTACGCCCCAAGACCACTACACGCATGCTAGTATAACCTAAGCTGAAAGTCCAACCACAACCTGATGATGGCCCACACATAGGGCCGAAACATGTCGTTGTTGTAAACTCCTGTATATTAAAAAACAAATATAGTTGTTCTCGACTGTAAGTGTTAACATACCTAACTCCTACTATTGTACAAAACACAACGGGGTTGACGCACATTAGAATTCTTTCCGTCAGTTTTCCCCGTCAAAGTACTGTATACTTTACATTCACAATATATAGTGGATAAAACGTCAAAGAAGGCACGAAGTTACAATTAAGAAATTAACACGTCCAAAAACTGGACTGCAAATCTTGCACAACGCTTTTAACTCCGTCGCTACTGTTCACACTGGCTGCAGTAGCGTACCGTACAAGCTGTTCGCGGTAGGAATTAGGAAAAGTAGCAACTATTGGGTACTTTGTAGTGTAACTCAAATTATTATCTAGAAATATATTACATTTTTGTCAAGCACTTTCAAGTTTTTGTACATCCCAGTTTCAAATCTCGGTCTGCGAAATAGCTTTCAATATCGCTTATAATTAATCGTTCACTCTCAGCCAATTATTCAGGGTGACAGCGTCGTTAAATGTTCTACAAATATGTAAATAAATACATAATACTTCCAATCACAAATTCGCCAAGTGCCACATTTTTACACCTTGTGTCTGAAACACATAAGCTCTCATTATTCTAAGTGAGAAACTCGTGACTTTCCTCAGTCTCTCTATGTATACGTCCATGTCACGTATATTTCCTACAAAACACCTCCATTTTATTATTCAATAACTACCATAAAACATAGGGGACCGCGGTAGCACAGTGGTTAAGGTGCTGTGCTAAAAAGCGGAAGGGCGCTGGTTCGAACCCAGCTGGTGTCATTGGAATTTTTCATTGACCTAAAATCCCTCCGATCGCACTATAGCCCTTGGGTCGACTCAGCCTCTAACAGAAATGAGTACCAGAAGCATTTCCTGGGGGTAAAGGCGGCCGGTGCGTAAGGCTGACAACCTTACCACCACCCTGTGCCGTTGTCGCGCAGTCTGGGAACCTTAACTTCCTGGAACCCTCTGGGCAACTCCAGGCCTGTAACGGGACTGATTTACCTTTCACCATAAAATATAAATAAGTAAATAAAAAACAGAAATTTAACCTCTCGTCCAGAATAGTTTTTTTAAAACTATTTCAGTATGTTTCACCCTTACATTATTTATTCCGTGCATTATGGTGAATTAAGTGACTCAAGTGACACCAACAAATGCACTATTCCATACCATATGTTTATAACCTTTTCCATTTATTATATATTATATATTGTGGGGCCATTATCGCACAGTCGGTATAGCAACGCGCTACGAAATGGACGATCCGGGGATCGAATCCCAGTGGAGGCGAGATTTTCTGCACTCGTCCACACCGGCCCTGGGGCCCACCCAGCCTCCGAGTATTTCCTGGGGTAAAGCGGCCGGAGCGTGACGTTGACCACCCACCCCATCTAGCGCCGAAGTTAAGGAAAGAGTAGAGTTATACCTCTACTCCCACTCTGGGCATTTGCGGCCTGTTCTGGGTGAACTTTACCTTTGTATATAGCATATTTCCCATTTCGGTGCCGTTATCTCGCTATCTTCAGGGAGATGGAACAAAAATTTCTTTAAAACACACAACAATAAAATAGGTCACGATAAACACGCGTACGTGTATGCTGTGGTATCAACAGAAGCGGCCTAGCGTTCTGTCACACACCTACAGTGACGGGATCCATATATATTTTTGTACACAAAGAATAATTACAAGGCAGGCCTGTTTAATATTTGAATAATTTAAAAACAAACATGCGTGAATTACTAGTTTCACCAAACGTATATTACATTTATGTATGTAATTTTAATCAAAACCTGTAAAATTTGCACTACTGATACCACAACAGATGAACGATTACTGAGACATATTTCATTTGTGCAGATGGTGTAAATGGAATTTTTCATAGACATTATCCTTCTGGCCGCACTATGGCCCTGGGGTTGACTCAACCTCTAACAGAAATGAGTACCAGGAATATTTTCTGGGGGGTACACGCGGCCGGTATGCATGGCTAACAACCTTACCACCTTCATGTGCCGACTGTCTTGAAATCTGAGAGCCTCAACCACCTGGAACCCTCAGGGCCTGTACACCTGTAATGGGATTGCTTTACCTTTAGCTTCATGTTTTAGAGAAATTTTGGTGTCAGCTACCTGCAGATGTAGAGAGAACATCACCGAACTCTGTAGGATATATGTAAAATAAATTTTAATGTTTTGCTGACCGTGCGTCTCAGTATAATCTTAGTCATTAACCAACTTAATGCACAAATTCTTGGTTTATAATAAGTTTATTATATTCCTTTACATGTTTCGAGCACTATGTGCTCATCATCAGGAGATCAAAATTGTATTATACAGCATCTGGTATCATCACACTCTGTAGGTGGCCGTCCCTTGCACAGTCCTCTCTCAACGCATGCACGGGACGGCCACCTACAGGTGTGACAACACCAGATGCTGTATAATACAATTTGACCTCCTGATGATGAGCAAAACAATGCTCGAAACATGTAGAGTCATATAATAAACTTATTATAAAACAAGAATTTGTGCATTAAGTTGGTTAATTACTAAGATGTAAAATGAAGTACTTATAAGTTACGGAACCGTGGATTTGGTGGTGTTGCAAGAGTTATTTATTTCCGTTAAGTGTACAGTTGTCACATATGGCGATTGATCCTGTGACAAATACTGCAGCTCACACAACCAAAAAAGAAAGCATGTTTCAGACCCTAAAAATGTCTGGTCGCCCCTTCACTTTTCTTAATGGTCAACTCCCTCGAGCTTCGAGGCTGAAGTTGTGAATCTTGATGTGAGGCCGCAGGGTGATGCAGCTAAGAAGCTACGAACTAAAAAAGAAAATTCCCTGAACCCAGGGACCAAAGTTGTAACCCGCCCGAGGGAAGAAAGACCTAACATTCACTAGGACTTCTCGTTGTTTCAACCACACACAACATTTCAAGTGACATAGAGACAGAGGACTGTAAGTTAAGTAACTCTGACCTTTGGGTGTGGCTGTATATTACAGTAAAATACGTCCTCACGCACTAAGCTCTTTGGACTACAACACACCCTCCTGCTGGCTCAAAACAAAGCACAGTTTCCGTACAAAAGCTGTAACAATGGCATACACGGACGCACCGTGAGTGAGATTAGAAACCCTTCATATGACAAGACGTTTATTACGTCAGCATATCACATATAGGAAAGAGAATGGCCGATGAAGCTTCGCATTTTGTGATTGTTATTTCTACGACAATACAACTCATCATCCATCAAAACATTTCTGATTAATGTAATTCTCATGAAAATACGACCCATCACACATCAAAACATTTCTGATTACTGTAACTCTTACGACACAACGACACATCATCCATCAAAACATTTCTGATTAATGTAACTCTTACCACAATATAACATATCATCTATCATCACATTTGTTTATGAATGTAACTCTTACCACAATATGACATATCATCGACCAACACGTGTATAATTACCGTTGGATGATAAATTTATTACGTACATCTTAGTAAAATAAATAAACAAATTTGTAGTAAATACGTAAAGAATGTTTTTGGATCACATTTCATCCACTGAATTAAATTATTATTTTACTTTTTTGGATTCAATAACATTAATTTCCGACCATCGCAGCTGGCTGGCTAGCACTGCCGCCTTGCATTTTGGAGAATCCACTTTCAAGTCATGACCCGAAGACTGACTATTATGACTGACATTGTGCGTGGATTTCCTCAGTTGTTCGAGGTTGAAGTCGAGGTAGTAGAATAACTTAAATTCGGTCACAATCTCTTGCTTTCACGTTCTTTCCAATCCGGTTCTCACTTTTATTTTCATTTTATTCTACATTTCTATGCTGTGTCGTCACCAATACAGATATGTACAAATATATACAGGGTGATTTCGGATGAGGTCAGTTTTTTGGGATAAGATATTATCATTCATTTGAGAAAAAATCATATAAACATGTGTTTAACCCTTAAACGCCGACTTAAACCCCATCTGCTGTCATTATTGGGAGCTCACCATATTTTCCACGTTAGCGGGTTAAGGGTTAATACTGCATGATTACCGATACAGAGCTGTTCGAATCTATAAATGCAAAAGAATTGTGAATAGTAATAAAAAGAAATTACGTAAAGTTAATTTTATTTTCAATTTAATTTACTGTTTAAACGACAATTTTATACACAGGAATAAAAAAATTGTTACGGTTCACAAGGAATGTTCGAAAATCCCACCGTCAAATGCAGTTAATTTTGATTCTTCTGTGCAAAAATCGCGTATACTTCGTCTGACTGCGTCTGATTGTGAATTGTAAAAAAATTGTCATTTAAACATTAAATTAAAATCGAAATAAAATTAACAGCAATTAATTTATCTTTATTTATTACAATTGGCAATGATTTTGCAATTATAAATCCAAACAGCTCAATCTTGATTAACATTCCACCATTATACACATAATCATATGACATTATTTTTCTCACAACGACAGATACTAACACCTCCCATAATATTGATCTTTCCTGCTGAATCACCCTGTATGCGTATGTATGTACATAATAGTCAGACATGGTCAATGTTATAAGTAAACAATATAAACCAACAAATGTAGAGTGCAAAAAATATAAAACATAAAATAGTCTATGTTTTCATAATTATTTCTGGACGTTTAAATGATTTGAGTAAAATCTTGCTTCGTATTTATTTGTCCGATAAATATTTCTGAGTGACATGCCCTTTTGATACAACTATATTTTGCATTTCGCTATTAATTCAGCCGCCCATTTTATAGTGTCGCGTGTCACCGACGCTTACCACGAGAATGAAAAAATGCCCAAGGTACTCGTATGGACACGTGATCATTCATGTTGTCTATAAAATATTTGTTAGCCTTGCTGGCGTAGCGACTGGCTGGACGGTCTGGGGATCGAATCCTGGTGGAAGCGACATTTTTGTCACCCGTCCAGAACAGCCCCGAGACCCACCCAGCCCCCTGTAAAAAGGGTAGTATGTCTCTTTTCCAGGGCGTGGTGTTGACCATCCACTCCATCTAGAGACGAGGTTAAAGAAAGAGTGTAACTATACCTCTACTCCCCCTCTGAGACTTCGCGATCTGTACTAAGTTGAATTTTACCTTTACCTTTACCTTTTTAATGTAACATCTGACTGTTGTAATTGCCTACACGCACGTGTTACGCAGTTCTCTCTTCATTTCTACGGTAATGTTTCCTTTTCACACATTTACGCAAATCGTAACACTGTGTTCGAAACAGTTTCACCTGAAATACATGGGAAAGAAGGACAAGAAGGTAGCAGCAGATAACAGAAAGTCAGAAATGTGTGATGAATGAATATGTATTAAAAAAACTGTAACACGATGCCTGAGATGGGCAGGGCATGTAGAGCGTTTGGGGGAGAGGAGAGGCGTATACAGGGTTTTGGTGCGGAAACCTAAAGGAAAGAAGCCATTTGAGAGATCCTGGCGTAGATTGGAGGATAATACTAAGATGGATCTTCAGGAAATAAGACGTGGTGGTATGGACTGGATCGAGCTTGTTCAGGATAGGGACAGGTGGCGGGAACTTTTGAATGCGGAAATAAACCTTCGGGTTCCATAAAATGCGGAGAATTTCTTGACTAGCTGAAAACCTGTTAGTTTCTCAAAAAGGACTCTGCTCCATGGAGTAAGTAAGTAAGTAATAAGAGAGCAAGTAACAAGTAACGTGATGAATTTCAATGGGTTTTGTCTGTTGGAAGCTAAGTAAGTAACTTCGAGACCAAGAAGGTTTTGGGTGCACGAACAGAGGGACAGAACAAAAGCGCTCCAGCATGATTGAAAACGTGACCTTGAACAGATTAACAGACCGTCGAGGGTAGAAATACGAGACCCGAAAGTTCTTGTTGTCCTCTGAAGCAAATTGGCACGATTTGGCGAAGGTTGGGGTATACAAATTTGCAAGCTCTACTGTGGCTATCCGAGCTCCCGATCACAGAATGCCGAGCGACCCGCATAAATCTGCTGCCCGCTTGCTGGTAAGTAATTGGCTGTCTGCACCAGCGGGGCCACACCAGTTAATCGAACACGGAAATGCGGTATCAGGCAAGACGGGAACATGGCTGCCTACAGCAAGCTCTGACTCATATCCTGACATAGATTTAGTTCCAATGCCGCCATTTGGTTTGGGCCGGAATAGAGACTAGCTACATCCTGAACGGTACGGGATTCAAAGTCCGGTAGGGAAAAGTGATTCGCTCTTCTCCACACCCGTCTAGTCTGGCCCTGTGCTTCTTCCAAATTGCTGTAATTTTTTTGGTAGAAGATATCCCGTTGTGTCTGAAGTACAATGATAAAATAAAACTATGTATGTACTCAGTCCAACACAACAATATATTTATTATATTAATTGCTACCAGTTTCGGCTATAACGGCCATTATCAGGTCATTTCAAAGAACTTAAAAAAGCTGCTACATACAGTGCAAGGTAAACGCATTGCAGTAGTAAATGTGATCCCACAAAACGTGAATGTTTTGCTCTATATGTACCAGCTGCTTTAAGTTTTTGTGAAAAGACCTGATAATGGCCGTTATGGACGAAACTTGTAGCCATTGTCTTTGTAAATAGCCAACTTGACGCCCAATTCTTTTTCTTATATTTGTTTATTCCAGTTCTCTACATGTTTCGAGCAAACAAGTGCTCATCATCAGGAGAGTCAATTGTATCAATACGACCTCTGGTATGTGTCACTGTATGTAGGTGACGGTGTGGTATGCAGGTTTACCTGCAGGTGACACATACCAGAGGTCGTATTGATACAATTGACTCTCCTGATGATGACCACTTGGTTGTTCGAAACGTGTAAAGAACTGGAATAAACAAATGTAAGAAAAAGAATTGTGCCCCAAGTTGGTTATTTACAAAGATTGTAATAAGATGCACGGTCAGCAAAACATAAAAACATAAAACATGTAATTTGTAGCCATTAATGTAATAAACATGTTGTTGTGTTAGACTGAGTAAATACATAATTATAATTTATCATTGTTGTAAAATGATTATCGACGCTTTAGCCCAGAGGTAAAGCGGCACGCGCTTGGCGTTGACCACTTACCCCCACCTAGCACCGAGGTAAAATAAAGAGTAGATCTTTACCTCTCATCCTCCTCTGATTCTTCTCGCCGTGTTATATGGTGCACTTGACTTTTCACTGTATATGGTAAACCGGGATAGCATAGACAATCCTGTCAACAGGATACGACCTGCTCAAACAAGAAAATCGTCTCTCGATTTCCGGGATCAGCAAAAGATTTCCCCTACTCCAGAACGCCCGGATGGGTTCTGTGGCTCACACACCCTCTTTTTCAACACGATACGAGGGAGGGTGTCTTTCCCCCTATTAAATCGGCCATGGCGTGATCTTGAGTACCCTCTTGCACCAAGTACAAAGGTTTTTTTAATGTGTGGAGCCATACCTCCTCTTCCTTGTAAGTCTTCATGGCGTGGTGGTTAATTAAACGCAGGGGGGAACTTCAGCGTTTAGCTCTGCTATTACATAGGTGGATCAGACAATAAGTGTACAATATCCATCAATGAAAGGCAACATGATAATACAGAAAACAGAACATAGAGACAATGTATGCTTCTGATCACATGACCGCCAACACTACAGCCCTCTGTCGTACACAACAATAGCGTTTTAAACTTCAACGGATTTGTCGTCTGAAACAAATGAACTCTTAAAGTTTTTTGATCTACTCTATTATTATTTTTCTGGGCCAGGATAGCCCACGCGGTATAGTTTCTCGCTACGGGCTGGACGGTCCGGGGGTCGAATCCCAGTGGGAGAGGGATTTTCCGCACCAGTCCAGATTTGCTCTGAGTCCCACCCAGCCTCCTATAAAATAGGTAAAGGTTATTTCCCGGGGGTAAAGCGGCCGAGAAGTAGCGTTGACCACCCACCCCATCTAGCGTCGAGGTTAAAGAAAGAGTAGGGTTATACCTCTACTCCACCTCTGGGCCTTCGTGGCCTGTTCTAGGGTGAATTTTATTTTTAACTTTATTATTATTATTATTATTATCATTATCATTATCACAATCATCTCCTTTATGCAGGATATTTATACTTATATTCCTGAGACAAACTGTGTCCCTAGGGAACACAGTGTTGCAGCTATTCTGTTGTTATTAATCATAGTGTTTATAACGTTAGTTCCTGTGTTGAATCTATTATTACTATAATTAATTATTGTTAGGATTTATTATTATTATTGTTATTGTTGTTGTTATTATTATTATTATTATTATTATACGATATGTATGTCTCCTGTCACAGGCATTTCTTCCTGGTACTTCTCTTGAACCAGCGGTGATCCCCACCACTCAGGCTTCAAGCTTCACATTGCAGT
>Ga0123354_10018342_pt1 | contig 10967 bp, 5 predicted proteins | sample TergutLab28metaG_2_FD_97872 | JGI IMG/M metagenome (GOLD analysis project Ga0123354, IMG submission 97872) | Labiotermes labralis P4 segment gut microbial communities from Petit-Saut dam, French Guiana - Lab288 P4 | ecosystem: Host-associated > Arthropoda: Insects > Digestive system > Gut ... | reverse complement strand
GAGTTCGCATCAACATTGCGACATTGTGCTGATATTGGTACTGCAGTTCCAGGAAGCACTATCCAGAATGTAAGTTCGTCACCGGTTTCAAGATCTCCTTGTGCAATAAGTTTCGATTCTCCACTCATGCCGTAAAATCCGGTAGAGGTAACAGGCAGGGGATTTCCGGGTCGTCCTTCAAGTACATTCTGTCCCTTCACAAGCACCATTGACCCTTGTGGAAGTGGCTGCCCATTGTAGGTTACCTCACCATAGAACTCATGAGGAAGAGGTGGCCTTGGTGGGATTGGATTGCCACCAACACGCAAATCAATACGAGTTCTTGTGCCGCCATAGAATGGATAGGATTTCTGCCACTGGTTACCACCATACACATCCCAGACTTCAGCCTCTACATAATCAATCATGTCAGGAGTTTTTACCCAGAATGTGACGGGATCACCATTTTGGATCGAACCATACACTGTCAAAGGGAAGATTGTTCCAAAGCAACCCGGAGTAGTAAGGGTGACAGGATTTCCTTCAACATCAGTCACAACACCAGGTCCTCTGGCAAGGATCAGTGTTCCAACAGGAGCAAGTTCATCACCGATAGTGACAGTTCCATAGAACTCCGCAGGAAGCTTGGAGCCAGTAACATGAACAAAGTTTGGCTTGCATTGTTGCTTGCTTTCGTGCGCATTGCTGGCTGTTAAACAAACGGTGTACTCCCCAGCTTCAAGGTAGGTGTGACTTGGGTTTCGATCACGTGAAGTTACGCCATCCCCAAAGCTCCATTCCCACGTAGTGATATCACCAGTTGAGAGATCAGTAAACTGCACACACAGTGGAACATCGCCACTAGTTGGGTATGCAGAGAAATCAACTTGTATCTCTGGCTTTTTGTTGACAATAATGTAATTGAACTTTGCAGTAACATCACGTGCATCATCACGTGTCACAGTCAAATATACTGTATAACTGCCTGGTTCGCGATAGGTATGCACAGGATTTTGTTCAGTTGATGTAGCACCATCGCCGAAGTTCCATTGCCACGCTTTTGGCTGTCCTACAGACAGATCAGTGAATCGAACTGTCAATGGCGCCATGCCTGTCGTTGGCTCTCCTATAAAGGAAGCTTTCAGATCAGGCAGATCCGGACGTACTGTTATGTAATTCTCACGCTGTGCAACAGATTCACCGAATTCATTTCTTGCAATAAGTGTAATGGTGTATGTTCCAGGAGCAGTATACACATGTTCAGGGTGACGTTCGACAGAGGTTGCACCATCACCAAATGTCCAAGACCAGGAGATTGGATCACCTGTGGAGAGATCGGTAAATGCAACATGTAACGGAGCTGTTCCTGTTGTCGGTGCAGCACGGAATTGAGCTGTTGGTGCATGACCTGCTTTGTTTACAGTAACAAACTGCTGTTTCATTGCAGTATCGATGCCAGCCTGGTTCTGTACAGTCAGCATAACTGAGTACGTTCCAGGAGCAGTGTATGTGTACGTTGGATGCTGCTGCGAGGATGTGCCGCCATCACCGAAGTCCCAAGACCAAGAGGTTGGAGCATTGCGGGAGAGATCAGCAAACTTAACAGTTAATGGAGCTATGCCAGAGCGAGGATTTGCATTGAAATCGGCAATTGGAGCGAGAACACCAGGTTCTACAGTCACAAACTGCTGTTTCATTGCAGTATCGATTCCAGCCTTGTTCTGCACGGTCAGCATAACTGTGTAGGTTCCAGGTGCAGTGTATGTGTACGTTGGATGCTGCTGCGTAGATGTGCTGCCATCACCGAAGTCCCAAGACCAGGAGGTTGGACCATTACGGGAGAGATCAGTGAATGTTACACCCAGAGGAACCTTTCCAATGCGTGGATTTGCATTGAAATCGGCAATTGGAGCGAGAACACCAGGTTCTACCGTCACAAACTGCTGTTTCATTGCAGTATCGATTCCAGCTTCGTTCTGCACGGTCAACATAACCGTGTAGGTTCCAGGTGCAGTATATGTATACGTTGGATGCTGCTGCGTAGATGTGCCGCCATCACCGAAGTCCCAAGACCAGGAAGTTGGACCATTACGGGAGAGATCAGCAAACTTAACAGTTAATGGAACTGCACCAGAGCGAGGATTTGCATTGAAATCAGCAACTGGAGCAAGAACACCAGGTTCGGTAATCACAAACTGCTCTTTAGTTGCAGTATCGATTCCAGCTTCATTTGCAACCGTAAGGCTTACCGTGTATCTGCCTGGTTGGAGATAAGTATAGAATGGATTCTGCTCTGTGGATGTGCCACCATCACCGAAGTTCCAAGACCAGGAAGTTGGGTCATTACGGGAGAGATCAATGAATGTTACGCCCAGAGGAACCTTTCCAATACGTGGATCTGCATTGAAATCGGCAATTGGAGCGAGAACACCAGATTCGGCTGTCACAAACTGCTCTTTAATTGCAGTATCGATTCCAGCCTTGTTCTGCACGGTCAGCATAACCGTGTAGGTTCCAGGTGCAGTATATTTGTACGTTGGATGCTGCTGCGTAGATGTGCCGCCATCGCCGAAGTCCCAAGACCAGGAGGTTGGGTCATTACGGGAGAGATCAGCAAACTTAACAGTTAATGGAACTACACCAGAGCGAGGATTTGCATTGAAATCAGCAATTGGAGCAATAACATCAGGTTCAGCTGTCACAAACTGCTCTTTAATTGCAGTATCAATTCCTGCTGAGTTCGTTACTGTTAATGCTACGGTATAGATTCCAGGTGTAGTGTACGTGTACTTTGGATTCTGCTCAGTTGAAGTCGCACCATCACCAAAGTCCCAAGACCAAGAGGTTGGCTGATTAAGACTCAAGTCAGTAAATGAGACGACCAGTGGAACGACCCCTGACTGAGGTACACCCTTGAAGTCAGCAATTGGTGGTTGAACAGGTTCACGTACAATTATGTAATTTTCTTTTGTCAGAGTCTGTTTTGACACAATATTTGAGACCTGGAGGCTCACGGTGTACGTTCCCGGAGTAGTGTACACATACAGTGGATCGCGCTCAGTTGAGGTTGCACCGTCACCGAAGTTCCACAGCCATGCAGTTGGAATACCACGTGAAAGGTCAGTAAACTGAACAGTAAGTGGAGCTTCGCCATTTGTTGGAACGCCTACAAACTCTGGCAGTGGTATATAGGCATTATCTGAAATAACGGAGACAAACGCATCATTGTTACCATCACCAAAGTTCTGCTGGAAGGGCCAGACTTGAGGGAAGTTCTTAGATTCAGTATATCCAGTAACATACGCATCTCCTTCCGTCGTTACCGCAATAGCACGACCTTCATCGTTTCCACTACCTCCAAGAAAAGTGGAATACACAACTGTGCTGATAGCACGGTCAAACTTTGTGACGAAGGCATCGGATGCACCACCTAGTCGAGACTGGTAAGCATTGACGACTGGGAAATCTCTTGAGTTCGTTGTTCCAACAACGTACACATTACCGTCTCCATCACGAGCGATGCCATTTATTGCCTCGTTTCCAGTGCCTCCAAAGTAGGTACTCTGAACAAGGGAATGACCTCCCGGACTGAACGTGGTGATGAAACCATCCCATAAACCTGCACGATATGGCTGAATTGCATTGTGAATTGGATAATCCCTTGAGTTGGTTTTACCAACGACAGTAATATCACCATTCGGCCAGGAGAGAATACCTTCTGCATACTCATCTCCAGAACCACCAAGATATGTTGAGTACGCTGCTGGATATGTTCCCTCTGGATCAAATGCTACAACAAATGCATTCCAATGTCCGCGTCTCTCACTCTGAAATGGATTGACAAGTGGAAAGTCCCTGGACTCAGTATGACCAACAACACAGGCGTATCCTCCCTCTGTTACTGCAATGGCACGACCAATATCATATGCAGTACCTCCGATGAAGTTCGAGTAGATAATTGCAGAGGCTGTTGGATTCATCTTGGTGATAAATGCATCAACCATTCCTCCAAATGGAGATTTTTCATATCGATTTACAATTGGGAAATCCCATGAGCGGGTCGAACCGGTAATCAAAATGTTGCGATCCTGATCAAGGGTAAGATCAAGTGCTTCATCATGTGCAGAACCGCCGAGGTACGTAGAGAAAATGAGCTCAGTACCTGCTGGATTTATTTTTGTAACATATGCATCACGTCCTCCGGCATTCGAACTGCGAAATGCATTTACAACAGGGAAGTCTGTTGAAGCGGTAGTACCACATAGGTAGACACTTCCATCGACATCAAGATAAAGTCCACTTCCTTCCTCTTCACTTGAACCTCCAAGGTAGATCAGATATTCAAGTTCAGTTCCGTCTGGATTAATCTTGACGATAAATGCGTCACGACTATTGTCAATTGCATTATTTCCCTGTGCACTCAATACACTGAATTCAGGCTTCCATTTCAAGCTTCGAGACATTGCAGTCCCAAGCATGTATGCATATCCCCAGTCATCAACTGCGATGGCGTTTCCAAGATCTTTGTTAGGACCACCAAAGTAGAGCGAATATCGCATGACTGGATCGATAATAAGCGTCAATGAAGGATCATACGATCCAAGCTCGAACGTTACGACAGCATCCTCAGAAAGAACATATGCACTTTCTACAAAAATTTCAGATTCCTCTACAATCTGAAATGAGTATGGAGTGTCATCAATAATGTCACGAGTGCCGGTAGAAGCAACAAGCGCGCCATCGTCACTGATGTATATATCAGTCTGACCCTCATACTGCAATGCAATCTGAGAGGGATCTGCGCCAGGGTGGACGATAAATTCCGTCTTCAATATCCCTCCAGAACCAGATAATTCCATATCAATACCAGGGTACAACTCCTCATACTTGACTTTCGTAACCAGTTCTACACCGGTTGTCCAGTCTGAAGGTTCAGAGCCATGGAAAAAACTGGCCGTTCCACTGAATGGATCTAAGCCAGAAATAACTGGATTTGGTTGCGCACCCATAAAAATGACAGAAACAGGAGCTGATCCGTCTGCATGGATATACTCAATTCTATCACTTAAAAGCGAGATCGCCTGATCCGCTGAACTCGTTTGAAAAGCTATGCCATCACTCAACTGACCCTCATTTGCAATAAAAACGAGAGGTAGCTTGGCAAAGGATCCCATAACATCAGTGCCAATAGTTTCATCCCCTGAAACTGACGCAATTGACACCGATGTTAGGAGAACTGCCATTAAAATGGCGCCATAAAGTATCCTAACATTCCCCATCTATAATGCTCCCACATTTGGAAGATATCACATCCAATGATATGTAAGTACCTATCCTCATGAGTAATTATATACATATCGAACTGAACTTTGATACCGATCTGCCCTTGAAATAAGCTCTATAAATTATGCAACAGAGAAGAAAGAAGGTTATATTCACTGATTTTAAGATTGGGATGACAGATCCATTTTACCTTCAAATGATGATATTGTACGTATGTTAGGTATTATTGGCGGTACTGCTATCATCCATACTGGTTTGACAGATCTCACAAAACAGATTGTGCATACGCCATACGGATCTTCAGAAGTTATGTGTTCTGATATGGTTGTCTTACTTCAGCGACATCAGTTTCACACCCCCCCCCACAAAATAAATGTGAGGGCACATATCTCTGCATTTGCTGTTCTTGGAGTTGATGCAATAATCTGTATTGGATCTACAGGTTCTCTTCATGCAGATCTGCCGCCAGGTTCCATTGTAATTCCAACTGATTATTTCTGTGCAACCGGGAATGTCACAATATATAACCATTCTCTAAATCACATAACAGCTCAGATTTCACCTGAACTCGCACAAAAACTCTCAGATCTCTTTCCAATGGCACATTATGGTGGTTGCTATGTTCAAACAGAAGGGCCGCGCTTTGAAACAAGGCATGAGACCAGGTACCTGGCTCAGTACGGAGACATTGTTGGAATGACTATCGCCCATGAGATCATGATTGCAAATGATCTTCAGATACCATGTGCCGCATTGTGTTTTGTTGATAACTATGCAAATGGAATTGAAAACGCTACGGCAACCTATGACGAGGTCATTAGTTCTTCAAAACAGACACAGCACCGAACAGATTCAATGATACAACAGATGATTCACAGTGCACAATTTACAATGCACAAGTAACAAGGCACAAGGAACAAGTGGGGGACAAATAACAATGCGGTACAAGGCACGAAGTAAAAAAATTTGTTTCAAAAATGAATATCGTAAAAGAAGCTGTAGAGTGTGAATATTGGCTTGAATTATTATATGAAAGTGATTACTTGGAGAAGAGTGAATTTTCGAGTATTAGGTCTGATTGTGGAAAATTAAACTGATTATTGATTGCAATCATAAGAACTTCAAAAATTACATAATTGTACATTGTGCATTGATTTCATGATCTTATCTGATATCCCTCATGATCCTGGCTGTTATCTTTTTCTTGATGAGAATAAAGAGGTAATCTATGTCGGGAAAGCAAAGAATTTGAAGCGGCGTGTTTCTTCGTACTTTCAAAAGACGCATCGTGATTCGAAGACGAAGCGGCTTGTTGCCCACATTTCAGATATTGATTTTATTGTAACTTCCAGCGAGGTTGAAGCCTTGCTGCTTGAAAGCACATTGATAAAGAAACATCAGCCAGAATACAACATTAGTTTAAAAGATTCAAAAGGATACGCCTACATTGCTCTGTCAGGGGATTCATATCCAAAAATAAGCGTTGTTCGAACAATAGACACAAAACAAACTGGAAAAAAAGCAAAGTCGACATATTTTGGTCCATTCGTCTCTGCCCGCGAGCGAGATCAGATTCTGCACTTTACAAAAAGAACATTTAGACTTCGGTCTTGCAAACACCTCCGAAAGCGCCCATGCTTGCGGTATCATCTTGATTCATGTGCTGCACCATGTACTGGAAGGGTTTCTGAACAGGAGTATGCATATCAAGTCACATGTGCGGAGAAGCTTCTGCAAGGAAAGAATACCGAGCTTCTTTCAGATATGAAGGAGGATATGCAAAGATGCTCTGATGAGCTTGCATTTGAAAAAGCACTTCAGATTCGAGATCAGATCAAAGCTATCGAGCACCTTTCAGAGCGACAGTACGTGCTTCGAAATACAAAAGAAGATGAACATATTATCCATTATGCACTCCATGCAGATCAGGTCTATCTCATGCTTTTTAGTGTTGAGAGAGGATGTCTGACACATAAAGAAGAATTTGTGTTTGAAAAAACAGAAGAGTTTTTGGATGAATTTCTGATCCAATATTACACAGATAACACTCCCCCCCAAGAGCTGATTCTGCCAGAAGAACCAGATGAGTCGATGGAAGGATATCTATCAAATAAACGGGGATCAAAAGTAACAATTACTGTGCCAAAGCGAGGAGATAAACGACGCTTGCTTTCACTTGTTTCAAAAAACATTGGAGCTACCTTTTTCAAACATATTACCAGAGTAGATGCACTTGGAGAAGCACTTACCTTGCCAACACCTCCATCCATTATTGAGTGCTTTGATGTCTCCCATTTAGGTGGAACTGGAACTGTTGGTGCAATGGTCCGATTTATGGACGGAAAACCAGATAAACGGAATTACCGAAGGTACAAGTTAAAAAGTTATGAAGGGATCGATGATTTCTTAGGCATTGCAGAGCTTGTACGCAGGCGATACACTCGATTGCTGGAAGAAGAATCGACATTACCGGATCTTATTGTGATAGATGGAGGAAAAGGACAATTAAACGCTGCTCATCAAGAATTGATCGTGCTTGGACTTGATATTCCATTGATCAGTCTTGCAAAACGAGAGGAAGAGGTCTATAGTATCTCATCTCAGATTCCTCTCCCAATCAAATGTGATTCTGAGGCCTCACTCTTATTGCAAGAAATACGCAACGAAACACATCGATTTGCAATTGCATATCAGAAAACGACCCGCAGTAAGAAGCAACGGGAAGACGGGAAAAAGAGAGGAAAAACCAAATACCTTTGAAAATTCACATTTCGTGTCTTTCGTGATTAAAAATGAAATTATCCATCATTTTTTACCATTCCCCTTTCTGAATTGCAGAGAGAGGAATATTTCGCTTATGTACTGCGGTTGCAACAATCGCACCATCAAAAGCAGCAGCAGCAAGCATATCCAGATCTCGTATTGTTGCAACACCTCCACCATAGTACAGAGGCAGGGTTGTTGCACTCCGAAGACGAGAAAGCAGATCAACATCAAGACCGGTTTCGGTGCCAACGGTACTGACATTCAGGATAATAATTGCCTCAAAGAAAAGATGCACGATTGAATCCAAAAAAGCAACTGGATCCATCCCACACGGAATAACTACACCATTTTTTATATCAACACTCAACACACCAGAGTACTGTGAGAGCCGCTGGGGATCACAGCCTGCCGTTTCAGTCCCAATAATATTCAAAACTCCGGGAATATCGGGAAGAGCAGCAGGGTCTTTATATCCTTTGTCAAGGAGAACGTGATCCACATATGACGCAATATGGTGTACAATCATAGTATTATCTCCTTGTTCTTGAATACAATCGAGATCTGCGATATAAACATATCGAGGACGTATATGTGATATATATTCATCAGGGATCGCAGAGGGAGAAAGTCCCCAGGTAAGCGGAGTATATGTATCCCTCTGCCCACTCTTCCCATGCACCACAAGCCCACCCATAAGATCGATAGCAAGAATCAACTTCATAATATTCACAAATTTTATCCAACAGATTGTACTGGAATCACTGACAGAGGAGATGTATCATAGATCGAATCAATCATTCCGAGATCTCCATATGAAGTCAGATCAATCACACTGTACCCACTATCCCGGTACTCAGGAAGGGGAATATCCCATTCATATGAACGAACACCAAGAGCAACATGGGTTGGAAAGGACATAATCGCAAGATCATACCCATCTTCCAATAAGATGGCTGCAGCAAGGATCGTTCGATCATCACAATCAGCTGCTTTATCAACGAGACTTTCAACAGGGTATCGAAGCTCAGTATGGGCTGGATCCTGAGTTAATGTATGCATAAATGCAGCAATCAGCTCCAAATAAGAACGATCTGTATGGCGATCCATAACTCGATGAAGTTCTGCTCCGAGAGACTCAATGATAGGTTTTTGCACAGGATCATGTATAAAGACATGGTACAAAAGTCCCGGGGGAACTAATGCACGTGCAGAAGGATCATTCCATAGCGGTGCTTTGTAACTTCCCTGAGCCTGCACATAGAGCTCACGATTCACAGCTAGCTCAATATATTCATCTGTTCCATTGAATGAAACGGGAAATTCCAGATATAATAGGTCTGACTCATTTTGTGGAGCGTGAAGGGCGGGAATAATCACTGCTGGCTCAATTATTGCAGGAGCAACAGAAAGCGCATGAATCTGATCTCGGATCTCTGGATCTAATGGAAGGGGTGAAGTCTCTTCAAGTGCTTCTTTTGCGAACATAATTGCTTCTTTTGTAAGTGCCCTGTCTGCATCAGAAAGTGAACGGGTCTGCGCATGCTCAAGTGCAAATAGCCCATCATCCAGATATCCTAACTGTGAAAGGCTGATTCCAAGATTTATCCAGGTAACACCATTTCCGGGAGCGATCTGAAGTGCATCAAGAAGTGGTGGAAGAGCTTTTTCAAACTCATGAGCATTTATCTGTGCAAGTCCCAAATTTTGAAGTGCAAGCAGATACTGTGGTGATAGAGAAATAGCCTGCTCAAAATACACTGCTGCCAAAGGAAAATCTCCATGCAATGCATATGCACTGCCAAGATTGAGATAAAGTGGCGCTGCATAGGCTTTTTTAGAGATTGCTTCCTGTAAAGGAGGAATTGCCTCTTCATACCGTCCCTGATCAATAAGCACCAGACCGAGATTATTTAGTAGATTTGGATCATCCGGGAAGACCAAAAGCCCCTGACGAAATGCTTCTTCAGCTTTAGGTAAATTCCACTGCTGCCTTGCAAGCTCACCTCTGGCAAGCCAGACATTTGGGTTGTAATCTCCACCTTCTGCTGCAATACGTAGTGAATTGGAGATCTCATAGGCATCAGATAGTGCGCCAAACTGCGTGCTTAAAACAATCATAGCTCCTGCTGCCACACCGATAACAAGAAAGAGAATAAGCCACGTATGTTGTGTGAATCGTGCCATATATACTAATTGACCAAATATGTGAATAAGGTATGGAATCTAGGAAAAGAGAGGAATGTCCTCAAATGTTCGCCCGTCAAAAACCCCTCGTTCGGTAATACGCACCTCTGGAATGACAGTCAAAGCGAGAAATGAAAGGTACATAAATGCATCTTCCAAGCCTCCCCATCTGGCAACACAATCCTCTATTTCTGAAAGTTTCTTAGCCACGTCATGAGCAGGCATATCACTCATTAATCCTGCAATACTCAGAGGAAGAAGATACAGCTCATCTCCATGTACAATGGCTACTCCCCCTTTATGCTCAATAACTGCTCCAAGTGCCAGACAGATCTCTTCATCAGAAGTACCGACTGCTATAATATTATGGGAATCATGAGAGACACTCGAGGCAATCGCACCTTTTTTCATGGAAAATCCATGCACCAGACCGATTCCCATCTTATCGGGCGTGTACCGTGAGACAACAACAGCTTTTAGGATATCGCGTGAAAGATCAGGAAGCGTTTTGCCGTTCACAGGAACCCGCATTACAGATGTATCGATACGATTTCGGTTCAATGAAACAACGGTTGCGATCCCTGATTGTGTAATCTCCAGATCCAAAGCAGCAGGAGTGGTTGCATGAAATGGATAGAAAGGAGTTTTAGGTGCAGGTGAAGTCTGAACTTCATGATAGCTGATCCCTGCGATGAGCACGTCATGAATTGTGCATCTTTCCATATCAGACAAAATAACGAGATCAGCTCGCCTTC
>Ga0123354_10018341_pt1 | contig 10967 bp, 7 predicted proteins | sample TergutLab28metaG_2_FD_97872 | JGI IMG/M metagenome (GOLD analysis project Ga0123354, IMG submission 97872) | Labiotermes labralis P4 segment gut microbial communities from Petit-Saut dam, French Guiana - Lab288 P4 | ecosystem: Host-associated > Arthropoda: Insects > Digestive system > Gut ... | reverse complement strand
TAGTTTCTTGATTAGTGTCTGGCTGCTGTGTGAGAGGTTGCCACTATTTATAGTTTCTTAATTAGTGTCTGGCTGCTGTGTGAGAGGTTGCCACTATTTATAGTTTCTTGATTAATGTCTGGCTGCTGTGTGAGACGTTGCCACTATATATAGTTTCTTAATTAGTGTCTGGCTGCTGTGGCAGACCTTGCTAGTATGGCAATTTTTGTAATAGGTGATTTACTGTTCAGGTACTATTTGAGACCTGGCGAGTGGATACAAGTGCTGTGTTGGAACTCAGTGAAGACTACATCTTTTTATCATAGTTCCTATTTAGTTTTCGAGGTGAATCGTGTAGGGATATTATCATTTGTGGCCTAATGTGTGGTTCGTAGTTTAGACTGTCCTTCTACCAGCAGTTCATATGTTTGTACGACCTAGGTTTGCCTGTTTGAGACTCAGTCATTATTTACACTTTCTGGACGTCTCTTAGTATCCTGTTACTGTTCCACACTAAGCTACTATACACCTTACGTACAAGATCATCAAAAAAAATCGTAAGTTTTGAACTTATATATTTATCGATGTACTGCGTATGAGGACTGGTTCTAATATTACAGTTAGCGAACTAAGAAAACACGGAAAGTTTATTCACATAGAAGTGAATTCCATGTGTGATCCCTTTGCATCCTTTTCCATTTGCAGAATAAATTTCGAAATTCTATGGAATCACAGTTAGTGTTTTATAAGTGTCTTTCCACAACAGCTGATGTCGGATATCACTGACTGAGGATAAGCTCCGTTACGCCACCTTTGTTACTTTCATTGAAACTACCGCTTCTTTTCTTGAGGACCCTGTACAATATTTGTGCTAGTAGGCTTGCCTGGCTACTTGTATGGCACTCCGGCAATTGTATATCAGTAGTTCTACGACACTAGGTCACAAAAATCCATATCACAGATCTCAAGCTGTCACGGCGATTCTAATGAAGATTAAGTCTTCTGAGTTGTGACGCCATGTGGATTGGTATATTGGAACGGCCGTTTCGCAGGTCCACACTGCGTCCATCTGCAGGACAGTTCAAGAAAAATGACTACCATGTAAACGGAGGCATCAGGTTTCTCCAACTCTTTGGCACGTACATACCAAACCACACTGAATCATATCGTAAGAGACTCTAATTTTGAACAATTACCGTCCTCTGTGTACAGTTTCATTTCCAGTACCCGGTTCAGTATTTACCAGTCCCATGCTGGTATTTGGAGTCAGCCTTTTCTATTGGAACATTTACCATAATTCTGTAACATTTATAATGAAGGGACACTTTGTAGCCTGTACAGAAGGCCGTTCTTTGTTGGTAGTCTCTGCTTGCCATCTGCCTCTAAAAGTTTTCGCTTGTTTCGAATCTATCAATCACTCAGCTACATAGTGAGATTTCCTTTCGGTGTGTGCCAATCAAGTGTCACGGGATGTCTTTGTGATCGCAGGACCCATCCATCTCTGCTGACAGTGTCCCACCTCTCACACCCCGGCTCAGATTATAAGCAAGGACACACAAACTTAACATTCCTTTCCAAAACAGCACTCTTTAAAGGATCAACAAACGTATGGTGAACAAACTGGAATTTATTTACGATTCCAGCATATACTCATGATTTTTTTTTTTTTTCCCCCACGTTTCGGCTTTGTAAAACTTATTTCGGTTAAGGCTTAAGTACGTACAGTACGTCTGTAGAAAAAACAATCTTTGACGTGCGGCGTCTTAGTAGATTGTTTTGGCCTGTTAACCGTATAAAAACGAATTAGGCTAAGTGAAAGTTAAGATGGTTAAGTAGTTTAAAATAGTTTGTCTCTGGTGTAGCATCTGTAAACAAGACTGCCAAGATACTCCAATCTACAGCACGCATAATTTTGTAATCCGTTCTTTATTAATTTCCGCGAAACGTTGGCTTTCGTGTTCATTTACTGCGCACATAATTTCAAAGTTACGGACTGAATTACAATACAGTTGTACTTTGCCTAATCGGATCTTTAGGTTCACAGAAACAAATGCTCTAGTTATTGAACAGATATGGTTCTGTCTGTATTTTTGGTTAATTGTGCTGAAATAAAATTTGGTCTAATGATCCTTTGGTTCGACGTCAGCTTCATGTGAAAGTGTGCGTTATAATTTGCCGATATATTGAGTTAATATATAATCATCTTGGCTGTAGTATAGATAGCCAAATTTAATACAAATTCCTTGAGTAGTTTCGGAGAAGAAACTTGCAACAGAAAAACATGCGCTGCCTCCCCAATTTACGCTCAGTTTATGCATTATTTTTATAGAAATTGCACAGATAAACCTTGAATTTAGATGGAGTTATACGTATTGAACATGAAACCCAAATTTTCAGAGAGCCCTGCATGGTAACCTACAATTTTTTTCCGAAGGAAAGGAGTGTATGCATTATCCATCTCTTATGATGGGAATGATATATTTTTATGGAAATAGTTTGTTTCAGACTTGTTAACATACTCCAGACAAATAAGAACATGATTTACAAATTCGAAAAAATAAAAAAAATTAAGATTTGGAATATTCATACCGATATAGAGAAGTTGTACGGGACTGCAACTGCGAATGGAGATAGCCTGTTGTCTGCGTAATTAATTCTATGTGAATTGGCGTACACAACTTGTATGTCTGATTGTTTGTTGACGCTGAATCAGTTGCGGTCTCCGCGCTCTTCAAGCATAATGCCAAGTCATACTCGCAAAACTGAAAACTCATTTGTCGTCTGAAATCCTTTTAAAACAAAACACGATAAACAAATAATAATAATAACCATTTATCATCCGTGCAATTATTAAAGTGAAGACAATATTTCGACGTTACCCCTTCACATAAAAGAGCCATTGATAATTATAAAACGTTAAAATGTCAGATTCCCTAAATTATCTAATTAATGTAATCTTTTCATTTATGTCCACATGCGAATTTACCCCATTTTTTTAGGCCAAGTTAAGATTGACATAAAAAGAATAATCGGAAAGGAGTCTACTGCCAGCATGTTGACGTCTAATATTTAAAGAAATACCGTCCAAGTGCACTTATAAAATGTGTCACAACTCCGACGTTTTTCGATCAATTTCTTAACCGTGATCAGGAACGCATGCAAGTGCACAGACAGAATTATGAAGTCACGTACAGTTAGGTTGTACATGATATTTATTTCTTAAAAAAAATTGTAGTCTATAGGGCATAGGGTATTCACGTTGTGACAAAATAGGTTTATGAATTTCAACATAGTTTTTAAAGTATAAATTAACTTTTCTTTAAAACCAGTAATACTTACATCACGCTGAAACTCATCAACACAAAAGAAGTGTAAATTTTCAAAATTCGCATTGTGCCACTGAGGTACGTATATCAGACATTAAAACTTTATTTTTAAACAACGCATATTATGTACAAGCTGCATAAGCCTTGAAATTCTATAAGTGTGTATGTGCCTTCCGGATGATGGTTTAACGATTAACCGAAACGTGTTGGAGTTCTGAATAGACAGGTTTTGTTTTGCGTTCAACGGTCGCGTTTTCATGGCGTTTATTTAACCTTTTAAGGCCTAACCGTTACTGTGTGCACAACCAGTTTTCACAGTCAACAAGACGAGCGGTGTACGTATAACGTTATATTGAGGCGCGTTCATTTAACCATTATTGCCATGTGAAAGCAACAAGTATTACACATTCAAGTTGTATTTGTAGCTTTAGGTATCCAGTATGCAAAGCGCATACGCCATGTTGTATTGTCATCTTTGGCCTCTCCGGCTATAGAGCCTTTTTCCTCGGTATTTCATAAAGGACCCGATCATCGGGTGGGACAAAAAAGTTATTGAATACAAAATGTGTTTTGATTTTCTCCACGGCTTGTGTCTGTAACATTTCTCATTGTAGGAATTCTTCGAGATATAATTATTTACAGGCCTTCATGTAAAGTACCCGCAATTCCTGTCAGATTTTAACCCAAATTTAGATTTTATCGACAGATTTACGAAAAATACTCAGATGTCAAATATCATAAAATTCAGTCCAGTGGGAGCCGAGTTATTCCATGCGAACAGGCGGACGGACGGATGGACAGACAGACATAACGAAGCCAGTAGACGCTTTTCGCAGTTTTGCGAACGCGCCTAAAATTTCTACTTTCTGCCCACATTGTATTTATACGTTTTGTATGTATCTCAGAACAAACAGCACTCACTGATAGTTTTAAATTTAATAAACGAGATAGCAAGTGATTACTGCGCGGTACGCACTGGGTTTTAAGTTCAACGGGTTACGTGTTGTCCTTAAAGTGATACGTTTATTATTTACTATGTACACGCTAGACTTATTCAGTTGAAGATGTTAACTACTGTAACAGAAAATAAAAAAATTGAGCCTTAACAAAAACCATATTTTGTAGCAATTAGCCGAAGTTTGTGAAAATGTGCAGTAATGCTTTTAAAGGATGACAGTTTTGAATTTCTTTATTATAAGTGAGATTTTAAAAACATTAGCCATTCGGTCTTATGAAGAAAGTGACTGTTGCAATTAATCTGTTGGTAGTAGTCAACATTTCTGAAAAACCTTTTAATCTATTTTATGTACCTGAAATTTATATAAATGTAGTTTTGAAAGGAAGGTGGGTGCTTTTAATCTGTTAATATTACGTAAAGTCTGTAGGAAATGTAGTTACTTTACTGCGTTCTGAAAAGAAAGCGTTTCATGAAGTTTTCTTTAAATAATCGTATATAATTTCCTTGGTTGTGTTGCTTGATCTATTGATAACAGGTAAAGTGTGTTAAAAATGTTGCTTTGTTTGGAAGAAAAAGAGAGAGTTTAATGTATTGGCAGTCGATAACGTATATAAAAACATATAATCCTGTTTACTGTGTTCGGAAAACAAGGAGAGTGTTTAAGCTAGTGACAGTAGAGAAAGTTTGAAAAAAAATGTTGATTTGTGTGATTTCAAGCCTCTGCCGCCGTTTAAATTAGATCTTCGCTTTTCTGGGGTGTCAGGAAGCGTAGATTGGTAGTTCTTTACCGACATTTCGGGACGACCTATGGATCCCTGGAAGATGGGACCGATAGGTTGCGTAACATCCCGCAAGAGCTAAGTTTAAGTGTTGCTTTGTTCGTGAGGAAAAGAGGGCGTCTAATCTACTGACAGTAACTGAAGTTTTATACAGATTGTAGTTTTGTTTACAATGTCCGGAAAAAATAGTGTTTATTCTACTTGAAGTATCTTGTCACTGAAGAATCTGTTCCTTAATTTGTTACACCAGAGAATGACGACAGCTTTGAATTTATGGAGAATAGCTGGTCTGCAGTAGACCAACAGACAGCATTCAGTTACTGAGACTTGCGAATAAATTGTTGACAGTAGTGGATACAAAGAAAATTTGTACTTTCATATAGCCAGTAACTGGAATCTGTATTAAAACAAAAAATGAAAGTTCGTGTCATATATGTCCGTTCCTGGATGATGACAACATTGCAGTTTTTCACAGATGATTTTCTGGTAGGGGGAATTTTTACCACCACTGATTTTGTACAGATCAAGAGTGTACATTTATTGGCATTGTCTGTACGTTTTGAGTCATCTGTTCCTACATTAATTCAGTAGGGGACGAGGGTTCTGAATGTACTGGCAGTAACCGAACTAACTGCACCAACACATAATATTGTCACGAGATAATGTTTTCGGAGGATAAGACATTGATTGATGTGTATTGGACCGTGCATCATCTTGATAACTGAAGAATAAAATCCAACTGGATGCCACTTATTACATTATTATGCTTACGTTAGGCTCAACATGTTTCGGGCAACATTATGCCCATCATCAGGAGCTCACGACGACAGCGTTGGTTACCACATAGGCCGTCTGGTTCTCGAGTCGTGTTACAGCCTTCGGTCCGGATACTCATCCATCCTACCTGCACTTAACTTCCAACCAGCAGCAACTCGAGAACCAGACGGCCCATGTGGTAACCAATGCTGTCGTCGTGAGCTCCTGATGATGGGCATAATGATGCCCGAAACATGTTGAGCCTAACATAAACATAATAAAGTAGTTGAGTCTAATATAAGCATAATAAAGTAACAAGTGGCATCTAGTTGGATTTTATTCTTCAGATAAGGCATTGTGTTTATTGACAGTTACTGAGTTCTTGAAACTTTGAAACTTAATCGAAGAATGGCATTGAACTTCTTCTTCTTTTTTTTTTTTTCTTCTTCTTAGGACCCGTCAGCTTATGCACCGAATGCACCACAGCCTTAGGCTTATTGTGCAGCCCTAATACTTCGTTCAGCACAGCCTCAATAACCCTGCTCCTCGTATGAAGAGGCAAAGGTCCCTTATTGAGGCTGTGCTTATGTCTTTTGGTTCGACAGTCAGCCTCCCAAAGATATTATATCGCTGACGAGCCAACACCTCGCAACAGCAAATAATGTGCTGCACTGTTTCGGTCTCCATCCCGCAAAATCTGTAGATTTGATCCCCATCAAACAGGCCCACGGTGTACAGGTGTCCCTTGGCATTGATCTTAACTTTACTGGTAATACACAGTGTTTGTGACAGCGTTCTAATTAATATATATTTTATTTCAGAGAACTAGGAAGGCATTGACTTTATCAACAGCAAGAACCATAATTTAAATACATACCTCTCGGTTTTATATACAGAAATTTAAGGGAGATTGAAATATATGTACATTAGCAGAAATGTGTGAAAAATTTATTTATATATGTATACAGATAGTGTCAATGTTTTTAAGTTTCTGACGTGTGGACCGTGAAAATAATTGTTCGTGAGGAAAGCATTTTGTCGAAAACTTCTCATTGTACAGTAAGAGTGCTCACATCGGCAAGCTCTCTCTCCACTAGAACATTGTACAGTAAACGACTTGAAAAATTGTGTCTATAAGGTATTAACGGGGCACGGCTGTAATTAGAGGGTAGGTTTACGTGTCCAACCCCGCGTAGGTCTTTTTGACTGTGTGGGACAACAATTTTCTGACAAAATTTGGTTGGTAGATATCTGAAGAAAGTTGCATAGCTTAACTCAGTTGTGGATCTTGTTATCAGTTGTAGTATTTTCATTAGTGTAAGCTTCTGATAACGCATTTCTGTTAAAATTAAATGTTAGAAATGTTAGGGTAAATGTATAATGCGTTTTTAATACAATCTACACGACTCAGGTGCTGTAGATACCTGCTGGAAGTAATATTGAGCTACACCTCAAAATCAGAGCGTCAGAAGAGGGGTTCTGAACCGCAAACGCTTTTTGTCGATTAAGAGGGAAAAGAAGGGTTATTTCTTGTTAAAACTCTCTGTAACAGCGTTTAACCTTTTGCCGCCGGAATTATTTTTTTAATTTTAGCACATCCTGTATATAAAATGTGAATAATACAGGAACCAAATACGTTAGAATTATGAAACAAACTGCATTTTGAAGAGAAAAAAACTGAAAGTATATACCATATTTAAAATATTCAGTACCTATATTTGTTGAATAAATATATAAAATGCAACTTTAGAGGTTAGCGGTGCGGTACGTCAACTATAGTTGACATTAGGCGTCAAAAGGTTAAGGAAGCAATATATTCTAAAGTGGTATGTGAAGTTATTGTACAAAATTTGGATTTTAGCATATATTCCTTATTTCGTAAGGAAACATTGTGGCAGACCAATCATAATTTATTTGTGCCTGTCAGTACTTGTGTCCCTAATCTGTGGAAAGTCTCTTAGGTTCTCTCACGAATTGCCAAATAAAGTGGGAGTATGGATATAATACCCCTTAACAGGTGTCAGACATTAGTAATAGAAACACGCAGGGGCGGATACAGGTTTTGGGGGCCTGAAGCTTATACGGTTTTTGGGACCCTCTTTCAGAAAAAAGAAGAACACAAAATTACGAATACAAAATTAGGTACGAAAAAGAACATTTATTAAGAATGAAGTAAGAAATCGCAACAAATTACAAATTTAAGAAAGCTGACAAACAGTACAAACATTACAAAATCTAGAAAAATAACATAATATTTTTATTAATTAACTGCCTGACACACCTCTGTAATACTTTTTTTCCTGCACTTTTTGAATGCATGCTCTTTTATCGCCTCTTCATGTGACAACGGTTTTGCAATATGATTTTAAATAGAGAGAATAGAAAGATAATCCAATCTTTCATGTAGCACGGTTGATCGAAATTTGTTTTTTTTTAAGACTGCTAGTTTAGAAAAGTTTCCTTCAGCTTCACAACCTATTATTGGTAATGTCATGTAAATATTAGGATTGTTATCAAATTTAGGAAAACCTGTATCAAGTTTCTTTCGTATATGGGTTGTAATAATTCAGGGCATTTCTAGGTCATTGTTTGGGCCCCACCCAGTATCTTGGAAGGGGCCCTTGCAAGGTAGGGGCCCTGCGGCTTAAGCTTCATTATATTCACGGTAAACCCGTCCTTGAAAACACGGTAACGCTCTGAATTTGGAGATCGAGCGGGACTTTTGTCATTAAACCTAAAGCAGGTCGTTGACGTTGGCAGAAAATTGGGTGTAATATTTGTCAGATTTGAAATAATGGCAAGTATGTCTCGCCACCGGCTCTGACGGGCAGGTATATCATGACGCGGACGGACTTCGGAAGTAGTCGGTTCCCTGATGACGAGGACGGAGATGGTCCCCGAAACTCGGGTTTACTCGCCGTTCAGCCACTTGACGGGGCTGCCAGCCCGAGAATATTTTATTGAAAATGGATCGCTACTTTTTGTAAGTACTTATTTATGTCTGTTGTTGTCTGGGTTCATTTGGCTCACAATAGGGACCAGTGGCAGGTATTTGTGAACACGATCATGAACCTTCGGCTCTCGTGAAATGCAGAGTTTGTTGACTCCGTGAAGAATGTGTTCCACGGTGCTGTCCTCCCAACGGTAGAAACTGAAGCACAGGACATAAGTGGGCTTGCTGTTTCTTCCCAAAATTTGATGTTCGTAAATGATTTACCCTAATCTCGTCTCCCCCTACACTTTCGAAATTAAATCGTTAGTGTGCCGATGTGACGGCGCTAGCGAGTTACAGTGTGGATCAGGACAAAGGTGGGTTACCGGGAGTTGTGCGTTCAGTTGCCGACGAGACTACCTCCTCTCTTGGTTCTGTGGACTGACATCTGAAGCGCGCTTCTTGCTGTCCATCACTTGGCTTCGTTCGGATCGATCAGTCCGTGGCAGTGTGGCACGTTCATTCAGCTAGGGTCAGAAGACGTCAGCTGCCCGGGCATAGCAGCAACAAGACCTTCCTTCTTCCTCCACCCGCACGCCCACCCTCATGACTGGACCCCATGATAGACACATCTCCCGGCTGTCGGCTGTCATCGTAGCCTGACTTTTAATTGTTTCGTTTCAATGGAAAATGCCTGTACCGCATCTGTAATTAACAATACGAAAGTGTGTACGGAGGTTGACACTGTACTTTGTACAGCTGTGAGTTACTAACAGTGTTGTTAAGTAAACGAGGGAGAGAATTTGATCAACATGTGTTTACTGACCAGTCAACAAAGAACAATTTCGATTTGTGTGACTGGTGGAAACTTGGCAGTTCATGTAGGCCATTTGACTAAGGGTGTTCGGCCCTAATGAAACAGTAAATGACGGGGTGGAATACATCACTTAGGCCAAATATGAAGTTACAAATTTTGTACCTTACTTGCCACGTAATGCCATTACGAAGATGAAATCAACGGATACTAGATGGGCGGGACATGTAACAGGCATATGGAGGTGAGAAATGCGTAGGCCTGTAAGGTTGTAGTTCGTAAACCTGAAATGAATAAACACCGTGAGACATAACTGTAGATGGGACGATAATGTTGAATTTTATGTTTGAGAGAGTGTGGGGGCGTTGCCTTGATTCGACTGGTTCTGCATAGGAAGTAGTGACGGTTTGTTGGGAAGACGGTAATACAACTTGGATGTTCATAACGTGCTGAAATTTTTTGACGAGCTGAGTAATGCAAGACATTCTATGAAAGTGCCCTGACATTAGAGCTGCCTATTCACGAGTTTGTGGCCCTGTGTCGACTGCAAGTTGGCGATGGGTGCGATAGTGCAATTTGTGTGGTGGAATGAAAATGTTAATCAGAGAGCGGCCGTAGTATCTTGCCTAAAATATGTGAGTGAAATCATGGAGACCTTTTATGGTCCGGTGCTTCTGTCAGGATTCGCACGAGGTACGTCACGGATTAAAGTGAAGCGTTGCCGAACTCTACCTTCGGTTGTTTTGTTTGCAGCCTCTCCATTTCCTTGGATATTTGCGACAGGTTCACACATCATAGACGTCGATCAATATGTGGCTGAACTTAGGTTTGTGTGTAAGCAGGCAAGCAGGTAACGAAGACTTAGGTCCTTGACGTGTGCATATCATCATAAGAGTCCCTGCATAGAATTAAGCACAGACAGTCGGAATTCTACTGCATATCGACACTGCTGATCTCTGCATTTTGACCAAAACGTATTGGCAGATATTTGGGCGTTAAAAAACAGTCAAAATGTGTAATTCGCGACGTACAACATATATAATTTTAGTCTAGTTCTTATCTTTGTTGACTTAAAAACCCAGAAATAAAATTCTGTCCCTACCTATGTTTTAGCAGCAGTTTTTATAATAGATGCAAATAGGCTAAAGAGTGTGTCAGACAGTGCTTAAAAATAATGAAAGTGGCCCAAAGAACTAGTTAGTCTGTGCCTAAAAACAGACAATTTTAACTGAAGAATAAAATCCAACTAGATGCCACTTATTACTTTATTATGCTTATGTTAGGCACAACATGTTTCGGGCAACATTATGCCCATCATCAGGAGCTCACGACGATAGCGATGGTTACCACATAGGCCGTCTGGTTCTCGAGTTGCTGCTTGTTGGAAGATAAGTGCAGGCAGGATGGATGAGTGTCCGGACCG
>Ga0123354_10018338_pt1 | contig 10968 bp, 9 predicted proteins | sample TergutLab28metaG_2_FD_97872 | JGI IMG/M metagenome (GOLD analysis project Ga0123354, IMG submission 97872) | Labiotermes labralis P4 segment gut microbial communities from Petit-Saut dam, French Guiana - Lab288 P4 | ecosystem: Host-associated > Arthropoda: Insects > Digestive system > Gut ... | reverse complement strand
GACCTCCCTCCTAACTGAATCATAAGCTTTCTTGAAATCTATGAAAAGCTGATGAACTTCTTCATTGTAATCCCATTTTTTCTCAAGTATTTGGCGAATGCAGAATATATGATCAATCGTCGATCTGTTGCGTCGAAAGCCACATTGATGATCCCCGATAATTTCTTTCGCATATGGAGTTAACCTTGAGAGCAAGATATTAGATAAAGATTTGTAAGTGGTTGGCAAAAGTGAAATGACCCTATAATTATTACAGTCTGTTTTATCCCACTTCTTATGAATAGGTATTATGATCGACTCCTTCCACTCTTCAGGCAATTTCTCCTTCTTCCAAATAGAAGTGATGACCTTAAGAATCTCCCCGCAAATTGTTCCACCGTCTGCTTTAATCAGTTCTGCTGGTATTTCATCATTACCCGGCAATTTGTGGCTTTTAACTTGCCGATAGCCAACACAAACTCAAAAGCACTTGGCTCAGGTACCAGTGGTTCTGCTGTGTGTATTTCTGCCTGCCCAACATCCTTAATCCGGTGCACATTGAATAACTGTCAGAAACAGTTCCTCCACATAACCACAATACTGTGGGTGTCTGCAAACTGGTTACCTTTCTCATCAATAACTACATTACATACAGGCTGATATCCTTTCATAAGTCATCGACGCCCCTATACAAATCCCTAGTGTTGTGAATTTTGCTGTTAGCTTTAAGTACCTCAATTTTAGCTCTCAAATATTCCTTCTTTTTTTTTAAATATCTGCACAAGTAAAATTAAATAGAATAATAAAGAACCAGCACAAAAAAACAATCTAAAAAAGTAATTAATAAATGTTTAAGACTCGAGGTAAATGCCCCAATAACACAAAAGTAAGTAACAAAAATATGATCATATTGGATTAAATTTAAGTTTAAATTATTTGGCAAAAAAAATTGGTCTTGTGAATAAAAAATAAGGAACAAACTTTTAAAACTTCAGAGGAAAGTTAAGACACATTTTCATTAATCCCCAAAACTATTATTTTAAATAAAATAACCCCTGACATGACAAAATTATTTATATCAATAACAACAATAACAAGATTAGTATTCACACAAATAAAACACCCTATATCCGTAGTATTAATACTATTAACACAAAAATCAATAGCATGTCTAACCAGAGAACAATATACAGAAGATTTTGATGTTCATATAGCCTATCCATAATTATAATTGGAGGGATATTGGTAACCATTATTTAAGTTTGCATACGACGCCCTAATAGACTTACCAAAACGATCAACAATCAGAGGCTGATGAAACTTTGGTCATTCCTAGGAATCTGCTTATTGGCACAAATTGTAACTGGATAATTTCTAGCCACACACTACTACCCAAACATCGACATTGCATTCATAACATTAAGACACATTTGTCGAGACGTAAACTACGGATCGCTACTACGAACACTCCATGCAAACGGAGCCTCATTATATTTCGTCTGCATCTATTTACACACCGGGCGAAACTTATACTACGGATCATACAACTTCGTACACACATTGTCAGTAGGGGTAGTAATCTTATTCTAAACCATAGTAACAGCATTCATAGTATATGTATTACCGTGAGGACAAATATCATTCTGAGGTGCAACTGTAATTACAAACCTTCTTCTACATTCCTGTACGTAGGAAAGGGAGTAGTTCAATGAGTCTGAGGAGGGTTCGCGGTAGATAACGCCACGATTACACGATTCATCGCATTACACTTCTTAATACCATTTGCAATCGCAGAAATAGTATTAATCCACTTATTATTTCTACACCAAACAGGATCAAATAATCCACTGGGACTAAACAAAAATACACACGAAATACCATTTCACACACACTTTACATTAAAGACATCTTAGGATTCGCAATCAATATTATAGCCCTAACGATGTCAAACTTAAAAGAATCATACCTACTTAAGAGACCTAGACAAATTCACCTCAGGAAATCCTTTAGTAACACCAGTACACATTCAACCACAGTGGTATTTCCTAATCGCATATGCAAATCTAGATCAATTCCAAATAAACTAGGAGGAGTAACTGCCTTAGCCATATCAATCGCAATCCTATTCATCATACCAACAAACAAATCAAAATTCCGAGGAACACAATTCTACACAATCAATCAAGTATTATTCTGAACAATAACAAACACAGTAATTCTGTTAACATGAATTGGAGCCCGACCAGTACAAGACACATATATCCTAACATGACATATTCTAACAACACTATACTTCATATATCACATAGTAAACCCGATAATAACAAAGCTATGATATAAAATAACAGATTAATGTTTAAAAACCTTTACAAGAAGTCTAGTGTGCTGGAAACATTAAGAAAGAAGTTCAAATCTTCTTTTAATTTATAATACCTAAATTAGTACACTATAACAAAAAAAAATAAAATAAAACACCTAACACCAACAAAAAACAAAAGAAAATTTAATGAAAGAAGCAAAAACCTCCACCAAGCCAAATACATCAACTTATCATAACGGAAACAAGGTAAAGTATCACGAAACCATACAAATAAAAAATAAATAAATATAAGCTTGAAATAAAAAAGAAAAGAATAAAGATCACTACCCAAGAAAATAATACGAAACAACAAAATACTTGCATACTCGATCAAAATAATTATAGAAAACTCCCCACCACAATACTCAACATCAAACCCAGAAACACGCTCAGACTCTCCTCCATCAAAATCAAAAGTAGTACGGCTAGTCTCAGCCAAACGGGAAATAAATAAAATAAGTGACAAAGGAAGAGAAAGAAAAATTAACCCTAAAAAACTTGAATAGAATAAAATAAGCCAAATGTTTTCCACGAACTAAAACAACGAAAGAAAGCAAAATAAAAGCCAATTTAACACCATAATAAATAATATGAGCCAAAGCACAGGACCACCTAATAAAGAATAACCAGAATTAAAACACCACCCAGCAATCATAACAGTATAAAAGTCTAATACAAGCCAAAAAGTTAACAAACCCAATTCAAAAAAAATAAAACCACTTAAATAAGTAACCAACAACCAAACATATAAAATAAAATATGAGAATTATAATAAATCAAATAATTAGAAAAGAAACGAATATATTGTTCCCTAGTAAATAATATAATAGCGTCTCTAAAAGGTTGAATAAGTACAACAAATCCAACCTTATTAATATCCATAGGAATATGAATATAGCCTAAAATCTTGCGCTCAACAAAGTAAGTAATGGAACCCCAACCATAAAAAAAATCACCAATATCAAAAAAACAAAATATCAAACCACACTATATGTAAATTAAAATTTTACATTAATAGATTCTAAATCCAATGAACTTATCTGCCAAAATAGTAATAATATTAATGGAAATCTTATACGAGTATAACTACAATAGTTTCAAATACCCGGTCTTCTCGCACTAAGATATAAACATTATTATAGATAGAAACCAACCTGGTTCACGCCGGCCTGAACTCAGATTATGTAACATTTTAAAGGTCGAACGGACCTAATCACTTTCAGCTCCTACACCGAAAATTCACCTTAATCCAACATCGAGGTCGCAAACATCCCCTCCACTAAGAACTCTCAAGGAAGCTAACGCTGTTGTCCCTATTGTAAATTAAATTTCTAATCAAAATAAATAGGTCAAACAAATAAAAATAAATTTACAAAAATCAAAAAGGGGTTAAAACATCCCTTCCATCACCTCAACAAAACATTCAACTTAACTTACAACAAAGAAAAAAATATATACAAAATTAAGATAAATATCAAACTCTATAGGGTCTTCTCGTCCCATAAATATATCTAGGGATTTTAACTCAAAAACCAAATTCAACAAAATAATACCTCTAAGATACCTCATGTCTAGTCAAGCAATTCATACCAGATCACAATTAAAGAACCAATGATTATGCTACCTTTGCAAGTTAAAAATACCGCTTTCCTTCAACTTCAATATCAGTGGGCAGGCCATATTTCGAAAACTGACAAAAAAAATATTTTCGTAAAACATGCCGACATGAAAATTTTGCCTAATTACTCAAAGGAAATTAACGTCCAAACACACAATACAACATAAATAAAATAGAATTACTAATTACACAATAATTACTAAACAACCAAAGATGACGTAAACATTTCAATCACAAATTAAATTACAAAAATTAAACAAAAGAACAAATAAAATTTTAACTTAATCAAATTGAAAATAATTATAAAATCCACAAAACTAAATTAAACAAAAAATTATAAAAATAAAATAAAGAGCTAATCCCCATTAATGTTAACATCAAATAAAAATAAGTTTAACCACAAGAGAAACTAAATAAGATGTATGAATTAAAGTCATTTTTTGAGGTATCAGAAATCACGAAAAACGTATAATATTTCACTACAAACGAATTATTATTAATACTAATGAAACAGTAACTAACATAAATCATTAAATCCTTTAAAACCGGAAAATTATAATAAATAATTAAATTCAATGAAACCCGATACACAAGGTACCACAAATAAAATCAACTTTTAAGAAAATACTCTAAAAATATATCCAACCTTTCACACTAGAAATAATATATCGTAAAATAATTACAACACAAAAACATAACAACCCCAAATGAACCTTCAATTAATGATGATAAACAACACGAAATTAAAAAAAGACAATCAACAAATTCAGACCATGCCTAATCGCAAGACATAATAATTTAGCGTAAAAGAAAACTCAACTAATAGAAATGATCTGATAATCTCAATCCAGCCTCACATTACGGTACAACCACTTTGTTACGACTTATCTCATTAACAACAAAACGAGAGCGACGGGAGATATGTGTATATCCCAGAAATATTTATAACAATAGAAATCTACAAATAATTTCAACCAAATCCAAAATTCATTCCAATAATTAAACTCAAAAACCCATAAAACAAATAATAATGTAATCCACCAATCACTTATAAACAAGCTGCACGTTGTTGTTATCATGCAAATCCTTCAGCACGTCCTTCATTGTCGCTTCGTCAGGGCGGTTAATTCGAAAGGCCACATAAAAATTCACTGCAAGAAGATTGACGGGATATTTAGGATTCCTGGATGCGTATCTGAATTAATCTTTGACTAATTTAATGTTTTCAAGTTCCTACCTTCCACGCATCTCCACTCCTGGTGTCCCGCCACCACTAGAATTTTTCCCTACAAGCTGTGGCTGTATATAGCTTTCGGAAGCCTAAGAATTGTTTGCTATAAGCCTTAGGGGAACGCAAACGAATATGTCAGAAAGCAGTAATTATGATGTTTGAATCATGTTGAAATAAAACTAATTTGTTAAAAATATTTGCGTTTGTACACTGCGTGTGGAAATGTAATTTTTAATGTCGATCAAAGCACAATATACAAAGGCAAACACAAAAACAAGACGGATAGTTTTGGTTTAATCTTAATAATTTGGAGTTGCTTTGTAAATAATTTGACATGGAAAAGCATTATGGTTTGTATATCCTGAATGTGCGTCTCTTGTCTTACATAAATCACATGCAAAGCACATGCTGTGTATCAAGTTATGTTCTTCGTATCTGGCTGTAACATATTTTTTCACATTATCCGAAAAACAGCTATTGTGAAACCGGTTGTTCGATGCGTGTGGGAGGACGGACGGACAGACATTAAAAATCTAGTGGTCATCTTTCAGAAATAAGCTATTCGTCTAAATTAGTTCTCTTTCTCATACATTGAAATAATTCAAAATGTACGTAACTACGTTCGTTTGTATCGAAGAAACAAAGCTTGCCAATGCAGTAACGGTTGTAGTGAATTGCTAAGATGTGGACTAGATCTTTCCATACTGCAGCAAATGTGACATAAGAGAACGGGAGTTTTTAAATTTAAATTTTGGAAATGATTGTTGAGAGAGAGAGAGAGAGAGAGATGTTGCAAATTGTTGAACTACACATTATCAAATTCAGCAGTACCATATTTTGACAAATATTATAATAATTTAATATCTATTTGTTTGTGAAAGTTTGCAGACTGCTTTATGAAATTGGGAGAGTTTTAGTCAGTGTCGCTCTCAATATTTTAAACAGTAACATCCAAAACAAAAGTTTGAATAAACACTTTTCTATTAATTTGTTTCGTGAAATATTTCAGTGGAGAGAGAAAGCAATACACTTTTAACACTCAGAAAAATATCATATAAATGCTGTTCAAAATGTTGGTTTTCTAAAAATCCATTGAATTTAACCAAGAATAAATAGAACCTGTGAACCCAGATTTTATATTTTCTTTGCCACTTAAACGATATTCACAAAATTCTCCAGTTTCTTTTGTCTGCATCCAATCAATCTCCCTTCAATTTTCTTGTCCCAAAGTTCACCCTACATATTAAGTCAGGCGCTTTCAATTTTTGTGGCTTTTCAGCTGCCCTCCTGCCTCTTAGGCGTATCATCCATATTACAATCTTATTTCATCCATACAGTAATAATGAGTAATGAGCCCTGTGAAAATAATCAATGTCTCCACCCTTCAAAAAGTCAACAACAATTCTGAAATTAGATAGGCAGTTCGTCAGTATCTGGGTTGAATTACACTGCTGATAATTGTATTCATTCTGATTTTCAAGGACCGATAAAATTCTGAATATCTGTCTTTATCGAATCTAAATCTGGCGTTTATATAAAATGATTTGTGATCATTAATCTTTATATTGTCCAGGTCATACCGTGACGCTGTTTGTCAAGCAGTTTACTAACTACTTACAAAATTAAATTTACATTTCGAAATATCCACTTCTGTTCCAGTTTGTTGCATAGGCATACAGTGTAAAAGGACTGTGTTTCATGTAGAGCACAAGAAGATAGCATTAGACACAAATTGTTATAGTTAAAAATGTAGACATCACAGGTGTTTGAGGATATCTCCCCTATTGTTCGTAAGTCCTGTAGAGCTGAGGTTTAAGGAGACGTTAATATAAACCTAAAATATATGCTTTTCCTTCTCAATACAAGCGACATACACATCTAAGTGTACACTGTCCGCTGTTGCTCTGTACTTAATTGTGCTTCAATGTTTCAACAAATTTAAAGAAGTTCCAATTTTATATTTTAATCAGAATAATTTCAACCATTGCCGAAACTCATTGAGTGGAGAGATAAAGACGAATGTCGACATTAGTTGTGAATAATTCCACCTTTTGGTTTTAACAGTAGGAAGACGGAGACAAAAGTAAATATCTTAAGGTATTAAAATTCTATACGACTGGACCGTAGACTTTATTGGCACAGTATGAAAACCCTATTGAATTACAAGCATTAAATTGTTATAACTTGATAAAGTTGAACATGAACACAGTTTACATTAATATAGTGTCACACATGTATTTATAAGTATTAATTGACAAAATCAAAGCATTCATTTAGAATTTCTTGTATTTAAATTTAGTTTATGAAATTGCTTTCATATTACAAATTCAGAGATTTCCTATGAGATATGATAAATTTAATTTACCCCACGTTTGTATGCATGTGTTTGCTACTTTTTAAAACTTACAGGTCTTCGACATCAAAATATGGATCTATGTTCTGTACAGCTAGTTTTCAAGTTTCTGCTGCATGTGCGAGTGGAGAGCCAAAAAACCGTTATTTAAATGTGGCGCTCGAACTAGAAGTTGCGCGACGCGCCGCTATGTGTCGCGAGTCAACACATTACTTCAAAAGTCTGCACGTGGCGTCAATCTTGTTTGAGTGTTATGGTTATTGTGCCTTTTTTAAGTGCCTTCTAGGAAGTTCAGCGATTTGTATGATGGCTGATAATTAAAAACAAACAGTGTGCGGGAAGATTTGTTTTCTGTTAAACAAATCAGCTGCTGAATCTGTTTTAAGGCTTCGAGAAACCACTAAGAAGAAGCTCTAAGTAAGACTCAAGATTACCAGTGCTATTGACGTTTCAAAGCGCGTTGAATATCATGCGACGACCACCCCAGTTCTGGCCGTAATTCAGCCTGCTAAAATGATAAAAATCTTGCAAAATTTCGCAACGCATTCGATGCAGATCGTCGTCGGACCATTAATGAGATTTCTGAGATAACTGGTTTGTTTTGTAATTTATGTCAGCGAATTTTAACGGAAGATTTGAATGTGAAACTTTTTCAGCAAAATTTGCCCCTCGGTTTTTGATCGAGTATTAATAAACATTCCTTTGAATATTTGGTACGATTTAAGGGAAGAAATAGGAAATGAACCAAAGATACTTTCTAAAGTTGTGACCGGAGATGATTCTTGGTGCTACGGTTTCGTCCCGCAGAAAAACTAGCTTCAACGGAAAACACTGTTTCTCCAAAAGCAAAGAAGGTCCGACAGGTTCGATTAAATTTTAAGATAATTTTTATTTGTTTTTTATGCTAACGGAATTGTGCACATGGCATTTGTTCCTCTTGAACAAACTGTGAATCAACAATTTTATTTGAAGGTGTTGATAATATTACACGATAATGTACGGGAAAAAGACCAGAAATGTGGAGCAGCGGTGATTTGTTCCTTCACCACAACAATGCCCCTGCCCACAGGGCTTTAAGTGTGCAGTAGTTTTGGCCAAAAAACAACATGGCTTTTATCCCTCATCCTCCCCATTCACCCGAACTTGTGCCATGCGGATTTTCGTGTTCCATCGTATGAAAGGCGAGAAGAAAGGGGAAGGTTTTGTTGATGTCAACGGAGTGAAAAAAAGCGATAGATGTCTTTAAAACATCAGCACTCCTTAGCACCAGATATGTTTTCAGCAGTGGGAAAAGCGTCGGAAAAAGTTTCTCTAGTCAAAAGGAGAGTACTTTGTAGAAGACTAGAGTTGTAATGGTATAAAACCTAATAAAACATTTTAAAAATTAATTTCGTTAATTCTTGTATCCTCCCTCGTAGGTTTCGAGGATCTCCATATTGGTAACATATTTGTACAGGTATTAAAACCAACTCCGATTTTAAATAAAGTGGGAATATTTATTTTTATTTTGGAGGTTTATAAAATGAGGATATTTATTTTATGATATAATTTCATTTCATTTCACGGTCAGAATTGGCAACAAAAACTGGGCCACGATACGAAATATTTAGAAATGGGATTAAAATTACTTCCAAAAAAAGGTATTTCGCTCTGCGCTTTACAATCACTTTGTGTTATAAAAGCGAACCAGCTTATGATCTTTAAGGAAATTATCTATGATTTTTCTGTAGTCCATAAAAAACAAAAAAAAAGCCGTGATTAATTACATATAATTTTTGTGTGTTTTAACCTAACAGTACATGAATTGCAACAGTGTTATAGGGGTAAAAGCCATCTGTAATTACCGGACAATCTTCCAGGATTACAATCTTGAACGTGTGAAGGGCACATTGCCTTTATGCTTCAATCAACATTGTAGCGTGAAAGCATATTATGGGTTAGATGTTTAACCCATTTGTTCTTGACGACGGCACTAGATAGAGATATGCCGTTAAATACAACGTCCGACAGCTATTTCCTTTCATAAATAAAAGCCGGTACGTTCTGAATATGAGGAATGGGAGGAGTGGGGTTGGAGGGATTGGGCAGGGGAGAGATTTCCGATGTATTTAGTGCTAGAAAAATGTCCAAATATATCTAGTTCAGCATACACAATGAACTTCATCGAATTAAGTTTAAATTGAATAATATATTTCTTCTCCACTGATAGTCTCAAAGTGAGGAAGAGTAAATAAATGATTACTACACAGTGCATAAGGCATAATGTCTAGTTCACATATAACATACTGCATCAAAGTTAATAACAATACGCCTTGGGTATTTGAAAACATGGAGGGTTGCGTTCTCTCTTCTACACCAAATCGCTATGCGGAACTTCCTCTTGCTGTTGACGATTCCGCCTACTGGCAATGATCTGCTCCCGATTCCACAAACTGGCTATCATCTATGTTGTTTTCCTGCAATTCCTTCAGCACTTCCTTCATTGTCGCTTCGTCAGGGTGTTGGCTTCGAAATATCACATAATCATACGCTGCAAGCAGATTATCGGATGTTGTGAGATTTGTATTTCATTTACATGTAATTGAGTAATTTGATATTATCACAAACTTTAAAATTTCTACCTTCTCTGCATTCCCCTCAAACCCAGCATTTCCCCTCTAGGGTATTTCCCTTTATTTCCTTTCTGTCCTATAATTCTCCAGTACAAATACACTACGGCAATGAATAGCGTTTGGTAGCGCTAACAAATAATTGAAGTAAGGCTTAGCGGAACGGCCTGGAAGACGTCGGAAAGCAGAAATTTCGATATGTTCCTTACTGGCTTTTGTGCTGTAGATTATTTATGGTGTTCAATCGGTTTGATTGAAACATATTTTGTTAAAATTATGTACGTTTGTACATTGCGTGTGGGAATTTACTGGTTAATGTAGATCAACAGCAGAATTTGCCAACACAAACAAAAAAAGTCAGGCAATGAACATGTAACCGTAATATTGTCACAAGTTTTCTTAAATGATTTTTACATTTTAACTCTTCTGAATGTGTTTCTATAGGATTATGTAGTACGTGATTCATATTCTGAATATTTGTTTCTTGCTTTACCTGTACAGCATATAAAGCGCATGTTCTGTATTATGTTATCATATTTTTCATATCTGGCTGTAACTTATTTTTCCAAATTATCTGAAGAATATAACAGTTTTCAGAAAAAATTCATTGAACAAAATTGTGTTTTTTAGTTTGTCTACAAATTTGTTCGGAAACTTCTATACTTCAAAGAATAGTTCATCGAAATTCCATTATGAATGTAAAATATTTATTTATTAAAATACCTATTATTCTTGTCCTATTTAAGCAGGGTATAATTTTTCCACAATATTTGAAAGGATCTGGAATATAAAATATTTTGAAGATCCTTCAGTTCTGAG
>Ga0123354_10018337_pt1 | contig 10969 bp, 6 predicted proteins | sample TergutLab28metaG_2_FD_97872 | JGI IMG/M metagenome (GOLD analysis project Ga0123354, IMG submission 97872) | Labiotermes labralis P4 segment gut microbial communities from Petit-Saut dam, French Guiana - Lab288 P4 | ecosystem: Host-associated > Arthropoda: Insects > Digestive system > Gut ... | reverse complement strand
ACATACATACATACATACATACATACATACATACACACATACATACATACACACATACATACATACACACATACATACATAGGCGGCCTGAATAGCGTAGCCTGTATAGCGACTTGCTAAGGGTTGGACGGTCCGGAGATCGAATGCCGGTGGGGGTCAGTTTTTCCATGTTGTACAGAACGGTCCCGAGCTCAATCCAATCTCCTCTAAAAGCCTACAGGCCCCTTCCCAGGGTACAACTGTCTGGGCTTGGTGTGACCGTCCACCGGGTTGCGAATGGGTTGGAAGTATACCTCTACCTCCGCTCTGAGCCTGAACCGGCAAGTCATGGGCTGTCTTTTACCCTTACACACACACACACACACACACACACACACACACAAATAAGTAAAATAAATATCAAGTAATTCCGCATGAAACCCAATAGATGAGCAGAGCTCTTTGATAGCATGGGCCCTAACTTGATAGCACAGCTCTTTGATAGCATGGGCCCTATCTGGATAGCAGAGCTCTTTGATAGCATGGACCCTATCTGGATAGAACAGCTCTTTGATAGCATGGGCCCTATTTGGATAGCACAGTTCTTTGATAGCATGGACCCTATTTGGAGAGAACAGCTCTTTGATAGCATGGAACCTATCTGGATAGCACAGCTCTTTGATAGCATTGGCCCTATCTGGATATGACAGCTCTTTGATAGCATGGGCCCTATCTGGATAGCACAGCTCTTTGATAGCATGGGCCCTATCTGGATAGCACAGCTCTTTGATAGCATGGGCCCTATCTGGATATGACAGCTCTTTGATAGCATGGGCCCTATCTGGATAGCACAGCTCTTTGATAGCATGGGCCCTATCTGGATAGCACAGCTCTTTGATAGCATGGGCCCTATAGGGATTCAGTTTGCGGGATTTTTAATAAAATAAATTACATTTTACAACAAAGATTCCTTTTTTCCGTTGTTTTACTGTGCATGTTGTCAAGTCACTCAATTGTTATATCAACCATTGCACATGTATAAAATTTACACATTAAAACATTAAAAACGCTCCGACATGTTTCGGTCCTAGGACCATCATCAGGGAGCTATATCGACCTTGCTAAAGTTACACTATAAAAATTCACATTAATTTCGCCATTCCAGTTGGGTATTGTGGCAGCATGCCGTGTTGTGTAATGTTATGTTGCGAAGAATGCCCTGTTACGGATGTGCGTACGCACATCCGTAACAGGGCATTCTTCGCATCACAACACAACAAGGCATGCTGTCACAATACCCAACTGGAATAGCGAAATTAATGTGACTTTTTATAGAGTAACTTGCAAGGACTATACAAGTATAGCTCCCTGATGATGGTCCTAGGACCGAAACATGTCGTTGAGTTTATAATGTTTTAATGTATAAATTTTATATATGTGCACTGGTTGGTATAACAGTTGAGTGAAAGATTCCTTTCTTTATATTTTGGCTTCAGATACACGCTTCATGCCATTTCAGATATTTCTGGAGAAAGGGGCAACCAATCTCTTTCAATCAGACACAGCTCTGTAAGTATTATTTCAAAACTCTGTATGCGACATTAGTAGCTTCGTGTTGGATCCGAAACCGAGCTGAGATATACGCAAGTAGTCAAATTGATCCATCATTAACCTGCAGTCTAATATGAACAAGCTTGGCATTTTCCCATTCACGATTATTTAAACGTCAAAATGTGCCGAGTGTGCAAAATATGGCAATTGTCCGACGTAATGCGGAATTTGGGTTATTGAATTGAAAGGTGTAGTCAGTATCTCGGGTTATGTAGCATCGAATTCTACAATTACTGCGAGTAGTGAGGTGGAGATGTCGTAGCCTATTTGAGGTAAAATACCGGCGTTTGATGGACAGACTGACAAACAGCACTAATCCTCATTCAGTGTCACTAGTCACCCCCCCCCCTCCTCCAAGGTGTTGCAGCCCAACGCAGGCCAGGACCTCCTCATTCTTGGGGTTTCTAGATCACACAAAACGACGCATTACAGTCGGCAGGACTCCTCTGGGCGAGTGATCAGCCCGACTCAGAGACCTCTATCTGACAACACACAACACTCACAACAGGCAAACATTCACGCATCCGGCGGAATTCGAATCCACAATCTCAGAAAGAGAGCGGCCTCAGACCCACGCTTTATACCGCGCGGCCACTGACTGGCAGTGTCACTAGCTATCTCTCCAAAATGCCAACTGCTCACTTCCCACATAGAAATCATAAATTGTACAGCTTCAGCCAATTGGCTTATTTGTTATTGATGATTAATTACACAAATGAGGCCTTCGATAAAATATAAATGCCACTACACTGGACTGCTTTTTACTTCTAGTCGGGAGCAGGATTATACATTAACTTCATTTTGATAAAGTAGGTTGTGCGTCTGAATTGAATCGGATAAGAACACTTGCTTATTTGACAGCCTACTGTCTCGAGTGTGCAATTTATCATTAAGGCGATAGGAAACCCGCGTATTAATAATAACATTACAAATTTCCTGCAACTAGCAAAAAGCGTGTAGCATAAGGCGTTTTATTTATTGCACACAATGATGTGTAGGAATCTAGAAACACCTTATAAGACAAAGAGGGTAGCGGTGTGCAGGTACTTGTGCGTCGTGTGCGTCTAATTTACCAAATGCTCCTTTGCATAGGACAGGAAGACATAAATATACTTTTAATGCTGTCTAAGCTAGTTCCTTGTCGTATTATCAATTTTATTACCTACGAAACTTTGAAACTATTCATGCTAACACTTGAAACACTGCTACAAGGGCGAGAAATAGAAGAATTTAACTTTTTAACCGGATGTATGTAGCTTGAAGAGTTGCTTCTGTTGAAAGCTACTGACAACAGCTGAAGTATCTGAGGAAGGACAGTTAATTTCTGTGAGTAAAGAATGGCAGCTTCACCCAAAATTTCGATAAGAATCCTCTGATCACACTTTGCCTACGAGTGAATCATGCATTATGGGGGTAATGTAGGATAATATTCATCAGCATATGTCTCGTCTAGGTCGATAATGGAAACCTAAGCAATAATTTTTATAGCGTTGTTCCGTGCATTTCAGTGTCATTATAGTTGATTCACCAACAAATGCACTTTTTATTAAATTTGAGAAAGCTTTAAAATTTACATTAAAATTCACATTGAGTGTTTCGGTCTACGACCATCATCATGGAGCTTATGTTAAAGCCTGGCTAAAGTTATATAAAAAATCAGTAAATGTTACATCGTTATATGTTAAGCGGTGGTGTGGCAGCATGATGCCATTTATTTAATGACATAAGTTGCAGCATACGCCCCGTACTCACGACCTGAGCAGCGGCTTTCAAGACCACCACCCATCCAAAAACTCGGTGCAGAAAACCATAAGCTGCAACTCAACATCTAACGCTCCTGATGATGGGCGTATGTACCCGAAACATGTCGAGCTAAGAATACATCAATAAAATTACCTTGTTGCATCAAGTTGGCATTCCAAATTATTTCAGGGGGAATATGCACGGTCAAACAGCCCTCTCTTGTCTCCTAACCTCCTCAAAGCAACATTTCCTTTGTCCTACTTTGTAATTTCCCTAAACAAAGAATGTTCACAGTCAACAATCTACACACCGCCTCTCATTACCCGATACATAAATTTCTTTATGTATGTCCGTTACTCATTCAGAGAGGATGTAGCTCAATGTGTTCAGTGTCCGTAAGATGACGTTAATTGTCAGACGACAGCAACATCATGTACTTCTAATACGAGTAATGGGGACCATAACAAAACCAAAAACAAGAAAAGCTGGCTAATTTGACGAAGTAGCTGCTTGTGTAATTGTTCGACATAATTAGGTTACAACATGCGGAGTAGCTGGAATCAAACCAGCCTGGTTAGTGAATAAATTCAAGCTCTAGTCTTCAGGTCTGCAGGATGTTACTAACTGACTAAGCAAGTATTTACAATTCTATCGTTATTATGGTTATCAGAACCGATATCCAAAGCGCTAAATATCACGATATTGTATATAATTATACACACGCCAAAAACATTGAATAGTTATTTTTTAAGCGGTTATGTTTGCGTGTGAAAGGTGTTCTCTTAAAGTAGAAGAAGAATGTTTCAGGTTCCTGAACTCAAATTACTCAGTAGTGTAGTGGAACCTAATAAAGAACATAAGATAAATTTAGGTGTCACATTAGCTGATGCGTTAATACCGTGACATAATTGACACATTTTAAAGCTTTGGAATCTGTAACACTTAAATGGGCTAGCAGTACACAGCTGGAATGAGTAAGACAGCTAATGTATACATTATTTAATTGGGAATCCTCTTCGAGAAAGGCATTTTAGAAGACTGGAAAGAAGATGGTGTTATACTTACTTACTTATGTACTCCATGGTGCAGAGTCCTTCTTGAGAAGCTAACTGATTTGCAGCTAGTCAAGAAATTCCCCGCATTTCACGGAACCCGATGGTTCATTACCGCACTCACGAGCGTCCGCCACCTGTCTCTATCCTGGGCCAGCCCAATCCAGTCCATATACCCACATCCCACCGCCTGCAGATTCATCCTAATATTATCCACCCATCTACGCCTAGGTCTCCCCAGTAGTCTCCTTCCCTCCGGTTTCCCCAGCAAGATGGTGTTATACTAGTATAATAAAAGGGGAGTCTTGAGAAGTTTATTTTGAGGATGTATAGGAGGGCAGGAAGTAATTAAAATCGCCTCTACTGACGGAACGTAGTGTTTAGTTTAAGGGCACTCCTCTCAGAATGTGATTATTAAACCAATTTCCAAGTATTTAATTCCCAGAAAACTAATAATAAATTTTAAGAAACTTAATGCCCAAAAATATCATCGCACCTTGGCACTCTGAAAGTTCCTGGCTTCTCCTAATAACGCTGATTTAGATACATGAAATTTTTAAGAAGACAATCAAATGCACTTGAGTGTATGAATGTAAGTTTATTTTGTAGTAACCACAGACACGTTTCGCCCACTCATGTGGCCACAATTATAAAGTGTTGGAATCAATTCACAGTTAAAAAATTCATATAATTTTGTAAAATTTACATTTAAAAAATTACCTTACGGATAGGTATAAAATATTAATTGATAAAAGGAAAAGATTGTTGTACACGGACTGTACTCATAGAAGGAACATGTACTGAATTGTGGTCCAGATGCTGGAGCGGTGATATAAATGGCGCACTGGACCACCCGGAACTAAAGTTGTGTTATTGATACCATGAAGATGGCCAAATGAGTAGCCGAAACATGTCGGTAGTAACTATATATATAATAAACTTACGTTCATACACTCCAGTGTATTTGTTAGTCTTTTTAAAAATTTTATTTTTAATTTTCTGTATTCATGGCACATACAAATCTATGTAGATGTTAACATTATTAAGTCCTGCCTTGAACACTACGGTTATTAGCTGTCGGAAGCAGAGCTGTTGTCATTACCAAGTCACAAGTCCGTGCGTCCGCTATGTTGCATTAGGAAGTTCAAAGCAAGGTAATGTGGTGCTTCCGCATAACTGGATATCGAACTTCATCAAAATCCGTCTAACATCTCGAAGCGAATCATGGAAACAATCCGTCGTGTGCATCCTTTTCTATTAACAGCGTGCCAATGATGCATAACCACCACACGGTCACGGAAACAAAACAACCGACACGTCCTCAGGTAATCTGCGAAATCTTCTAGCGTTGTAACCATGGATACAAGTAGCTTTTATATAAAACAACATCGATTTATCGATTCCTCGATGCGCTCTCAGACTGTTCGCCCCTTGGCCTCTCACATTAATCCAACACCTCATCTGGGCGACCAATGGAAAGCTCAGTCATGCAGCACTCCGGGCCTGGGGGAGGCAGCAGGAGGGTGGATTCAATTTTCAGCACTGTGAATCAAGGGGGTTGTGAGGTATAGAAGCTCCAGAGGTTGAGGGACGAGAAAGGAATGGTATTGGGGAAGATTCCATTTTCATCACTTCACATGATGGAAAGAAATTGTTGGGCTTCGGTGTGGCCCGTAACAGAACCCAAATGATCGGCGTTGTGTGAAGGAACCACTGATGCATTTCTTATTCAATGTAAGAAGATGCGTTGCGTGAATAGATTTTGTTTGATTATTTGCTTATAAATAATACACTCCAATGTTTACAGACATCACTAAATAAGAGAAATACCATGGCTTTTGAATTGGTACAGTATATCAAGCAGAGGAAAGTGTCAAATAATACCATAATTGACAGAACAATTTAGTTACTAAGCTTTATAGTGGTTTTCCCAGTCCCTCCGGGCAAATTATGTACTATTACTACAAATTACGACACGACTACATCATTCCAAATCCCCTTAAATTCATTATACACTCTCAACCTTTCATTCGACCCCACAAAAAGCTGGTAGCAACAGCGTCATTACGTCAGTCCGTACAAATCATACAAATAAAATAAACCAGCTGATCAGTAGTTACAAGTGTTTAGGACACATGATATCTGGAACAGTCGTGATAAGTGGGTCCTCGTCGCCACGGTATGGAGAGTCCTTCGGTTGAGGATGGAGGAACGGCCTCAAGTATGGAGCGTAGCTGCGAATATATTGAATAAGCAATATTGGGCAGCACATAACTTGTGGTCCTTCGCGTTGAGAGTTTGGAGAAGTGTTAGCAGCTCGTCACTACAGAAACTTAGCACCTTAAGAACCTTTCACAAATGCCTTCAGTGGGATTGGGTGCATGGACTGGCTTGATATGGCTCAAGATGGGGACAGGTGACGGGCTTTTATGAATGGGGTAATGAACTTTTGGGTTCCATAAAATGCAAGAAATTTCCCTAATATCTGGAAACCTGTTAGATTTTCAAGAAGGACTCTGAAAAGAGGAGGTGGTTATATAAAATACAGTAGAATAGGTAAATGTTTATTTAACAGATAAGTTTAAAACATCACTAAGAAACAACGTATGTAAAGAGAAAACGTTAAAAGGTAAAGGTAAAGATTTCCCGTTACAGGCCCGGTGTGGCCCAGAGGGTGGGTGGAGGTATAGCTCTACTCTTCCATTACCGCGGTCCTAGAAGGGGGTGAGTGGTCAGCAGCACACATCGGCCGCACTTTACCCCCGGGAAAGACCCGGTACTCGTTTTACAGAAGGCTGGGTAGGCTCCAGGGCCGGTCTGGACGGACGAAAAATATCGTCCCCACCGGGATTCGATCCCGGACCGCCTAGCCCGCAGTCATTCGCTATACCGATTGAGCTACCCGGCCCACAAAAAGAAAGTGTTATAATATAAATATGTCAGTATAAGTCTGTCTTTATGGCAATGGGGTGTGTGTATGTTAGCGGTTGACAACCTAGAGGGAAAAAGTAATGTTGTGTAGGATATCTGCATCCCATTATCACCGTTCTTTCTGCTTTAAGTTAAGATTTTGAACAGTAAAGTAACAAGTACAAGAGAATAAATTGCTGAAAATGCCACAAACTGAACTATTTAGTTATTAATATTAGGATGTGGCTGAATTCATTTATAACAAAACAAAGAAATTTTACACAAATTATTACACCTCTCCTACCGTAGATAATCTTAACTTTAATTTGTGCAATTAAAAAACGACTAGACAATTCTGGGACTTTTTCTTATCAATTGAAAGGGAGATTCCTGTTGGCCTAACTGCATTACAGACTTGTAAATTTGGCTACATTACATACCCTTACAATTATCAATTTTCCAGTCTACCCATATACGATTATGTGCGGATAACACTTAATAATCTTATTTTCTACAAGCCAGTACTCCTGATATTTGCAGCCGTTACCGATTATTTATTCTGTAGTCTTTCTTACGACAGGTCCATAGCTTTTCCGAAGTGACTTCTCCACACATTGTGATCTAGTGCTTCCCCTTCCAATTTACATCATTCTGTTGTTTCCTTAAGGTCATACAGTAGCTGCTTACGTCTTTCTTCTCGTCTTCCCGTCACTACTACCCTTCAGTCTACCTTTCTTTCAGTAGCTTGTTTTAGAAGGCAGTTCCTATGCAAGATGTGACCAATCCAGTTAACTTTCCTTCTTTGTATTGCAGGCAGAACATTCCTCTCCCCCTTTACTCCAAGTAATACTTCGCCATTTCTCACAAGATCGGTCCAATTGATCTCCACCTTTCTCCAAGACAAACAAAGAAAGTCTAGGAAGCTGCAAAACGAAATCCTTTTATGGAAGTCGCGGAGCATTGAGCAGAAAAGTACTTTCACGTTTTGTACTCTTTAACGAGTAAAAGCATGATTTTTTAGGCCCCAATTGGAGCACCATTTTCCGTAGGCATTTAAGGAATCATGGGATTTCCGACAGATTTGTTTCGTAGGATTCTTAAATTAAATACCTGTTACTTCTTCAAAAGCATAGGATACTGCCATGTCTTTCTTCTGGACATGCGGAAAAAGGTACCTACTGGTGACATTAAAGTATAGGCCTAACTCAGCAGTGTGGTGACAATTCTACGAACTGTAACTCAAAATAAAACGAGTTGGATTCAAGGCAAAACAAATTTTTCTTTTCACGACCGCGTTGATACTGGCTCTGGGGAACACACAATTTACTATTCAACGGGTAAGCAATTTTAGTATAAACAGTCTGACAGCTTACCGTCATCTCGTTCCAAAGTCAATAACGCGTGGATTTATACCTCCACTTGATCACATTTTCGCAGTGTGATCCTTAATTTATTACGCATAAGGAAATTTGTATTTTATCCTGTATATTCAATAGTATTACTAAGATAAATTTATTGATAGTAATTTGCTAGCTGCACACAATTTTAAAATAATACATAAAAACGGGCCTAGTCTGCTTGTCTGGATTTGTGACGAGCCGCAAGATGGCAGCAACCCTGACGTGATGTTGCCGCTCGTCATACCATCTAGCGGTCGCCACTAGGGACAGTAACGCCACGTATGTTAGACTCCGCAAGCATGAGGCAATCGGCGCTTTGCCACCACCAGCAATTGTTGCCTTCAACACTTACGTCTAGTGGCCAGGTTCTGTGTAACCAATTTTGACTCAGAAAAATTTTACGAATATAAACTAATTGTATATATACCAAAAGAAGTTAAAGGAGGCTTTATTGAAGTAACTATACAATTAAAAATTGAGGTCTTCTGCACTAGAAAAGAGAGTAAATTTATCCGAAAATTCTGTGACAATCTGAATTACTAGCAAGTCTAACGACAAGCATGCCAAATCATTTATTTGCTTTCACCTGCCTATAAACATCAGTTGTCAGACCAAAGTCACTGGTGAAAATTTTACAGAAATATACAGCACATTGAGAATTCCTGTTACACTTTAAACAAGCCCTTTACAAAATCCACTTTAGGCCTACCATACAGTTTACTTGATTTTAACCTTACATTGAAAACGTACTGATACTTATTACCTTCAAGAAGGATTCAGGTAATATACTCGATGCTACCATTAACTAAAAGAACACAAATCCCTGACAGGTTACTTTCACGCATGACACGCTAAACACTCCAAAAATTTGGTGTGTATTCCACATTCAGTTTGCAAATGTTCCTCCCTCCATACTTCATAGAGTTAGGGGGAGGGCACTTTTAAGACGCGTATAGACGCAGTGTAAGGATACTGGGCACCATCCTAACCGAAATCTCTGACAACTGAGAACACAAGAAGTGTAACAAAATTACATGCACAACACTTTGAACAAATTCTGTCTTTCATCTAGGATTTCGGAGCTACCAAACGGTGAGGTCCCACACACCTGCATACAGTGCAAGAGCCTTAAAAGGCTCTGTTTAATGGGATATTTATCGGCAATTGCAAAATTCGAAAGGGTGAGTAGAAATGCGGTTTAATGTTAGGGGCTTACTTTCATATATTTATTATAAAATGTTTTGTTTTAGCCACTCTAATGTTTTCAACAATTTTGCGGTCAGCCAGAAGTGAAAGTTCGTTCGTTCGCTAGAGCTTTCGTTCTTTCGTTATGAAGACACGTGTTTATATGTTTTTAGCACGCATATCGGTAAATAAGACGTACTTTGGCTTCTTTCTTCGTTTTAAGCAGCTGTGTTCACATATCATAAAATATTCTGTGGTTCGCCTCACATTTCCAGTTACCCTACCGCCTCTTCCCTTAATACGAGAGGCCCGTAATATGAAGGATGAAATGCAATCTCGCCAGCCACATTCTTGTAAGGCTTTAATGAAGGGAAAAGAGAAGAACGGTATAAAATAAAAATTGAAATAATTTCTGGAAACTTTTTATGCAAACAACTTAACATATTTGCCGGTGCAAGACGCAAGCCTGTGTGAGAGAGGTTTAAATGTTAAGGATGGGGGAAATAAATGTCTTCTAATTACTTAAAAACTATTTCTTTGAAAAAAAATTTCTAACATTTATTTATTAATACAGCAGTTTGTTTACTAATAAATTATAATAAATCTGCTTTATAATTTTGGTTTTATTGATATGCCAAAAGTAAGGTTATAAGAAGTACTGAAGGTTTGAAGATAATTCTCGAAAAAAAATGCTTAATGCACACAGGTGATTGAGATGATTACTGAACAACTTGCAATCAGAGTAACATCAGGTTCTTGCTGAAAAGGCACAAATTAAAGACAAACGGTTTCAAATAACGCCAGATATTTCCAGATGATCCGAGGGTCCATTAAGTTCTCGTCAAACACAGGTACCGCTAATGTTGTCACATTATCCTCCTGACAGGATATGAAAATCTAGGCTTCATTTTTCCTACGGTTGTTTCGTTGAATCTGCCGTCCTTTGTCACTAGTTCATGGCGCGTCCCCACTGTGTGTGTTTGTGTGTGTTTATGTATAGGTGTGTGTGTGTGTGTTTGTGTGTGTGTGTGTAGGTGTGTGAGTGTGTGTATGTGTGTGTTTGTGTGTGTGTATGTGTGTGTGTGTGTT
>Ga0123354_10018336_pt1 | contig 10969 bp, 7 predicted proteins | sample TergutLab28metaG_2_FD_97872 | JGI IMG/M metagenome (GOLD analysis project Ga0123354, IMG submission 97872) | Labiotermes labralis P4 segment gut microbial communities from Petit-Saut dam, French Guiana - Lab288 P4 | ecosystem: Host-associated > Arthropoda: Insects > Digestive system > Gut ... | reverse complement strand
CCCAAGCCCCCCCCTTATTCACCTTTTTCTCCCACGCTTCCCCCCCCATTTGGGTCCCCCTTTTTCTTCTCTTTTTTTTTTTTTTGTTTTGTTTTGGTACTGTGTTATTCTAATGGAAGTTACGAAAGGAATGTTACCACTTACCGAATTAATTAATTCAATGCATTGTATGAACAACATGAAATCTTCTTCTGATTTGCAAGTCACTATTTAAAAGCTTCGTGAAATACAAACACCCGCACATAGCACTCCTCTCCGTTCTATATGTACTCACCGGTAATAGTGTCGACAGCCTTTGACCATGTTCCACACTCACTGGTTTTACGAAAGGCTTAAAAATTCGTTCACACATAAGAGAACTACCATTAAACGGAGTAATATCCTTCTTCTAAATCTAATAAGCCCTCAACTGGTCAAGACATGCCCCACCTTTTATACATCCCGCACGTCCACTACCGTGCCATAAGAGCCTCCCCTTCCCACCCGCCCCTCATCAATGTCAAGAATCAGTTGAATTCCATTTAATGCAATATTTGATTACGATCAGTTTTATATTATCCTATATGTGGCTAGTTCTCTCAGGTGGAATCCTCCGTTAAAATATTCCGACCAAAATTCTGTTTGTATATTATTATCTCTCCATGTGTTAACAAGACAGGCAATGAACGTATAAACGTGACATTGGGGCGCGTACGTGTAACCTCTGTTGCCGTGGAAAAGCAGTAAGAATTACATATTCTGATTGTGTTTCTGTAGCCTCGTTATCGAGTATACAATGCGCATGTACTACATTGTACTCTTATCTGTGGCCTTTCTGGCTCTACCCTATTTTTCCACGTTGTCTCATAAACGGCACGAGTTTTGGAAAAAAGGTATTGGACAAAAAATGTTTATTTTGATTTTCTCTACAACTTTTGCCCACAACATTTCTCATTCTAAGAAGAATTCCGATTTATATTATCATAAATATATACAGGTTTTCGTGTAAAGTAATCGTTATTCTTGTCATATTTTAACCGAACTAGAATCGTCTCGACATATTTTCGAAAAATATTCAAAAACAATTTTAATGAAAATCCCTTCATTGGGAGGCGGAGTTTTTCCATGCGGAAGATCAGACATGACGAAGCTAACAGTATTTTTCGCCATTTTTCGAGTACGCCTAAAAGGCCTACTTAATGCTCCGCATCGTAGGTGTAGAACCTGCTAAGTTTATATTTAAAGATCCTAACTCAAATAGATTCTCACAGTTCTTCAAACGAAGCGCCATCCATTCAAATAAAGAGGCGATTTTGTCACGAATTTGCAATGCGTCTTGAAAGTATCAAAACTACTGCACCAAACTCAACACAATATTCATGAGACGGAAAGCACAATTGAAAAAAAATTATTTCATTTGAAATGAAAACACAGAGAGAAATACAGAATACAATGCAGCCACACAAACACCCTCCGACTTGCAACAGTTACATTCCGAAAGATCTGGGGCAAGTCCAATTTGGAGTTACATTTATGTAGCCTATATAAAATTGTGTCCACTTTAAATCCAAACTCCAACACACTTGAACCTAACCGCCCAGCAGTATTCTTCCGTCACAATCATCTTACTGTGCTTTCATTTCCTCAAGGAAAAATTCGGCCGCTTATCATAACTGTTCTTATGTCATTTTTTTAAATTGCGTAAGTTTGAAATTACGTAACTTTAAACTGCATAATTCGAGGTGTGTCTGTACAGACAAATCACACTGGAAAAATGAGCCCAAAATGATGTTTTCTTTCTTTATCCCCCCCCCCTTCGAAAATATGCACACAAATTCAAAAGTGTGTTTAAGAGGCACCACAGTGACATTCAGTAGGACCACCTCGTCGGTAATGAAACTGGTTGTCTCTATTGACAAGAGTTCGCAGAAGAGTCCAAGTGCAGCAGTAATACAACTATAGTCTACCGTTACTCAACACCCTAGGCCTAAAGAAGGCACATTTCTACTATATCACGCCTTAAAATTCTCGGTACGGAAGGTCAGCCTCATTAAGGTCAAGGTCTGTTCAGAAAGATTTATAACTGACGGACATTCTGCACGCTCATGCATGTAAGGGGGAGAGAGAGTGACATCGTGACAAATCTAGAACAAAAATTTCAGTAACGATACCTTACACCTTAGTTTCTCCAAAGTGGGACGATCAGTCACGCCTGACGTCACTCCAGCCTGGAGAGTAGAGCGCATGGCACAACATATCTGACTTTATCGTCCCTTCCTGTTCTGTATTACAGCGACAGAACAACCCCTGAAGCAACACCATTAAGATTCTTCGAATATCTTAGTATAAAGTAATAATTCTACGACACGTTCTGATGAATCAAAAGGCTAGGTTGTAGGGGAGTTTACATCCACCGCTGCTACCCACTGGAATCAAAACTGTTCGTCCTGTTTTCAAACAATGGGGTTATGTCTCATTTCTTTTTTCTATAATATGCCATTGAAATATGTTTGTAGTTTATACGTTTCATGAAAGGTTTATGTTTACATGAATAATGCATCCCTGTCTTCAGCCTACTTTCGTTTCTTACAAGGGTGAACTGTAAGCTTATGAGATCACCATGCTGTGTGTGTACGTGTGTCCTCAGTTCAACTTCTGAACCAGTCGACCGATTTTTATTTAACTTAAAATAACAATTATACTCGTATTATTACTGAAAACCCTCGAAATATGCCTTTTAATTTCCCACAAGATTGTGCAGCTGAAGTGACACTATACTGACGTACTTTGGGGTCCTAAAATGATATATGGCGAGATACCTTGGAAACAAAAATGCAGCGCTTATTAAGGTAACACTTTGCAGAACGTAAAATGACAATATGGCGCCGCAGCGAAATTTTCTTTGACTTTCTGTCTGGGAGCAGGCAATAATTAATGATCTCTTACAGCTATGATTATAAAATTTGGTACCAGTATAGATGACGATGATGATTACGATGGTGATGATAATAATAATAATAAGTAGAAGAAGAAACGGCGCGTCAGTCGACAATTATAAACACGGTGACGATGCGAGTATCATAGTGCAAAATTGACAAATTTAACGTATATACAATGAATCTGTTAAGCAACACCTTAGAAAAATAAAACACCAATAATAATAATAATAATAATGCATCTCTACAACTGCGAACCTAATACATCAGGCGTTGCAAAATCAACTCAGCCAACAACACACCCACAGCAATTCTCAGCATTCAGTATTTACTCAAAATCTTTAGCGTGTCTTTCACTTTCTTATTTCTACGAATTTCATTAGCCTGTACCAACAATACCTAACCACTATTTAGTATCAGCACAAAATACGAAGGACTACATACTGCGCCAGTGACATGTTCGGGTAGGTTACACTAACGGTACAAGGAAGACCCTTCCATTCTTAACTACGGCCATGTCACATTCATCTGACGACTACACTCTACCACCTGGTAAATGGTTCCCCCCAGTAGGCCTGCCTAAGCAGTGGCGTGCCGAGGGGGGTTTTGGGGGGGTTCAAACCCCCCCCCCCACTGAAATTCCGAAGACCCTCCAAAAGCGTGCCAAACTCAACCCGATTGTGAAAACTGTTAAAAATTGCTGAATTTAGGACGCCAACACCCCAAGATGTTCGGAATAAAGGCAGTAAAACTCTAAAACTACCTAGGTTCGCAACTGTTTTACATTAGCAATGACAAATAAATTGGTTGTCATCATAAATAGTCTTAAAGGGCCAAAAATTAAGAAAATTTTACTATACGAAATGAAATTTTTTGTACCAAAATACAGCTGCCTCCAGAACCCCTGACTTGGGGGGTACCGCTCCCAGATCCCCGTTCTCTCTGTCCTCAACTGAATTTGTAGAACCCCCCCGAACAAAATTCCTGGGTACGCCACTGTGCCTAAGGGAGACAGTAATGCACATGAAGCAGCAATACTACGATGGGTCTCAAGAAAAAGGGCTTGCGGTTGGTGGCTGAATTCAAATGTCTCAGGACGGGATCCAATAGCAGGCTCTTCTGAACACGGTCATGAAACTTCGGATTCTATAAAATGAGGTCAATACCACGACCGGGCGCGCAACTGTTAGCTTCTCAAGTACTACTCTGTCCCAATAAAATGGCTAGCAAAATTTGGTGATACTTTGAATGTATTAGTAATAAGTACAACATCAGTTTAAAGGAAGGAATTCAGTTCTCCAGTAGTGTCGACGAAGACTATTTACAGGTAAGGAAGAGAAAACGAAATCGTGGACGGCCACACCAAAGTTCAGCCCTTCGGAACGTAACTTTCTTTATTTAAATAATAACCACATAGTCAATTCCTACCTCACAGAAACCACCCTCCTTGATTACATACATCAGTCGGTCAATGCTCTGCAGGGAAATGGCAGCCATTTATTCCGATAATTATACTAAAAATTATTTTCAAAAATCAAATGTTTTAACCTCAAAGAAGGCGACGGGATCTAAATGTAGAGACAACTGTGTTTTAAAGGTTAAATGTGATACATATTTTACATCAGTGCGATCCTGAAAGGAGGAATAAACAATTTAACTTCATACCATTAAAGGAAATAATATTAAAGAAAAAACTATGTGAATTAAAAGCAACAGGGGAAAAAAGCTTATGTCAGATGAGGAGTTGTAGGAAATATTCAATACAGAGGAACAAATTGTCACCATTTTCCAAAGAGGCAATACTGGAGCAACGAATGCAAACGTAAAACAAAACTAACTTCCAGGCAAGGTGTGTGATCCAAAGGAATAATCAGCAAATTACTGTGATGTGAAATTCTAAGAATGAGAGGCTTAATAAGAAGGAACGGTCACATGTGTTGTGCTGAGGACGACGGCCATTGGAGTAGAAAGTAAAACATAAATACGCTGTTCTCTCACTTTAAATTAAATGATAGCTTGTGAAAAGAGAAACAGTGAGATAAAGAAACAGGTATCAGTAGTTACAGCAGGATTAATTCCACGAAGTATCCAGCTTCAAGCACAAGTAACGTGAGCGAGCCTAGGCTGATGTCACAAGGTGGGGGAGTGCGCAAAGTCGTGTGCGCGTTGATCAGCGTGTTTCTGGAATCAAAGCGGTGGAGGTGCCATTATTGGTCGGCTTACGTAGCCGCTGCAATCTCGTGACTGCGGTAGGACGGCCGTAAGGTTTGTGAGACTCGTGATGAAGGTTGTCATGCAAAATTACTGTGAATTTGTGATGGAATGCTGGTACATATTATTACTGCAGTGTAGTTATGCATATCTTGCACTGTGAGTCACGGCCACTCTCCCACCCACTCACAGAGATACGCGGTTGGTGGAAATGTTTTAGGCGAGCTCACAAAGCGAGCGGCGATTAATAACTTCACCGTGGCCGTCCGTCCGTCTGCAACAGCTCGGTTCCCATGATGGATTTTCGTGTAATTTCATATTTAGGGTTATTACTAAAATTTGTAGACACACTCCGATTTCGGTTAAAATCGGACCAAAATAACAGACACATTACGTGAAAACCTTAAGTGACAGGTATTTTTGTTGAAGAAAGTGTTCGCTGCGAGCTACGAACTAAACCCCTAAAAACAACTGACTACAAATATCTGCCCTTTTACGAGACAAGTACAGATAATAGGTATCTCGCCCATTACAAGATGAGTCAAGGGAGCATGACACCTCCCCGTTTACGAGAAAATAACAAGAAATAAGGCAGCGCTAGTGAGGCCACAGAAAGTTACCGACTTAGCTACAGCTCTTAGCAGTAATCGCTTAGAGCGCGTTGAAAGTAAAGGTAAAATAATCCCAATACGGGCCTCGACAGGCTCTGAGGGTTCCAGGAGTTTGAAGGTCCCAGATTTCAAGAAAATCTGCAAATGAAAATGGCAAGTTTATCAGTCCAACGCACCGGCCGCCTTTACCCCGCAGTAAATATTCCTGGTACTCATTTCTGTTAGAGGCGTGCACTAAAAGTATTCACAAATAATAAAAGAGGGAAGGCACCAGAGGTGCTTCGCCCTGCGGGCATTGCATAATTCGTTAAGCCTGTAATTGCATTCCTGGCTATTTTGCATTCTTCAAACTACGACACACACTTCCTCTACAGAGCAAATCTATTGTCAGAAACGGGAATCAGCGACACCTCAACTCTAAAACCCCCATGAAACAAAGAATTTCGAACTTGCCAGTCAACGCGCTGTTCGTAGCGCAAACACATTGCTTCCATTGTTGTCTTCAATAATGTTTAGAAAGTTTCTTTTGCTGTTGAACTTCACACTACCACTAGATGCCAGAAGCCTGACGGTGTGGTTTTAGAAGTGTAGACACTTACTTCTGCACACACCGTTATAAATAAAGGAGACCTGAAATGTACTGTACACGCCTCTATAGGAGGGATCACCAAACCCAAATTCCAAAATAAACATGCGAACACGAAGGCTTCAATCGGATACCGTGTAGATTACGGTCGCAAGACCAACATGATTACGATTTTGGGTCGTGGACAAAAATTCTGAGCACCGCAGCTTCGTCGACTTGCGTTTGCAAAGATAGTCTGAATAATTCTTATAACACAAAATATTCTCTGAACGTCACCCTTTATTTTCCTGTTTATTTATAATGACTAATGTTGGATCGAAGCGTTTCAATTTCGCACCATTTCCATTAGACAACCTTGTTGTGTACAGCACAGTATTCACCTCATTAATCATCAGAGACATGGTTAGAAACGTCGCCAGACCGCAACGAATCCCTGTGCTGGAAATTACTCCGGAACTAACGACAACAAAAGCACTTTTATGGCAAATTTCGGTCTCTGTTTCAATCACGAAGTATTCATTAACGAAGTCCACAGCATACTTCAACGGCACGACGTCAACCTGGTACGTGATCGTATAATGGAATGGCTTTATTAAAGTCCTACAATTACGTGTATGTCGGCCGGATAACTCAGGCAGTATAGTAAGAAGGCTACGTACTGGACAACAGCAGATTCGGGGTTCCGTTTCTGGCAGGATAGGGGGCTTATCTCTTCTACATTTCGTCCACACCAGCTTTAGAACCTACCTAACCTCCTGTCAACAGGGTCTCGGAGGTTCTTTCCGCCGTTAGGTAAGTGATCGACGTGTGTAGGTTACCACCTCTATCTAGTGCTGAAAGATTAAGAAAGACCGGATATGTGCCGCCATTCCCCTTCTGATCATTCCCAGCATTTAATACCAGGCAAACTTCACCTTACCTAAGCATGCGGTCAAATAATCTGTGCTTCCTACGTAACAATTCTGGTCATTTTCACACACGTAATTGAAAACGAATTGTCGTCACTCATTCAACTGTCAGAAGGCTGAACATGGCAGGGACCTACATTACAGCTCGTGTAGGTCCGAGGTGAAGGAAAACGCCCATACGCCTATGTGCAGAATGTGGGAATTTTCTTTGCTACACACGCAATGAATAAAACCTCCATCAGTTCAGTCTTGCTGGGCGATACAATGAAACACAGAAGTGACGGTTCAATGTCACACAAAAGATCGCACTTCATTGCATCCGGGATGTAAAAACAGGTCCACGTCATGAAGACAGAGAAGGTAGATTCTAATTAGCCAAGTTGCCCCGGAGGTGGTGGATAAGATCTACGGGCTAGGGGCAAATCTCATATTTATCAGCAATGAACGGACTGGCTGGTTGAGCCCAAAATGTAGATGAGACTACCTCAATGAATTAAGTCTCTCCACTCTCGCACAGTCCTACACAAATAAACACTGTATAGTCCATATCCGTGCATTAAAGATCATTATATTTATGTAAAAAATGCACGTCTATAAAATAGGCTTATCGTATGTATATTACTGTTTACCAAAATTTTTCGGTAGCTTCTGCGACTGTGATGGTGTCCTTTGTCTTAAGCGATTACCGCAATGGTTAGCATCTTTCCTTCAATAACAGCGTTTGTAGCAACTATGCACAACTAAGAAGCAACATAAACACACCCGATTTTAACTACTTGTAACGATAATTCGGCATTTTAGGACCATAGGGAGCGCTTAGAATATTAACTATAACGTCGAGCGATTTTTAATTGGACATTTTGTGCAACTGTTGTATATTATTTGTTTTCTTGTGTGACAGCCTGATGATGGTCGCAGAAGTGACCGAAACGTGTTGGTAAATAGAAATATATGATAAGCATATTTTATCGATGTGTATTTGTTGGTTTGTTACATAAATGTAACAAAATTCTCTAGAAACGATTACTACGACTCTATGATTAGTGGTTCATTTGTCGCCGCTTAATCTGCCACAGGGTTTCATTACATTTATTTTTAGACCTTTGTACACCATATTCATTCCTAATAACAAAGAATATGTATATGAGATCATCGTACGTTGTCTCCACCAACCCCCTCCACTGCCATCGCTTGTCTAGCACCCGTTATGGACTGTTAAACCTCCCTGACACGCGGCGTACGATGCAACACAAGCAGAGCATTCGATCAGAGCTTATCGGTCAAGCAGGGGAAAAAAATTTAAAAAAATACTATATTACCGCAGATGGGATTTAATGTCCGCTTGCACTGCAGATCGCTATAATGGGTATCATTTCCCCTATATCAACACTTTTTTTTTCACACAAATTTTGGATCCTGTTTCCACATTTAGGTTTGGACGGTTAAAAACGCAATCCATTTCATAAACATATATATTAAGGGGCTTACAAAATCACCAGCGTCTTACATGATTAATTTCAGTTTTGAGACGAAGAGTCATAATGTCTTCCTTGTTGAGACCCACAGCTAAGAACACAGACGTAGCTTCCGGTCTCCTTAGTCTTGGTGGACGCTTCTTCGTAAGATTAAGCGAACAATCTTTTCCTACTGTCTTGTTATCGTGGGTAATCCCGTTCTTTATTTTGTGTTGCACTGCATTATCTCACGCGGCCTTCCTGATATCGCCTCTTGTACGCCGAAACCTAATTCACACAGCAATTGCTGCTGTGTCACTTTCTTCGCCAAAGATCAATATGGTTTAACTAGCGGGATTGCCCTCTTCACTGTTTTACGACACAGGCATGTTCGTGGTTTTTTAACAGGTCTGCTACCCTCCTGATGCTTCTGACGGCTCAGAAGGGCTTTTCGAGCTAAATTCATATCTTCCACCCTCCATGACCACTCTGTTTGTAGTTTTTATGTACCAGTTTTAAAACACAGGAAATGAAAAATACGTAAATGGCTTAATTTATGAGTTTCACAAAAGTGTCTGCAACTGTAATTTATAGGCTAAAACTCTCCAGCATTTCCTACAACCGGCCTACACACCAGAATTATTTAAGTCTATACTACAAACGTTGGTATCACTGCCAGTTTACTGATAATGAATTTGGCGGTCAAAATACCTGAATACTACTTAACCTCACTGATGATATCAAGAGCCTGCAATTCAGTATGGAATGTATGTCTCAAGCCTAATGTTAATGTATACAAATCTATAAAAGTCTCTCTTTTAGCTCACCTTCATACATGAGCTTCGATACAGAAATTTATCATTCAAACATCTTCTTCTGCCCAGGCAGCATTTTTCCTCCCCTCCACTTTTGTCAATTCCAAAGACACACTGCAGATGACAGCAACACTAAAAAATTAACCAATTTATCCACTGCTCACACACATTTGTACTTACTACATAAGCTGTCTCGCGCTACATTCCGTGTTGCAAAACAAACACCACTACATACACACGCGTATTTCTAGCATGAGTTTTAGATCAGGCTGCCAACTCCAGGGAACCATAATTTTCGTTTTTAAACCCCACCCTTCCCGGATTATAAATTGGTGCCTCCGATTTTAAATACAAATGCCAACCCCAGATTGGTGGTGAATTTAAAGCCCAAAATTTCGGGTGATAATAGCTATCGGCAGGGTCACACAGTATCGTAGTTGTGTACATGACACTGGTACTAAAGTCTGTTATGCATATCATGGCCTCCCAAACACCTGTACTACATAACTGATTTTCTGCACAATTAGTAACCCATAAAAAGTCTATTCAAATGTGGCCCATAAGCAGGCATTTAGAAACAACAAATAATTAAAACATGAAACAAGACCAATCCTGTTCTTAGTTTGTTATGTTACACAAATAAAACTGCACTAAATATAAATTGATAACAAAGTATAATGAGATGGGTGAGACAGGAAGCATGAGAGACAGATGACAAGTGCATACATACATACATACATTCATATTCATTCCCCCAATTCCATGGAGCAGGACTGCTCATGAAATATAGAACATGTCATACAAAACACACAAAACAATCACAATGGAGCCATTAACACTTGTTCCTAGTCATTTCCACAATCCAAATACTTCAGTTCCAACATAAGAATGCATATAGAGTATTAAACATTCTTAAAAGGCTAGCATGATACATGAAAAAGAAATGTAAAAAGTAAAATTAAAACTATACAGATAATTTGTTAAAAGTACATTGTCCTCATTTCAAGGGTCTATTGAATGTTCGAAGAATTCCTGTAATGAGTAGCAAGGTTTATCCATTAGATATCTTTTCAGTTGTAGTAAAAATTGACTATTATTTTGTATTTGACTGGCTAGATCCTCTGGGAGTTTATTACAAATATTTATGCAGTTATAATAGGTGCCATGCTGATACATTTTGAGATTCACTGAGGGTTTATGCAATTTAAGTCTGAACTGGGTGTTTAAATTATGAATTGAAGAGTTGAATGTAAAAGTATCCAGGATGGATGAGAGAAATCTCATTAGTGAAAAAATGTATTGAGAAGTCAGGGTCAAAATGTTCAATTCACAAAAAAGCTACCTATATGTAGCCCTTGATGATGCTCCAGTCATACTTCTAAGTATTCTTTTTTGTTGCAAAAGTATTCTTTTGCTTTCCACAGAGACTCCCCAAAATATAATACCATATTCCATTACAGAGTGAAAAT
>Ga0123354_10018335_pt1 | contig 10969 bp, 9 predicted proteins | sample TergutLab28metaG_2_FD_97872 | JGI IMG/M metagenome (GOLD analysis project Ga0123354, IMG submission 97872) | Labiotermes labralis P4 segment gut microbial communities from Petit-Saut dam, French Guiana - Lab288 P4 | ecosystem: Host-associated > Arthropoda: Insects > Digestive system > Gut ... | reverse complement strand
GCCCCGGCGTCGGGCCAGGGGGGCTATCCGGTGATCCTGGACAGCCCGGATTGTCCGGTGTTCGTGGCTGTTTCGGTGTCGGGTGTCGACCCCTCGGCGCCGACACCAGAATGGATGAAGCTCCGGTTGAAGGCCGTGGGTATTCGCTCCATCAGTTTGGCGGTGGACATCACCAATTACGTCATGATCGAATCCGGGCAGCCACTGCATGCCTATGACCAGGACAGCGTGCGCGGGCCGATCCGGGTGCGCAAGGCCAGGGCTTCCGAGCGGATGACGACTTTGGACCATGTTGAACGCATCTTGTCACCCGAGGACTTGCTCATCACGGACGATTCCGGCCCGATTGGGCTGGCTGGCGTGATGGGCGGGCTGACCACCGAGGTGACCGAGACCACCACACGGATCTTGCTGGAAGCGGCCTGGTTCAACCCGGTCAGCGTCGGGCGGACCTACCGGCGCCACCACCTGGCCTCGGAGGCGTCGCGGCGTTTCGAACGCGGTGTCGACTGGGGAGTTGGGTACGCGGCAGCCCACCGTGCGGCCGAGTTGTTGAGGGATCTGGGCTCGGCCACCATCGATGATGCGGTCACCGTGGCGGGGAGCATCCCGGCGATGCCAGTGTGCGTACTGCCCGATCCCGGTCTGCCTTCGCGGATCCTCGGCGTGGACGTGCCCGTGGACAAGACGGTCGAGATTTGGCAGGCCTCCGGCGTCCAGGTGAGCGAAGGCCCGGGTTCCGCGTGGACGTTGACACCGCCGTCGTGGCGGCGCGATCTGGTGGATCCGTACGACTATGTCGAAGAGGTCGGGCGCAAGATCGGTTTTCAGGTCATCCAGCCCCGGGTGCCGGTGGCTCCGGCGGGGAGGGGGTTGACCGCTCAGCAGAAGAAGCGCCGGGCCGTGGTCGAGGCTGTGGCTGCTGCGGGGTTCGTCGAAGTGATCCCGTTGCCGTTCATCTCGACCGGGGACGTGGACCGCCTGGCAGTCGGCGCCGAGGATCCGCGCCGGCGTTTCGTCCGGATCGCCAACCCGCTGTCCGAGGCGCAGGCCTATCTGCGAACCACGTTGCTGCCGGGGCTGTTTTCCTCAGTCAACCGCAACACCTCGCGCAGTTTGGATGATCTGGCCCTGTTCGAGTGCGGGTGTGTGTTCTTGTCCACTGACCGTGGGACTCAGCCCATGCCCGATGTCACCCGGCGTCCGAGTCCGGCTGAGATCGAGCAGTTGTACGCTGCCTTGCCCGATCAGCCCCGGCATCTGGCGGGGGTTGTGACCGGGGACTGGATCCCGGCCGGGCCCCAGGGTCCGGCCCAACCTGCGACCTGGGTCCATGCCGTTCACCTGGCCGAGATTGCGGCGGCTGGCGTGGGGGTGAGTCTGGTCCGGCGCGCGGACACCAGGGCGCCCTGGCATCCTGGCCGGTGCGCCCAGCTGGGAGTCATGAGTGCGGGTGAGTTCGTGCCGGTCGGCTGGGCGGGGGAGATTCACCCTCGGGTCTGCCAGGATTGGGAACTGCCGGCGCGAACCTGTGCCGTGGAGATCGATCTCGACGCCCTGATTGAGCTGGCCCCGTCGTCGGGGCAGATTCAGCCCTTGTCGCAGTACCCGGCGACCAAACAGGATGTGGCGGTGGTCGTCAGTACTCAGGTCGCGTCGGCTTCAGTGCAGGATGCCCTGCGCGAGGGGGCTGGTGAGTTGCTGGAGTCCATCGCCTTGTTCGACGTTTTCACTGGTGCCCAGATTGGCGAGGGCCAGAAATCCCTGGCCTATCGGTTGGTTTTCCGGGCCGGGGACCGGACCCTGACCGAGGCTGAGGCGAGCCAGGCACGAGACGCGGCCGTAGCCGAGGCTGCCCGGCGTACTGGGGCGACTATGCGGTCTTGAGGCGACCGGCACGTCGGCTCGGTGATGGCCCGTGACGGCCTCACAGGCACAATCGCTGATCTGAGATTCGTCAGGATATGAGACGGTAAGTGCATATCTATTCGATATGTGGCATAGTTATTCGTATGACTATTTCAGTGGCGGTGGCGGGGTGCACCGGATACGCAGGCGGCGAAGTTCTACGGGTGTTGTGCGGGCATCCAGACGTGGAGGTCCGTACTGTGACTGCTCACACCAACGTGGGGGTGAGACTGGGTGCTCTCCAACCGCATCTGACGGCGTTGTCTGAGCTGGAGGTCTCCGAAACAACGACTGAGAATTTGGAAGGACATGACGTTGTGTTCCTTGCGCTGCCGCATGGGGCGTCGGCCTTCTGGGCGGAAAAGCTGGGACCAGACGTGCTTGTCATCGACTGTGGGGCAGATTTCCGGCTGACATCCGCGGAGGATTGGCAGAAATACTACGGCGGCAATCATGCAGGCACCTGGCCCTACGGGCTGCCGGAACTGCCCGGTCAACGCGAGATCCTCGCCGCAGCGAAGCGCATCGCGGTTCCCGGATGCTATCCGACCGGGGTGACGCTGGCGCTGGCTCCGGCGGTGGCAACCGATCTGACCGACGGCCACGATATTGTCGTCGTCGCCGCATCGGGTACATCGGGGGCGGGCAAAGCGGCCAAACCCCATCTGCTCGGCTCGGAAGTGATGGGGTCGGTGAGTGCTTATTCCGTGGGGGGGACCCACCGTCACATCCCGGAGATCCTGCAGAATCTGCGGGCTTTGGGGGCGGACGACCCGACGATGAGCTTCACTCCGCTGCTGGCGCCGATGCCACGGGGAATCCTGTCCACCTGCACCGTCCCGCTGTTCCCGGATGTCGACGACCAACTGGTGCGCCGGGCCTATCAGGAGTTCTACACCGACGAGCCCTTCGTCAAGGTTCTACCCGAGGGACAATGGCCGGCCACGGCCTGGGTTTCGGGTTCCAACGATGTCCTGCTCCAGGTGTGCGTGGACGCCGGAACCAAGAGGCTGGTGGTCGTCTCGGCCATCGACAACCTGACCAAGGGTACGGCGGGCAATGCCGTGCAGTCGATGAATATCGCCCTGGGGCTGCCCGAGACCACAGGTTTGACCATGGCCGCGGTGGCGCCGTGACCGCTGAAGGAACGAAGGAGACAATGATGGCAATGTCGGGGGGGAATGGCAGGAGCGTGCACGTACCGGGAGTCGATGTGACCCAAGGCGTGACCGCCGCTGAAGGTTTCCTGGCGTCCGGCGTCGCAGCCGGGGTTAAGAAGCCGGGCAAGAAGGACGTGGCCCTGGTGGTCAGCCAGGGCCCGCAGTACGCAGCCGCGGCTGTCTTCACCTCGAACCGATTCCCCGCAGCTCCGGTGGAATGGTCGCGCCAAGCGCTTGCCGACAACGTACTGAAGGCCGTCGTCCTCAACTCCGGGGGCGCGAACGCCTGCACCGGGCAGCCGGGTTTCGACGACAGCCGTCAGATGGCCCAACAGGTGGCCGACCACCTGTCGTGCCAGGCCCTGGATGTTGCCGTGTGCTCGACCGGTCTGATCGGGGTCAGGCTGCCGATGGAGGCGATCTGCGCGGGCATCGACTCCGCCGCCACCAGCCTGGCGCGCGATGGTGATCGCGACGCGGCCGAGGCGATCATGACCACCGACACCGTTTCCAAGCAAGCCACCTATGTGTCGTCTCACGGATGGAGTGTGGGCGGGATGGCCAAGGGCGCCGGGATGCTGGCCCCCGCGTTGGCCACGATGCTGGTCGTCATCACCACCGATGCCGTCCTGACCAGCGAGGAAGCGGACACCATGCTGAGGGCTTCGACTCGTGTCACCTTCGACCGGGCCGATGCCGACGGATGCATGTCGACCAACGACGCCGTCATCCTGATGGCCAATGCAGCCAGCGGGGTTCGCCCCGGTGAGGAGTTCCAGGCGGGCCTGGACGCCGTCTGTGAGTCCCTGGCCCGGCAGTTGATCGCCGACGCCGAGGGGGCGGAACACTCCATCGCGGTCACAGTACGCTCAGCCGCCTCGCAGGACGACGCCCTGGAAGTGGCCCGGTCCATCGCGCGATCGAACCTGTTCAAGTGCGCCATCGCGGGCAACGACCCGAACTGGGGCAGAGTCCTGGCCGCTGTGGGAACCACCCAGGCCCAGTTCGACCCCCACCAGGTGGATGTCCGCTTCAACGGGGTCCCGGTCTTCCTCCAAGGAGAACTCGGCGTGCCCCGCGAGCAGGTCGACCTCCACCGGTTCGACGTGGTGGTCGACGTTGATCTGCATGCCGGCGCCGATCAGGCGACCATCTGGACCAACGACCTGACCCACGGCTACGTCTCGGAGAATGCGGATTACTCATCATGAAACCTTCCAATCTCATCGCCAAGGCGGCCACTCTGGTCGAGGCCCTTCCCTGGATCGAGAAGTACACCGAACAGATCCTGGTCGTGAAGTACGGCGGCAACGCCATGATCGATGACGAACTGCAAAAGGCGTTCGCCGATGACATTGTTTTCTTGCGCCGCTGCGGGGTCAAGGTCGTGGTCGTTCACGGCGGCGGCCCGCAGATCACCGAGATGCTGGGACGTCTCGGCGTGGAATCCAGTTTTGTCGGCGGGCGCCGTATCACCAGTCCGGAGGCGGTCGAGATCGTCCGGATGGTGCTGGTCGGCCAGGTCGGGCGCCGGATCGTCAACCTCATCAACAGCCATGGCCCCTTGGCCGTGGGTATGTCAGGTGAGGACGCCGGGTTGTTCACCGCCATCAGGGCCAGTGTCGAGGTGGACGGCAACGACATGGATCTGGGCCTGGTGGGCGATGTCGACCAGGTCAATCCGGCAGCGATCCTCGACCTGATCGAAGCCGGGCGCATCCCCGTGGTCGCGACGGTCGCCCCCGATGAGGAGGGAACTGTGTACAACGTCAACGCCGACACGGCGGCCTCTGCCCTGGCCATCGCCCTGGGCGCCAAAGGTCTGGTCATGCTGACCGATGTCGAGGGGTTGTACGCCGACTGGCCCGAGCGCAAACACATCCTGCCGTTCATCAATCTCGAGGACCTGCGCGCCCTGCTGCCGACGCTGGGCTCGGGCATGCGCCCCAAGATGGAAGCCTGCGCCGAGGCGGTGATCGGCGGTGTCGACAGAGCAGCGGTCATCGACGGCCGGGTCGAGCACGCGGTCCTGCTCGAACTGCTGACCGATCACGGCATTGGGACGATGGTGGTGAAATGACGAAACTGGACAGATATTCTTCGGTGATGATGAGCGCCTACGGGAAACCTCCCGTCGTACTGGTGAAAGGCCAAGGGGTCCACGTCTGGGATGACGCGGGCACACGGTACCTCGACTTCTTAGCGGGCGTGGCCTGTGTGGGGCTGGGCCACTCCGATCCGGCGGTGGCCGACGCGATCAGCCGGCAGGCCCGTACCCTTGGGCAGGTCTCCAACCTGTTCGCCACCACACCCCAGATCGAACTGGCCGAGCGGTTGTCCGGATGGCTCGGCCAGGGCACCAAGGTGTTCTTCACCAATTCGGGCAGCGAGTCCAACGAGGGCGCCTTCAAACTGACCCGCTTGACCGGTCGGACAAAGATTGTTGCTGCCGAGGGTTCTTTTCACGGTCGTACGATGGGAGCCCTCGCGCTGACGTCGACCGAAAAGTACCGCCACCCGTTCGAGCCCCTTCCCGGCGAGGTGGTGTGGGTACCGTACTCGGACGAAGCCGCGCTGGCCGAGGCGGTCGACGACTCCACGGCGGCCATCGTGCTGGAACCCATTCAGGGCGAGTCCGGTGTCATCGTGCCGGACGACGGATATCTGGCGCGGGCCCGGGCCATCGCCGACGAGCATCATGCCCTGTTGTGGATGGACGAGGTGCAGACAGGCATGGGCCGTACAGGCGCCTGGTTCGCCCACACCCGCGAAGGGATCGTCCCCGATATCGTCACCCTCGCCAAAGCTCTCGGCAACGGTTTCCCCATCGGAGCCGTGCTGGCCACCGGGCGGGTGGCGGACTTCTTCCAGCCCGGATCCCACGGTTCGACCTTCGGCGGCAATGCTCTGGCAGCCACGGTTGGCTTGACCGTGATCGACCAGATCGAGCCCCTGCTCACCCACGTGGCCGAAATGGGCGCCTGGTTCGCCGAACAATTGCGCTGCTTGAGTGGAGTGGTGGAAGTGCGGGGCCGGGGCCTTATGATTGGCGTGGGCCTTGAAGACCGGATCGCTTCCGGGATTGTCAAGGCCGGACTCGCCCACGGGATCATTCTCAATGCTCCCCGAGACAATACAATACGGTTGATTCCCCCCCTGATCATCACCCAGGAAGACGCCGCTGCTCTGCTCGAGTTGTGGCCGACATTAGTGAAGGAGGCCCACCGTGGCTGAGTCTCTGCCCATCACGCGAACCCAGCGCCAGGCTGCCATATCGGAATTGATTGCCCAAGGCCTGGTCACCTCGCAATCCCAGTTAAGGACGATGCTCTCCGAACAGGGCATGACCGTCACCCAGCCAACCTTGAGCAAGGACCTGGCTGAAATCGGAGCCATCCGGGTCAGGAGTGCGCAAGGCGGGTTGGTTTACACCCTGTCTGACGACACCGGCATCCCGGGGGCGACTCTGGACCGGATGTGCGCCGACATGCTGGTCTCGGCCCAGGCCAGCGCGAATCTCGTCGTGGTCCACACCCCGCCCGGAGGAGCCCAGTACCTGGCGACCGGTCTCGACAGAGCCGGGTGGGATTCGGTCCTCGGGTGTGTGGCCGGAGACGACACCGTCGTGATCGTCGCCCGCGATCACCACGCCAGCCAGCGCGTCGTCGCACAGCTGTTGTCGTTTGCCCGGGCCGAACGAGGAGAAGAATGACCCAGGGCCACTTGTGGGGAGGACGATTCACCACCGGGCCCTCCCAGGTGATGTTCGCCCTCAGTCAGTCCACCCAGTTCGACTTCCGTCTCGCCCTGCTCGATCTACAGGGGTCCAGCGCTCATGCCAAGGCCCTGCATGCCGCCGGTCTGCTGACCGACGCCGAGGAGCATGATCTCCTGAAGGGCATCGAGCATCTCGCCGAGAACGTGCGGTCGGGCAGTTTTGTTCCCCAAGACGGTGACGAGGATGTCCACGGGGCTTTGGAACGTGGCCTGACTGAGCTAATAGGACCTGACCTGGCCGGGCGGCTGCGGGCGGGTCGTTCACGCAACGATCAGATCGCCACCCTGATCCGGCTCTACCTGCGCCAGGCCCTGGATACGCTTCAGACCGGTGTGCTGGACCTCATCTGCGCCCTGGCCGTCCAGGCTGAGGACCACTTCGGCGCCATCATGCCTGGACGGACCCACATGCAACAGGCGCAGCCGATCCTGCTCAGTCACCATCTGTTGGCCCACGCCTGGCCCCTGGTCAGGGATCTCGAGCGCATCGACGGATTGCGCGGGCGTTTGACCTTGTCTCCGTACGGATCTGCCGCCTTGGGCGGGAGCACTCTGGGCCTGGACCCGTCGCTGGTGGCCCGGGAGCTGGGTTTTGCCCGCAGCGTCCAGAACTCCATCGACGGCACGGCGTCACGTGACCTGGTGGCCGAGGCGGCGTACATCACCGCCCAGATCGGCGTGGACCTGTCGCGCCTGGGGGAGGACGTGATCTTCTGGTGCACCCAGGAAGCCGGATACGCCAGTCTCGACGACGCCTGGTCGACCGGGTCGTCGATCATGCCCCAGAAGAAGAACCCGGATGTCGCCGAGTTGGCCCGCGGAAAAGCCGGTCGGCTGATCGGTAACCTGACCGGCCTGATGACGACTCTGAAAGGCCTTCCCCTGGCCTATGACCGCGACCTGCAGGAGGACAAGGAGCCCATCTTCGACTCGGTGGACCAACTGGCCATCCTGCTTCCCGCAATGACCGGCCTGGTCTCCACCCTGGTCTTCGACACCGAGCGGATGCAGGAGCAGGCGTCGGCCGGATTCTCCCTGGCCACCGACATGGCCGACTGGTTGGTCCGCCGCCACGTGCCCTTCGCCCAGGCCCATGAGATCGCCGGACAAGCAGTACGCCTGTGCGAGTCGGCGTCGATCGGCCTGGACCAACTGACCGACGAGCAACTGGCCGCGATTTCCCCCGAGCTGACCCCCGAGGTACGTACCGTCTTAACTGTGCGCGGCGCAGTCGAATCCCGCAATGGAGCCGGCGGAACCAGTACGGCACGCGTGCGGGAACAATTAGACGAACTCCAGCAGATCCTGGGAGCCTGCTGAAATACCATGTCCCGGCTGCGGCGCACCGGACGAGCGACATTCGAACCCCACATCTTGCGATGTACGTCCAGTACGTGTACAAGATGCGGGGTCCGAATCTTCACCCGTCCAGCACGTCCTCGCTCGGAACAGCGTATTTCAGCACGCTCCTGGGAACCTACGCCCGGTCCTGATCCTGGACGGGGGACGTACCCCCTGCCGATTTCTGCCGGCGTCGGTTCCTGTTCACCTCAACCGCCGTTGCGTGACCGCGTCAGTGATTCCGGTTCGGTAAGGTGGTGTCCCATGAGTGTGTTCGATGACCTGTCATGGCGAGGGCTGATCGCCCATTGCACCGATCCTCAAGCGCTGAAGCAGGACCTGGATCATGGCAGCATCACCTTCTATGTGGGGTTCGATCCCAGCGCCCCCAGCCTGCACATGGGCAACCTGCTCCAACTGATCTTGGTCCGTCGTCTCCAGCAGGCCGGACACCGCCCGATCCTGCTGGTCGGCGGGTCCACCGGTCTGATCGGCGACCCCAGGCAATCCTCGGAACGCAACCTCAACCCCATCGAACTCGTCCACGGCTGGCTGGAACGCATCCGTGACCAGGTGACCGGATTCGTCAGCTTCGAGGGGGACAATGCCGCGATCCTGGTCAACAACTATGACTGGACAGCCGGGATGGGGGTCCTCGAATTCCTCCGCGACATCGGCAAACACTTTTCCGTCAACCGGATGCTCGACCGGGAGGTCGTCAAAACCCGCCTCGAATCGGGCATCTCGTACACAGAATTCTCCTATGTCCTCCTCCAGTCGCTGGACTACCTGGAACTGCACAAGCGCTATGGGGCCACCCTCCAAACCGGTGGCTCCGACCAGTGGGGCAACATCACTGCCGGCGTGGAATTGATCCGCCGCGTGACCGGCGACCGGGCGCAGGCGCTGGCCACCCCGCTGGTCACCAAGGCCGACGGGACCAAGTACGGCAAAACGGAGTCGGGGACCTTGTGGCTGGACCCGGCGATGACCTCCCCGTACGCCTTCCACCAGTTTTTCCTCAACGCCGAGGACTCGATGGTCGGCGGTTATCTTCGGTTGTTCACCCAGCGCAGCCACGAGGAGATCGAAGCCCTGGAGCGCCAGACCGTCGACGCCCCACAGGTGAGGGCCGCCCAGCGGGCTCTGGCCGACGATCTGACTGATCTGGTCCATTCCGCCGACCAGCGCCGGGCAGTCACAGCGGCCGCCGCAGCGGTCTTCGGACGAGGCGACCTGGCAGTCCTGGACAAGGATGCCTTGTCAGCGGCAGTACGCGAGTTGCCGTCGGTGGCCTGGTCGCGCCTGGACGGGCGTACTGTCATCGATGCTTTGGCCGAATCGGGAGTCTGCGCGTCGAAGTCGGCCGCCAGACGGGCTGTCCAGGAGGGGGGAGCCTACCTCAACAACGAACGAATCGTCGATGCCGAGCGGGTCCTGAGCGCCGATGACCTCGTCACCGGCTCGGTCATCATCGTGCGCCGGGGGAAGAAGACCGTCGGTGCAGTGGTTGTCGGGGAAGATGCTCAGGTACTGTGACGACTCCGCATACAGCGATACAATCATCTGGTACGAAAGGAAGGAGGAGTCATGGCACTCACCGATGCCGAGCGCAAGCTCTTGGCTGAACTCGAAGAGACGCTGACTGCTCAAGATCCTAAGTTCGCCAGCAAATTGGCCCAGCCGCATCATCGCATCCATCCCGCCAAAGCTGTCGGCGGCGTCCTGGGATTCCTGGTCGGCCTGGTCGCGCTGATCGTGGGGATGAGCTCCTATTGGTGGATCTCCGTGGTGGGATTCGTCGTGATGCTCGTTTCGGCCATCGTGGTCATGTCCGCCTGGTCGACCATGACCGGCGAAGGAAAGTCGAAGTCGTCTTCCGGCCCCGCGGCAGAACCCAAAGAAGGGTTCATGTCCCGGCTGGAGAAGCGCTGGCAAGACCGCCAGGATCAGTGATCCTTCCCACCTCGTGACACCCGGATGGCCGGGATATTTCTGTTGTCCAAATTCTCGTTGGCCTGCTGACAGGTCAGTAATGCCCATCAGTACGTGTTTCGCCTGCCTCGATGGCTGCTGCACGCCTCGTCCTTCAGCCTGATCGGGTGGGGTCGCCCACCATCGGTACTGCTTGCCCAACCCAGCTGACCACGGTGATTCCTTCGCCGTGATGCACCCTGTCCTGCCCCAAATGAAGAATTCTGTCCATGAAGTGGGGGAAAGTGGGGTGTAAATAGCATATAGTGGGGGATAGTCCCTATAGTTGGGGAAGAGAAAACCGCACACCGGCGGTCGGGAATCAAATGAGGTGAAGATGCGAGGGACCTGGACGCCCAAGCTTGATGAGAAATCACGCCTCACCCTGCCCGCGAAGTACCGGACGGAACTGACCGAAGAGGTGACAGTGGTGTGCGAACAGGAACGTTGTCTTTCGGTGTATTCCAAGGAAGTGCTGGACTCGATGATGGAGCCGGTCAACACCGCCCCGTCGACGCTGCGCAATGTCAGGGAATACCAGCGCTGGACTCAGTACCGCGCGGAGGACGCCAACCCGGACCGGCAGGGCCGGATCACCATCACAGCTTCTCAACGCGCGTGGGCCGGTCTGGACCGCGACGTCATCGTGATCGGGGCGGGCAACCGCCTCGAGGTATGGAATCCCGAACGGTGGGAGGCCTATTCCGCGACCCTGGACGACAAGTTCGCGGATTTCGACGGAGAGATTGTTCCAAGGAGCTGAGATGGAAACCTCGTACGAGCATGTGCCTGTCATGTGCGAGGAGGTT
>Ga0123354_10018333_pt1 | contig 10970 bp, 13 predicted proteins | sample TergutLab28metaG_2_FD_97872 | JGI IMG/M metagenome (GOLD analysis project Ga0123354, IMG submission 97872) | Labiotermes labralis P4 segment gut microbial communities from Petit-Saut dam, French Guiana - Lab288 P4 | ecosystem: Host-associated > Arthropoda: Insects > Digestive system > Gut ... | reverse complement strand
CTCCGTAACTTTAACGGGATGTCTTCCAACAAACCTGGTAACTCATTCCGCTGGAAGACTTCATACGCATTTCCCGTTATATTGTTGTCAAACACAAAAGGTCCGATCAACTTGTTACCAAGCACACAACACCATACATTCACTGTAAATCTCCTTTGGAAGGTGCCTACACTTGTCTCATGTGAATTATCGTGTGACCACATATGCACATTTCCTAAATTATTTACACCGTCCGGCGTAAAAGACGCCTCATCACTGAATAAAATGACGCTTAACATTTCAGGATGAGCTTTCATCCAGCGGCACAAATCCATATGTTGAGCATGGTCGCCTGGTTCCAGATGTTGTACCCTTTGATCATGGTAAGGATATAAATCTTCTTCATGGAAAGTTCGCCACACTTGCATACGCGATACGCCGATGGGAGAAGCCATTCTGCGAGTGGACAGACGTGGACTTCTCTGCACCATTTGAATAATGTTCTCTGTTGTGTTAATCATTCATACCACCTCCCTTTCACACCGCACAGCAACACTTGGAAGAGGAGCAGTATCACGCAATGTCTGGTGAATTCGAGTAAATATACTTTGAGATGGAAACCTTCGAAAGGGAATAGGCATTCGGCATTTTTCTACAGCAGCACGTGCATTGCCATCGCAAAATCCATACACAAAATGCATGTCAAAATATTCGACGTGGGAAAACACAAAAGGCATTTTACCAAATCCGTACAACTAACCTACCTACCATTTAAAACGCTGCTGTAAACTGCACTACATATAAACCTGAAGGAAATAGGCGTGTAGTTCTGTGGCTAACGTGAGCTGAATTACCGTCATATGACAACAAATTCAGGGACGGAAATGGACAAGATTGTCAGCTGTAAAGGTGCAGTGTGTGGACTCACAAGAAGACGTTCCATTCTCTGGCCATTATGTCAGTAAATTTCATTTATGGACATATGTGTTTTGGGTTATATTGGTATACTTTAACATAAGGAACAATTTCCCGAAGTATGGCACATTCATCCTGGGACATCCTGTACATATATATATATGTATGTATGTATGTATGGATGGTAGTACTATGTATGAATGCAAGTATGTAAATATGAAAGTATGTACGAATGTATCTATTTGTGTATGTATGTATATTCGTTTGAATTTACGGAAGAATGTATGCATGTATGAGTTTATGTAAGTATATACGTATGTATGAATGTGTGTACGTTTGGAAGTATGTGTGTATGTATGTACAAATGTATGTATGTGTGTGTATGTACATACGTTTGCATGTATAAATGTATGAATATATGTATATATATATACATATATTTGGATATATATATGAATGTATAAAAGGATGTATGAATTTTGTATGCAATAATGTATGTATGTATGCATGTATGTTGTGTAGGTGTGTATTCATGTACGTATGTACGTATGAAAGAAAGAACATGTCTATGTATGCATGTATGTGTGTGGGATGTATGCACATTTGTGTGTATGCATATATGTATATATTTATGTATGTATGATTGTATGTATGAAACTCTGGATGTATGAATGTATGTACATATTTATGTATGCATAAGTGTATGTATATATGAATGTATGGTAGAATATATGTATGTACTTATGTATGCATGTGTTATGTGTTTGTAAGTATATATGTGCGTTTGCATACGAGGATATATGTATGAATGTATGGAAGTATGCCTGTATGTATAAAAGTACAGAAATATGTATATATGTATGTATGCAGGTATGTACGTAAGTAAGTATGTATGAATATATGTGTTTGTATGTATATATTTATGTTTATATTTAGGTATGTATATATGTATGATTGTATGTAAGAATTTATTTAAGTATGTATGTATGTATGAATGTATGGAAGAATGTATGTATATATTAATATTCATTTATATATATATGTGTATCTACGGATGAACGTACATATGTATGTACGGACTTTTATACGTATGTACGTACGTACGTATGTACCTATGTATGTAGGAAAGTATGAATATATGGAAATATGTACGTATATAAGATAGTTTTAGGCATATAAAAATGTGTGGAATTATACATATATGTATGTAGGTATGTACGTATGAAAGATTGCATTTATATACGTAATAGGAATTTATGTATGCATGTATTTATATACGTATTTAGGTATGTATAAATGTACGGATATATGTATGTATATATACATGAATATTTTTATGTATTTGTATATGCTTGTATGAATGTGTATATGTACGTATATATGGATGCATGTGTGTGTAATTTTTAATGCATATACGTACGTATATGAGTATGTATTATATTTGTAGGTACGTAAGCATACAAGTATGAATGTATGTAGGTATTTATGAATGTATGTATATATGAATATATTACGTTTTTATAATTGTGTATACAAAGGTATATATTTCTGTGTGTACGGATTTATATATGTTTGCATGTATATATGAATGTAAGTTTTTATGCATGTATGTAGGCAAGTACGTATATATGCATATATATGTGTAAGAATATATGTATGTACATATAATTTTATGTATGTATGTGTGAATGTACGGAAGTATGTATATGTGTATAAATGTATGGAAGTAGGTATATATGTCTATAAGTAAGTATGTATGTATGAATGTATGGAATTGTGTATGTATGTATGTACGGATATACGTATGAATGAATGCATGCACAGATATATGTATGCATCTATGAATGTATGTGTTAATATAAGTTTGTATATATGTATATATGTATACGCGTACATATATGTATGTATGTATATATGTAGGTAAGTATGTATGTATTAATGTAGGAAATATATATCTATATACATATGTACGTATGTAGGTAAGTATATTTGTATATATGTGCTATGTATGTATGATTGTATGAAATTATGTATTTATGATTGCATCTATGTATTTATGTATGAATTTATATATATATGTATGAATATATTTGTGTGTATGTATGTATTTATCTGCGTACGATTGTATGTATGTAAGCACGTATATGTGTATGAATATACGTATTTGTGTACGTATGTACCTCCGTAATTACATAGGTATGTATGTATGCAAGTATGAATGTGTGGAATATGTATGTATGTATGAATATATGTATACACGTATGTATGTATGTATGTACGAATTTATATATGTGTGTATGTAAGTTCTTATGTATGTACGTACTTACGTTTGTATGTATGTATGTGTGCTTGCATGTTTGTAAGCATGCATGCATTCATCTAAATATATATATACATATATATCTATGTTTGTGTATAAGGACGTACGATTGTATGTATGTAGGTATGTATGTTTGTATGTATGTTTGAATATATGGAAATTTGTATGTGTGTATGCATGTATGTGTTTTTGTAAGAAAGATTTTATGGAAGTATGTATTTATGTAAGTAGGAATGTTTGGAAATAAGTATGTATCTATGTGTGTGCGTATGTTTTAAATATATATGTACGTGTGTATATACGAATGTATGTTTATATGTCCGTATGTATATATGTATGTACGTACGTGCATATTTATAAATTTATGTACGTATATTCATATGAATGTACGTATGTGTATTTGCAAGAATGTTTGAAACCATTAATGTATGTAGTTATTTAATTATATATGTATGAATATATGTGTATATTATGGATGAATGTAGGTATGTACGTACGTATGTATGTGATTATGTACATAACTATGGATATATTTTTATGTATGTATGTGTTTATGTATGTACGTATAAATGTATGGACGTATGTATGCAAGCGTATAGATATATAAATGTGCATATATATATGTATGATTGTGGAATGCATGGATGTATGCTTATATGTACGTATGCATGTCTGTATATATATGTGTGTTTATGAATGTTTGTATTATGTATATATGTACGTATGTGTTGTGTATTTATGTATGCATGGATGTACGGAATTATTTATGAATATAAGTTTATATGTGTAAGTGTGTGTATGTATGTATATATGTATGTATGTATGTTAATATGTGCGTAAGTATGGATGTTTGTATGAATGTTTGGAATATTATACGAATATATGTATTCATGTATGTATGTTTGCGTTTATTTTTAGGAATTTATAATATATAGTGTGTGTATATATACGTATGTATCTGTGAGTGAATGCGTGTATGTATGTGTGATTATATGTAGCAATTTGGGAATGAATATATTAATGAATGTGTATGAATTTATGTATGTATTTATGTATCTACGAAATTATGGAACGATTTATGAATGAATGTTTGTTTAAATGTATGAATGTTTGAATGTATGGATTTACGTTTGTATGCATGTATGAATATATATATAGATATGTGTGTGTGAATATTTCGATTTCTGTTTTTTGGTATGTTGAAGTGTATGTATTATGTTTATATGTAAGTAGTTATACATGTGTGAATGTAAGGATTTATGTATATATGTATGGAGATATGCATTTCTTTTACATTCATGTTTCCTTGCATCATTACAATTGTTCCAAATTAAACACCATCAAAATGACACGTATGGACAATCTTTATTTCACTATTAGTTGTCCATTTCTATATGTTTCGAACTTCAGGGAGCTCATCATCAGGTGTTCAATTTTTATACACCGTACAGGCAGTCTCTTGCATAGTGTGTACGGCAATATGTAATGTTTGTCTTCAGTTACCTCTATGATATAATTTTATTATTACAATTTTTATAAAAAATTTTTTAGAAATAAAAACTCGTGTGGTTAGAAAGTATAAATAAATATATATATATAAATTATTGAATTTGTCTTTTAAAATTTTATTTAAAAAATGCAATGTTTTTGTTTAGTTACTTTTTTGTTTTATTCCACCTCTTTCCCTACGTGTTCTGTTACCGACGGTTTGTGTGTCACAGGTGGTTGACCTGATTATATAATTAGTAGGCGGGTGAGTTTCTGTAGTTTCGTGTGTTGGTGATCGATTCTTGGGTATTCTGCAGTTGTAATCTGTTATTAACTCGAAGAATGGATTATGTTCTCCATGTAATTTTTTCGGTATTAGTTTCCCTTCTTTCTGGGTGGTTTGAATCAGTAATTGTTTGTATGGTATTAGCAGATTTGCGTTTCGGATTGGTTTTATCAAATTCATTATATTTTTAAGTGGGTCATATTCGTGTCTATTTGCGTTATATGGAGTGCGTATGGTGATTGTGGATAATTGTTTCCTATATAACGTATGTGTTCCTTATATCTGAGAGTTAGGTTCCTGCTGGTTTATCCTATGTACCCTTTATTACATGTTTTGCATATTAGTGTAAAAATATCCCGCTTTTGTCATGATCTTGTGTATTATCTTGTAATTTGGTTCTTATTATTTGCCGTATTGTATTTGTGTTCCTAAAGGTTACATTTATGTCGGTTTGTTTGAAGAGATAATGTATCTTTCTGATTATTGGACTATGATATTTGAATATAGACCATTTATTTTGAATTGGATTTGTATTAACGTTCTTACTGTTTTCTTGGGTTATTGTGATTTTTCAATTTTTCTATTTGATGTTTTGGGACTTTGTTATTATTAAAAATGTATAGAATTTTTTCCATTCTCCTTTTTCTTTTCCCTTGATGATTGGAAGTTACAACATTCGGTTTATTATGTATCTATAATTTGCCATTTTATGTTCCCTGAGTTTGTAGGAACTGTTGTTGTTTGTGGTAACTGTGGTTGTTTTTTATGTATATATATATATTTCTATTCCTGTCATTTGTCTTATTAATTGTAGATCCATGCAATTTATGGTGTTTTTATTTTCTACTTTTGGGGTAAATGTTAAATTTGATTGTAACCGATTCAAGGAATTCTGTATTTTGTTTACCTAAATTCTTTCGTGTTGTATATTATCACAATGTCGTCTACATATCTTGTGTATAATATTATGTTTTGTGTTTCAAGTATCTGTTTTTGGTGTTTGTTTTCCAGATCATTTAGAAATATTTCAGCAATGCTATCAGATATTCCCGACACCATGGAGATATCTTTTTCAGTTTGATATATTTTATCGTCAAATGCAAAATAATTTTGCTTTAGAATCGTATCTAAAAGCTGGTTTATCTCTTTTTTAACCTGTTCAGTATTATTTTCAATTATAAGTTTTTTGCAATCTCAAGTGTCTCCATTATTGTTACATTGCTGTATAGGTCTTTAATATCAATTGTACAATTTTCGGTTTTCCTTTTTTTAATTTTTATTAGTCCATTTGCAAAGTTTATGGAATCTTATACTGTGTAATGGTTCTTTATATATATGGCATTGTTTAGTTCCTTTATTAGTACATTTGATATTTTATATCCTGGTACATTCCTGTTTGGTTACTATTGGTCTGAAGGGTTGTCCTGGGTTACGAAATTTTATTCGGGTCCTTATATCTGGTGGTTGTGCTTTCTTTTGAATGAAGAATTTTCCTTGGTTTTTTGTTAATTATGGCGTCACTTTGTTGTTCTGCTTTCGTGATCAGAATGTTCTATTTTTCTGCAGGATCTTTGGTACTGTTTGAAAGTTATTTTCTTCAAGAAAATAATTTACTATTTATTGTAGTCTTCTGTGTATATTATCACGCTTGGTCTGCTTTTGTCTGCTGTTATTTTCATTGCATTTTTCTTTACAAGATTTCCATCAGTTTATTTACAGACTAAAATTGTCGTTTAGCTATTGCATTTTGGTGACATTCAGCCTAATTGATCTGCTTTATTTTTTTGGCTGCTTGTATTCTATATGATTCCTATATATTTCTATGTCATTTTCTAATGGCTTGTTCAGTTCCCATTATCAAAAATGTCCAAAATTCATTCAGCGATCTTTCTATATTATGTTGCATTCTTTGTTATGTAGAAATGTTTCTTCCTGCGTTAGCACCATGTTTAAGAGATTGACGGTTCTGTCATGAAATTGTGTGTGTTGATGAGGTATTTTATTTTCCTTCATTGTTGGATTTGTAGTTTATCTAGATTTTTATTTAGGTTTTCGTTCGGTATTTTCATCTCTTTCCCTAATTTGTGGTCGATTGATTGTATTATGATAGGCCATATGGGTTGCCATTTATTTGCACATTCTAATATAAACTATATATTTGTTCATACAGTTTCGTATCTTTGATGCAAAGGGATTTTATCTCTTGTGTTATGTGACATTTCTTAGCTCATTTTAGGGTGTTCTGATATTTCCATTTATACCGATATTCACATATTTGACCTTTAGTTTGTATTGTCTACAAGTATTTTGAACTAGATGGCTGCATTTTTTATACATTTATATTGATGTTCACCTATTGGTATTATTCTTTGGCCTGTTTGGCGTTGATAAATTTTACATTCATGGTTCTGTGCATCATTACAACTGTTCCAAAACAAACACCAAAAAGATGCATTTTAAGGACTATCTTTATATCACGGTACGTCGTTCTTCCCTCAACAAGTTTCGACCTTCAAGGAACTCATCATCAGGAGTTCACATTTTCTACACTGTACAGGCAGTCTCTGGCACACTGTATACTGTAACATGTAACGTTTGTCTTCAGTTACCTCTATGATATAATTTTATTATTACAATTTTTATTTAAAAAAATTTTAAAACGATAAAGCTTCTGTGCTAAAAAAGTAAAAAATTATATATAGTAGTCAACTGTCTGTTAAATTTTTATTAGGAAAATGCAATGTTTTTGTTTACTTACACCTTTTGTTGTATCCCTCCCGTTCTGCTACATGTTCTGCTCCTGACTGTTTGTGTGTCAAGGTGGTTGACCGGATTGTATAACTTAATAGGCGGGTGACTTTCTCTACTTTCCGTGTGTTGGTGATCGATACATACTTATGTCTGTGTTTGTAATCTGTTATTAACGCGAAGAGGGGATTGTGTTCTCAATGTACGTGTTCCGGTATTAGGTTTCCTTCCTTGTGGGTGGTTTGAACCAGTAGTTGTTCGTATGGTATTAGCAGATTTGCGTTTCGGATTGGTTTTATCAGAGTCATTATGTCTTTAAGTAGGCCACATTCGTGTCTATTTTGCAGTATGTGGAGTGCGTATGCTGAATATGGACCATTGTTTTCTATATAATGTATGTGTTCCTTATATCTGAGAGTTAGGTTCCTACTGGTTTATCCTATGTAGTCTTTATTACATGCTTTGCATATTATTTTAAATATTCCGCTTTGGTCATGAGCTTGTGTATTATCTTGTAATTTGGTTCTTATTATTTGCCGTATTGTATTTGTGTTCCTAAAGGCTATTTTTATATGAGTTTGTTTGAAGAGATAAGTTATCTTTCTGATTATTTGATTATGATATGTGAATATAGCCCATTTATTTTTATTTTTATTTGTATTTACGTTCTTACTTTTTTCTGGGTTATTTGTTTTTTCAATTTTTCCATTTGGTTTGTTGGGAATTTGTAATTATTAGCAATGGTTAATATTTTCTTCCATTCTTCTTTTTCTTTTCCTTGGAGAGTGGAAATGAGAACATTCTGTTTATTAGGTATCTATAAGCTGCCATTTTATGTTACCTGGTTTGAGTAGAATTTTATTGATTGTTGTACCTATGGTTGTCGGTTTTCTGTATATATCTCTGTATATTCCTGGAGGTTGTCTTATTAATTGTAGATCTAGGAAGTTTTTGGGGCTTTTTTCCTCTATTGTTGGGGTGAATATTAAATATGGATGTAACCGATTCAAGTTGTTCTGTATTTTTTTTACGTAATGTGTTTTGTGTTGTAAATTATCTTTAGGTCCTCTACATATCTTGTGTATAAAATTATATTTTGTGTGTCAAATATATTTTTAGGTGTTTGTTTCCAGATTTCTTGAATTATTTCTGCAATGTTATTAAATGTGGGCGATCCCATGGTGATTTATTTTTCAGGATGATATATATTATCGTCAATTTCAAAATATTTTTGCTTGAGAATCGTATCTAAAAGCTGATTTATTTATTTTTTAACGGTTCATTATTATTTTCCATTATAAGATTGATTGCAAACTATATTGGCTCCCTTATTGATATGTTGAAGTATAGGTTTTCAATATCAAAAGTGACCACTCCATAGTTTCGGTTGATATTTATTTTGATTACTTCATTAGCTAAGGTTATGGAATCTTTATTGTGTAATGGTTTTCTTAGGATTATGGCATTGTTTATTTTCTTTAATATTACATTTATCAATTTATATTCTGGTGCATTTCTGTAGATTAATACTGGTATGATAATTTGTCCTGGTATATTTAGTTTCATTTGGACACTTAAATCTGGTGGTTGTGGCTTCCTTTGAATGAGGAATTTTCTTTGTTTTGTTAATTATGGCGTCAATTTTTTGTAATGTTTTATTGATCAGGTTGTCTACTTTTCTGTAGGGACTTTTGGTACTGTTTGAAAGTTGTTTTCTTTAAGGAAATCTTTTATTTTTTATTGTAGTCTTCTGTGAATATTATTACGCTTGTTCTACCTTTGTTTTCTTTTATTATCTTTGCATTTCCCTTTACAAGTTTATCCTTCAATTTATTTACAGTGTAAAATTTACGTTTAGCTATTGTATTTTGTTCATTTTCAGCCATTTTGATGTGCTTAATTATTTGTCTGCCGCTTTTCTATATGGTTCCTCTATTTTACTATGTAATTTTCTAATTGCTTTTTCAGTTCCGTTATCAATATTGTCCGATATTTATTCAGCGGTCTTTCTATATTGCATTGCTTCGTTAAGTAGACTTCTTTCTTGCTGCGTTAGCGCCATGTTTGTGAGATTGACGGTTCTGTCATGAAATTGTGCGTGTTTATGAGGTATTTTATTTTTCTTCTTTTTGGTATTCTTGTAGTTTATCTAACTTTTATTTAGGTTTAACTACAGTATTTTCATCTTTTTCCCTAATTTGTCGTCGATTGATTCTATTATGATATTCCAAATGGCCTGCCATTTATTTGCCCATTCTAATTGTAAAGTATATATTAGTCCATAAAATTCATATTTTTAATATAATGGAATTTATCTCTTTTGTTATGCGTCATATTTTAACTAATTTTTTAGTTTTCTGACATTGTGTATTAATTCCATTTATACGGACATTCACGTACATGGGCTTTAGCTGGGTTTTTTTTACAATTTGTTTCACCATTTTGCTGCATTTCTTTTGTAGAGATTCCATTTGATGTTCCTATATTGGTATAATTGTTTGGCGTGTCGGGCGTTGAAACATTTTATATTCATGGTTCCGTGCATCATTACAATTTTTCCAAAATAAAAACCAACAAGATGACTCATATGCACTACCCTTTATTTGAGGTTTAGTCGTACTTTATTCTACATGATTCGAGCTTCAGGGAACTCATCATCAGGAGTTACATTTTTCTACACTGTATAGGCAGTCTCTGGCACACTGTATACTCTAACATGTAACGTTTGTCTTCAGTTATCCCTCTGATATAATTTTAATATTGCAATATTTATACAATTTTTTTAAAACGAAAAACTTCTGTGGTTATAAAGTATAAAAATACATATATAAATCAAATTCCTGTTAACGTTTTATTAGGAAAAAGCAATGTTTTTGTTTACTTACATCTTTTGTTGTATTTCATCCGTTCTTCTACGTGTTGTGTTCCCGAATGGTTTTGTGCCACATGTGGTTTACCTGATTGTATAACTTACTAAGAGGCTGAGTTTCTGTAGATTCCGTGTGTCGGTGATGGATTCTTGCGTACGTCTGTGGTTGTTTTCTGTTAGTAACGCGAACAGTGGAATTTTCTCAATGTTTATGTTCTGGTATTAAGTTTCCTTCCTTATGTGTGGTATGAACCTCTAGTTGTTCTTTTGGTATTAGCAGATATGCGTTTCGGATTGGTTTTGTCAGAGTCATTACGTCTTTAAGTAGGCCACATTCGTGTCTATTTTGCAGTATGTGGGGTGCG
>Ga0123354_10018332_pt1 | contig 10971 bp, 9 predicted proteins | sample TergutLab28metaG_2_FD_97872 | JGI IMG/M metagenome (GOLD analysis project Ga0123354, IMG submission 97872) | Labiotermes labralis P4 segment gut microbial communities from Petit-Saut dam, French Guiana - Lab288 P4 | ecosystem: Host-associated > Arthropoda: Insects > Digestive system > Gut ... | reverse complement strand
GTCAGCCTACACAACGCAACAAATAGTCGCAAGCTCCTGAAGATGGACGTATTAACGTCTGAAACATGTTGAGCAGTAGATAATAAAGCAAGTGTCATCTAGTTGGTAAACCTTTATTCAAATATCAAGATGATGCACGGTCCAATACACATAAGATGTGTTCTGTATCTTGTCACTGTGAGTCACTATGCAGTCTTGGTCAGATATGTCAGTCTGGATAAAGTGTCAGTAAATGACTGAATATGGGTTAAGATAACTCTCAGTATGAACGCAAATGCTCTGTAGTCGCAGCCTGTCTTCTCACTGTCTGTTGACACTGTTTTACACAGTGTCAACAGACAGTGGAATAAGTGAGAAATTGTAAGCAGCAGTGAGTGAGTGGGAGCATGAGCAAGTTGGTGTGTGAGTGAGTGGGTAAGTGTGTGGATAGGTAAGCAAGCGAGCGAGCATGTGGGTGATTGAACAAGTGTGTGTGTGTGTGTGTGTGGGGAAGTGTGAGTGAGTGGGTGTGCATGTTTGCAGGTGTGCAGGCATGTCTGTGTGTGCATTGTGTTAATATCCCAGCCATATCTGTATGGAATGGCGCTCACACTTTCTTGTTCAGCCTACAGCACTGTCACAATTAAGAGCTACAGTCTTACAGACAATGACTACAGTCCGTACTTCTTAGCTGCTCACTCTGCTTATCCATCCAAATTACTGTTTCCATCCTGGAACTGCACGAATGCTCATTTAGTTAATGTGCAACAGGAAAGCTATCTGGTCATTTTACTGTTGACCAGGAACACAAGAGAAGGCCATGCTACTGGACCAATAGTGCACAGTCCGATACTTCGAACAATTCTGGAAGCATGTAACAATTTACATTACCCAATGACAAGTATATTTAGATCTAAAAACTTTGTGATAAGAATTGTATTGTGGCAGTCACCAACACCCTTAAAAGTAAACATTGCCCCATAAATACCACTAAATTTAATTATGGAATTCACAGTGCTTTTAATCATTCTGATCTGTATCAGGTCGTGGTCCTAATTCTGGACTTTTACTATGGCAATTGAAGTGCAACATGCTGTGTGAATATTTTTATCTAGATTTACAATACAGAGCTCTTGCCTGAAACATTTGTTGATCTGCAAAAGTTATTTACATATATGGGTCAATGTATTATGACCTTCAAGTGCACCAACATTAATTCTGACAGGCAAATTTTAGAAAAATTTGTGTGTTTAAGTATAAGGACAACTTTACTTTACTTTACTTTTCCTTACTGTAAATTACAAAGTTATTTAAATTATTCATGAAAAGCAATGCTTACAGACATCCACAAGTTACTGTGTAATGTACTCCCAAACCTTGTGTATATTACAGGCACTGTCAATGGGAAGTTAACATACTGACAGCAGAAAGTCAGTGTCTGACATTAGCCTGTGGGAGAGTAGAAAACTTATTATATACTGTACCCTATTTATTTACTGAAAAATGTCAGTAAGAGATGACTGGAAAATGATGACAGTTTGATATGGTGAATGACGAAGTGTCTTGGCAAGTTAAAACACAAATTTCAAACAGGGTAAGCTGCTCCATCTCTCTGAACAATATAGCAGCATACAGCATTTGGGGCATGCATTGTAACGACCCTTGCATCTCGACCATTTCTGATCTTGTGTGCAACCCTGTGCTTAAGCATTCAGCAGCACTGAGCAGTGCCTTGCTTATGGAGATGTTAGCAAAGTCACCTGGTTTCAAGAAATGATGGCCTAAATCTTAATTCTCCCAGTGCCTTACAATCACAAAGAACTTGTGAGGCTGTTTCAAGTGCCTAGTTGCATCACAGCCAGGACTGTCTACTTCACCAGTCCTTTTAAATGCAGTGCCCTGTTGATTTCTACATGTTCATATGGCAGCATAAAGAATACTGTTTGTGAACTACAGTACTGCACTTATAGCATTGTATGTTACCAACCGACAATTAGGGGCTCCTCAAAAACAGTGTATCTTGTTTGTTGTGGGTGTTGTAACCAGTAACAGTTACACACAATGTCGGGTAAGCCCTAACAATGAACAGACTGAATGTCTCAGTACTGCTGTATGTACTGTAATAGCGTCAGTGTGCCAGGTTCTCAGCAATGTGGTAAACTGTAACCAGACAGTTCCTGAAACTGAAATGTGGTGCATAACAGCTAAACAGAGGAGAACCAGATTGGTGTGAATTAGGCCAATGTACATCAACTGACAGTTGTGAGCACCGATTACAAGATTAACGCAGTAACAGTAGTTGAAGTAGCGGATTACTGATTGAACTGCACAGATAATGAATGGGGCAGAGCTACATCATGTGTTTGTTTTATTTACAAAGGTATATAATAGTGCAATAAATATACATTATAAGAGACTATGTTAACTCAGGCTGCAACATCAAAGAAGCGGTCAATCAGTGCTGATACTTGCGTTGGGTTGTACTTGATATACTTCTCAGGGTTCTTTGTGAAAGGAACAGTGCAGTACCTGCAAATACAAATCACATAAAAATTAGGTATATACATAACTATTCTGTGATGCTATCTTCCTGTTTCCTGCCCCAGATCTAATAGGGTCTACACAGCAACTGAACACGCTACAAAATGTACAATGTGCTCTTAACACTGGGCCTGTATAGGCAGCATGGCTGTTAAATTGACTTACATAAAGTATTGTGGTAGAGCTTCTGGATTTGACTGATATCCTGTGTTACAAAAAAGACAGGCTATGTACAATGTTAATATTGAGGTATGTTTGCATAACTACTGTTGCTGCGGAAAAGCAATAAGTATTGCATATTCTAAGTGCGTGTCTGTAGCCTTAGTTATGCAGCATGTGAAGTGGATGCGCTGTACTATATTGCAATCTGGGGCATGTCTGGCTCTACCATATTTTTCCACATTATCTCATAAATGGCACAACTTTGGAAAACATTTACTGAACATAACATGTGTGTTTTGATTTCCTCTATAACTTTTGTCTGAAACATTTCTTATTTTAAAATGAATTCAGCAAGATCTCATAAATTTAGATAGCGACTCATGTACAGTGACCATTATTCTTGTCAGATTTTCATCAATTTTTCTCAATAGATTTTGAAAAATTCTCAAATATCAAATTTCAAGAAAAATGCATCCAGTGGAAGTGGAGTTGTTCCATGCAGACAACCATGACAAAACTAACAGCCACTTTGCGCAATTTTGCAAACATTCCTAAAAATGTACTGAACATAAAATATACGTTTCACTCTCCTCTACTGTTTTTGTTTTTAAACATTGCCAGAAAAATATTTACACCTTAAGTTGTTACAATTATCTGATCTGAATTAAAATTTAAATGGCTCGACGTATTTTTGTAAAATTCTCCAATAACATGTCACAGAAGTTCACACACAGTCAGAACAATAAATACTGAGGGAGGTCTCAGAAATTCAACATTCATACTTATGCTCACTTTTCATAGAAAGCATGATACTTGGGCAGGATGTATTCCTTATTGTCTCTCTTCAGACTCTCTCTTAGTTCTACATCTGGAATTGAGTAGCTGCGTTGTACTTTAGCAATTTCTTCCATTTCCTTGTTAAAACCCTGAAAACAAATTGTGTCTCACTATCAAGGGTAGTAGTGTGTTCAAATACAACATCAATATTATTGACCTTTATCCTACAAGGGTGAGTATTTAAAATTTGGCATGTGGCTCACAAAAAGTGAATATTATGTGCACAGAAGAAGATAAAATTATTAAATAAACGGCAATTTGTGGATAAATAAAACACAGATTATGCAGCATGTCTTCAAAATGCAGTGAAATTTGCTGCTGCCTAAATATATATTAAAATGAATTTCCAGGGGCATGTACCTCTGTGTGTTCCTGTACGCAAACACAGGCCTTCAAAATGACAAAAGAACTGTGTCTGACATTTTGCATGTTTTCATGCCTGTCTGTACTCATTTATATATATTTGTATACATACTTTTCCAAAATGGTGATTGTCAATTTATTAATGATCTGTTGACTGCAAATGACATTGAAGTGCTAGGATAAGAAACAATCAACACAAAAAAGAAACAACAAGAAACAAAATTATTTCCCGAACACAACACAAGATGTGTGATAACAAATTACACTGAGAAGTGAAGTAAATAACTTTATGGTAAAGGTATGCCCATCATAATCAGTTAAAAAATGTCATTTTGGTTCACTGCTCTCCACTAATTGAATGACAACAACAGTATGTGTTTCACAGTGAAATTCTTGCTGGTTGACCAAGTGACACAGCAAGAGTAGGAGCAGTGTACTGTGTAGGAAATTCAAGGAGCAAAGGTAACATGTGGTCCAGCTGCATAATGTCTTCTAGTTACAAACTAAGAGGCAACAACATAACCTTCAATACTTCATACTGTACAGTACTGCCTTGTTACTCTTTTAAGTATCTGTGCATTGTAATATTCTTGTGCACTATTGTGTTTCATAGCATTACTGACTCATAAATAATTCCACAGTAATAATTTATTTATATTTATTTATTTACTGCAATTGGTTGTTACGTGGTGGCAGTGGTTATTTTACATGTAATAAGTGGACAATGTTAGCAGTACCCTGTTAGTTGTAAGAAACAAGAAGCAAAGAGACCAAAGAAGTCAATGTATCTTGAGTTATCATTATGAAAGACACAAGGCTGTTCACACCACAAGAATCCAAGTATCACCACAGACGAATATTTTTAATACTTCACAGACAAAAAAAAAAAAAATACAGCTGTGCACATGTTACTGGAACAGAACTAGGAGCAAAAATATTCTCATAATTACTATAGTACATCTCAGACACTTCCATTGATTCTGAAGTGGGAATTATGTTCAATTTAGATGATTCCATGCCTTTTCACCTTTTTACGGACACCAATTACCACATAAATTGAGGAGTACCTGTAATGCAAATTGTGGTGTGCTGAAAGGCATGAAAGTGTAATCCTTCAGTTCTGTTTCAATTCACACATTTTCATTCTCAGGTACATCATCATTTAAGATGACCTCCCCATGCCCCCTCCCTAATTCATTTTTAAGGGTTGAACAGCTAGATCCTGTCATGAATGATTGATCATGAGCTAATCAAAACACACCGCAGCAGAAATAAACATGACAAATATAAAGAATAATAAATTACGTGGAAGATATACGGAATCAGGTTACCTAACATACCATAACAGCATGAAATTCAGACAGAATGTTAGGGCAGAAACCATGCACGAGTGCCCATTACAAGCCCAACAACCAGACAAGATATTACGCAGACAGTGACATTTGGAGGTGCTGAACTAGTTCAGGATCATGTCTAATAGTGGACTTCCCTGTTAAGAGTGAATGACCTTTGTGTCCTGCAAGTCTAGTGTCAGTTAATTAATGTGAAAGAATCAGGCTTTGGAAATTAAAGAATGCAGAAATGCAAAATGCAGGAAGTTTAGGTTCCATTGCAGAGGGCTAGAAGACACTGAAGATGTTGTCTCTTGGATCTGCATCAGCTATGTGCTGCATTATCCTGTCAGTGCAATACCACTGGCTGAGCATTGCATCTATTCAATAGCATTCAGTACCATTGTCTCTCAGAAAAAGCATGGCTGCAATCCCTGTAGAAAAAGCACTTTCAAATTCCTAACACCTAAATTAAAACATGGCCACCAACCACAAAACACCAGGATTTAAAATTCATATTCCTGAATGGCAGAAATTAAATATGATAAATGGATGATGAAATGCTTTGATGAAACTGATTCAATCACACCAGTGGTATTTTACTTTCAAATTATTAAGTAAGATCACACCAACGCTATGGCTGGCATACACCTCGTACGTGCTCAGGAACATAACCCGCTCTTTTAGCACCTTTGGACTGCCTGACATTTTCACAATTACAATGCGTGTCTCCAAATTGTAGTGTGTTGTCACATGAAGGGCAGCAATGATCATATACACAGTTCAGCATGCCTGTCCTAAAGTATACTCACAGCGAACCTTTCCTTGATCAGGTGCCTGTCTTTGTCCCGCAGTTTTCCTGCATATGCCACAGGTATGGGTGGATCCTCATTTCCCCAAATGTGGCTCAGAACTCGACTCCAACTGTGAGACAGAACAACCAAAAGGCAGTTTACAAGAAGCACCTTAACCTCTATCATACCACGGTGAGTACTGAAAAATTTCAGCGCACTCTTTATGAAAAACATATTATTTGAATATAAAAAGATAAAATTATGAAGTAAATGTAACTTTGTATAAATTAAAACAGCATGTCTAAAAAAAAATGCAGTAGGTTTCCTTGTTTCATAAATATGTAAAATAAATTTCAAGGGGTCTTTTCCTGCATGCATTCACATCCACAAACATAGGTATTTAACAAATTAATTTGCTGATGTGATATAGTTTTTGAACTGTATCATTTGTTCTCCCACAAAACAGCATTTAACCTGATATAATCTGTGTCCTCAGTTTCACAAGTGCATGGGTACTTTTAGCATAATGAATGACAAAATGGGAACAATGTAGCAAAAGGTGATCATAACACACCTTATGGTCAATACCTACATTTACCTGCAAGAATAAAATAAAATTGTAAAATTCCTCCATTGGGATAACCAGCTTTCTGGTTGAGAATTGAAATCAGGATCCCCCTCATAAGAAACAGGAATGTTAACCAACAAATTTGCCTGCTGGTATCTTCCGAATCAGTCACAGGTTTTATAAAATGTGGTATGAACATAAAGCCATTGGTTATCCAACAACAGACCTTTACAATAGATCCCCCCAAAAAAGTATGCAAGCAGAATTTTTTATGAAGATCATAGCAGGTCTGCAAAATTTTTAAAAAGGCATTTTTATACACTGTACCAAACAAAAACCTCTTTTTTTTTTTATCAACACAACTCTCTTTCTGTACTTAAATAGTAAAAATCTAATTATATCACACATTGCAGTAAAATTTTGTGATGCAGGACCTACATTACTTACTTACTTACTCCATGGTGCAGAGTCCTTCTTGAGCAGCTAACTGGTTTGCAGCTAGTCAAGGAATTCCCCGCATTTCACAGAACCCGAAGGTTCATTACCGCACTCACAAGCCTCCGCCACCCGTCTCTATCCTGGGCCAGCCCAATCCAGTCCCTATACCCACATACCACCTCGTGGAGATCCATCATAGTAGTATCCACTCATCTACGCCTAGGTCTCCCCAGTGGTCTCCTTCCCTCCGGTTTCCCCACCAAGACCCTATACGCCCCCCTCTCCTCACCCATACATGCCACATGCCCAGCCCATCTCATTCTTCTAGATTTTATCATCCGCACAATATTGGGTGAGGAGTACAGATCATTTAGGTCCTCATTATGCAGTCTCCTCCATTCCCCCGTTACCTCATCCCTCCTCGGTCCAAATATTCTCCTCAACACCATATTCTCAAACACCCTCAGTTTCCTTTCCTCCCTCAATGTCAGCGGCCAAGTTTCACACCCATACAAAAAACCGGCAAAATTATAGTTCTATATATCTTGATCTTTAAATTTTTGAATAGCAACCTGGAAGACAGATGGTTCTGCACCGAATGATAGCAAGCATTTCCTAACCTCAATCTGCTCTTAATTTCCGCTGGAATAGAATTTTGATGTGTTAAAGTTCTTCCCATATATTTACACTCTTCCACCCTCTTGAAGGTTCCTACATTAACAGTAGCAAAGAAAATTTAATTCTGGCTATTTATCTGTCTGACGCCAACTGCAATTTTATGTGAAATTCAAATCACACTTTTATTACTTTTCTTAATGATGGATCATCATACAAAATATTTACATCTGCCATAAAATACCAACCTCACTGGAACCAATAACTCCATCTAAATCATTTTTTATAGGTTTAGCAGTAATCAACTATAGAAGACAAACAATTTCTGATGCTATGACATGTGGTATCTATGTATCCTTAGCTTTGTATCAACAATAATTGAAGAAGGTCAAGCAGGCATGTAAACTACAAAACACATCCAGAAAATATGTATACTTCTGAGTATGTATTTCTAATATTCTACACATAGTTGCTTTGAGGTAAAAATAAAGTTATCCCTGTGCATGCCACAAAGTGGGTAAAGATATAGCTCCCTCATTCTAACGCAAGGGAGATGAGCAGTCAGCTTCATGCCCTGGTCATGTTACATAGGGGAAAAAAGCACCACTACCCATTATATAGGAGGGTGGGTAAGCACGAGAGCCAGCCCAGATGTTTTGGAGGAAAGAAAAATCCCTTCTACCTGCCATGAATCAAAAAACGATTGCTTCACTGTCCAGCCTGTAGCCTGCTCACTACACTGACAGATACACCACATCCACTGGTGCTGTAAAAGTATTTGTAACAACCTGAGACAAAGTAACAAGCATCTGTTACTCTGCCACAGGGTGTAAGTTGTTTTTCTGTGAGCTGATCGTTACACAGGTGGATAGAACTGTTCCACACACCTTTGCAAGTAGGTCTTCTTGTGTTCCCGTATCATGTCATGGTAACTCTCCTCACACTCAGGCTCTGACAGCTGGACCAGGTCAAGCAATCCAGCACGTTGCAGCGCTTTCAGAACATAGTGATTGTTGTTGAGACGGAACACGGCTCGCAGATAGATGTCACTATACAGGTCACTCTTACCAACTAGTGTCAAATTTAATTGCACCAAGACCTTCTCTGTAGAATATAAGTAAATCACAAACATATATTATGAAATCTGACAAACAAATAGCATGTTATGTTAACTAATTAGCAAACTCCATAAAGCAGTGTCCTTCTCATGAAACTAGTAACTGCACAAACTACTCAATCAACTCTCTGAAATTTATGCAGCCCAAACAATTATTACCACGTTCACAACTGTAACCCATCAGTCCCTAATTTGGGCCAGAAGAATCCAGTCCATACAATCCTGCTTCTTTAAGATTAATTTTAATATTACCCTCCCATCTACATCTAACTCCCAGGTAGCTCTATTTTCCAGGCATCCTCACTAAAACTCACTGTGCACATGTTACATGCCCAACCCATCTCATCTTCCTTATCCCTTTGATGCCAGAATTACATGCCTAGGGGCAGCTGCAGAAGGCCAGAATTTAAATGAGATATGCACAATGAAGGCCATTAAATGCTGTCCCCTGAACCTCATGTTTGGTGTTTTGAGTGTCACAGTGCATGGATGGGCACATCTGATGTTAGGATCCAAAAGGTTAATACTGTAATGTACGCAACATTTGGAAATCATTCGGCCTCTTTGTAAGAACTGGAATGTGCTTGTAACGAAACTTTGGTTGATGAAACTAGGAAATGTCGGGCAACTTACCTCATAACTGTTTGTTGAGAGGGGTATGCGTGCCCTAGTTAAATTATGTAAGTATTACGAAAAATTCCTGAGTCGGCACAATGCCACTACAAAATCCCAAGGAAATTAGGTTAACATAAAACTTGCAAGACTGGAGAGAAGATCTACTGAAGTAATTTTTTATTCTGTTGCCTGAAGAATAGTTATACTTTATAAAATATCATCGGTTGAGATGTTGGGCTACTTCATGTTCTGGCCGATAACAGGAGGTGAGCTGGACTGACCGATTACTGAATTGCTTATTTTAGCGAGTCACTTTCGGAAACAATATACTTTTCTAAATTCTACGATTACCGACTGGGATTGAATAGTGGCGTGACGATTAATTGAGCTATAATTTTGTAACAGAATATTCAGCATAACTGAGGGACTTGAGAAAACCATTTCGGACTTGTATAACTCATATGTATATTAATGTATATATATTAGACAACAGAATTTACTGTTAAGTTCGTTACGCAGTTCGTCACTCACTGAACCCAAAGGTGTCCTTTAGCTCCCGAGATACCTACGTAACCGCGAAGCCTCCAACTTGGCTATCACTACCGTTCATTCCCTATCCCCGTGGGAATTCCAGGATAGGCCTCACAACGGCCACAGTAGGCTCGCCCAAGCTTACCACTCAGCTTGGGCACTACAATATGATCATGGATGATGTGATGCAAAGTGCATGTAGCCTACATGTATTCTGTCCATGTTGAAATACACATTCCACTGTGTACAGCTAGTGCACTTAGGCAGGCATCAAGCCATCTGTGTTTGAATGTTTGTACCTGTGTGGTTACTTTTGTATAGGTCTACAACTTACTGATATATATGCCCACTAGTGCCTTGTTCTTGTCCACTCTGCCATGTCCTGATATAACAGTCAGTGCACTGCTGTAAACTGAATCCTGAGCTAGCATGCCCCCAATGGTGTCCACATAGTCAAGTAGCTGCTCCAAGAACACTAGCACATTGCTCGTCAGTTCATGAACTGTCCCATCCTTAGGCAACTGTGTGCTTGGATCTGAGCGGACGCTCTCAGTGAAGTCTTCCAGAGCCTTTGCTCCCTGTCAAAATCATTAATAACATATCAGTGTTTGCACAGCTTTGAAAAGAAAAAGATAAAATTATGAAATAAGGGGCATTTTGTAGGATCATTCAGAATGTCTTAACAATGCAGTAAATTTCCTAGTTTCCTAAATATATACAATTAATTTCTATAGAGGGTGTTTTTTATGTATGTTGAAATAAGCAAATGTAGGCCATTGGAAGGTTAAGCACCTTATTCGCAGTACATTATAGCATCAGTTTTGAGTGCGTATTTCATATGAGGCCAATAGGACAACACTAATATTTCTGTACAACACCTTGTAATGTGCTTAGTTTGCACATATTGGAACACTTCTAGTTTTGTGTTAAACATTTAGAATTTATTCTGGTTTATGGTTACAGGGACCGCCTCTGTGGTCTAGTGGTCAGAGTTTCTGGCTACAGATACAGAGGTCCCGGGTTCGATCCCCGGCGCTACCAGATTTTCTGAGTAGTAGTGGGTCTGGAACGGGGTCCACT
>Ga0123354_10018331_pt1 | contig 10972 bp, 6 predicted proteins | sample TergutLab28metaG_2_FD_97872 | JGI IMG/M metagenome (GOLD analysis project Ga0123354, IMG submission 97872) | Labiotermes labralis P4 segment gut microbial communities from Petit-Saut dam, French Guiana - Lab288 P4 | ecosystem: Host-associated > Arthropoda: Insects > Digestive system > Gut ... | reverse complement strand
TTATGTGTTTTGTATTTATCTGAGAACAAACAGCGACTTGTGCCACTTACAGCATAAACTGATTGGTTTTTATAACCGTGATGAAAAGTGTTTACAGCGCGGTACGGACTGGGTCTTTAAATAGAGCGATCTGCGCTTCGTCTTTAAAGGATTAAACAGGGCATATTGTAAAATGAGACTTCTAAGGCTGTGAAAAGATTTGTCATATTTCAGACTTCCTAAATATCTTTTATAAAATATGTTGTGGTGCTGATGCTTATGTGCGAAATTACCTGACCTGATGTTGCTAACTATTTAAACTTTAGTCCCATCTTCCTTCTTCCTTCCTTATATGCTAGGTAAGACAACACAGTCTGTTAACTCTGATGTATTGAAATGGACTGTATACACGAAAATTAACTTGATGTATGTACGAGTACTTGACTTGAACATGGTCTTGATTACGGTATCCAAAAGGTGGCAGTTGGTTTAACAAAGAAAGGTTTTCAGTTTCACTATATTTCTTATTAATGTTTTGCTTTGATGAACTACGACAAAATGCAGTGTACTTGGAAGGGTTCGTTGTAAAGTCAAGAATTGTGCTTTCACAAGAAATCAGTAAAGAAGAAGTATGAAGTAGTACGACTAACAAAATACATAACTGACTGACTGACTAACCAACTACCTAACAAACAGTCTAACTCCATGGAAGATAGTCGATGAAAATCTTGTACTTTATCAGCTAGTTCAGAAATGTCCGCATTTCATGAAACTGGTAAGTTCATTACCGCGTTCTCCAGAGCACTCCACCTGTCTCTATACTGAGATAGATCAATCCAGTCCAAACCCCGTACCCAATCCTATCGCTCGAAGATCCATATTAATATTATCCTCTTACCTACGAGTTGTTGTTTCAAGTGGTCTCTTTCCCTCGGGTTGCTCCACCAAACCCCCGTATGAATCTCCTCCCCCCCTCTCCCATATGTGCTACATGCCCCGCCCAACTCATTCTTGTTTTGATCACCCGAATAATATTTGATGAGGAATACAATCATTAAGCTCCTCATTATGTAGTTTTCTCCACTCTCATGTTACCTCGTCCCTCTTAGGGCCAGATATCTTCCTCAGCGCTCTCTTCTCAGACACCTTTGCTCTATGTTTTCTCCTCAGTACGAGATACCGTGTTTCACACCCATACAAAACAGGGAAAATTATAGGTGTTAGAAGGAAGGAAGAGAATATAAAAAATTAGCATGACAAATAAAAAGATGAGTAAGTAATTGAAAAGTAAATGGATAGTGTATAGCCTATTTCGACTGGCAAACACATGTCGCTTGATATTATGCCTTCGTTAGACAAATGGAAATTCTAAGAACGGCGAAAATGCCGACTGCTGTTTACTGTGACGTGATACCGTGGAGACGGATAGAAATTGACTGAAATTTTGGAGGAGTTTACTGATTAAATATTTACTGTTTGCCTATCCTGAAAGTCAGCTGAATGTGGAGGCAGCGGGTTCCTTGGAAATTCGGTACATTTCTACTTGGTTTTATATTTTTGTGTGCGGAATATAATACCAAGAAGGTGGGAGAATTATCGAGTGACAAGATCGGTATCAGTTTCTGTAACGTAAGAAAATTTTAGTAATTCATAAGTGCAGTTAGCCTTCCGACACAATGTGCTGAACTGAAATGATGCCCTCGACTCTTATGTTTTCTTAGAGGTCGGACTTACAGCTTAGTTTCAAACTCCAAATTAAAGAATTAATGAACGGTTGAAGCAATAATAAATAAATAGACAAGCCGAAACAGTTTAATAAAACCAAATATTTAATTCGTGTCGAATGTGACGCTGTTTTGTTAATAGTGGATTTCCCGACGTTTCGAAGGGTTGCATTGCTCTCGTCTTTCGAATTGACACCGAAGATGGAAGCACTGCTTCAGATTGTGTGAACAAAAACGTGACACAAATACTAAAATGTATTTGTTATCATAAGCAAGTTATTATGTGACTTGTATTGACACATGATGTTCAGTTTTAATATGATCTGACCCATTGACTTCCACGAACCGATACATCGGTTATCGCCTATGGCGTGTTCGCAGAAATGTCCTGTGTTAAATCTTGCACTGGGCGTAATTAAATCTGCTTTAGTGCTTTAAAGGTTTGAAATCCAGAGTCAAGTTCCTATACCACCTGCTTTGATGTTCTAAAACTGTTTATTTTGCCCACACTGAGGGCGGAACGTAAGCTGAGGATGTTTGAGTATAGGGTGTTGAGAAGAATATTTGGGCCTAAGAGGGACAAGGTAGCTGGTGAGTGGAGAAAACTACAGAATGAGGAGCTTAATAATCTGTACTCGTCATCCAATATGGTTCGGGTGGGTGGGGCATAGAGCGGGGCATAGAGCACGTATGGGGAAAGAGGAGAGGAGTATACAGGGTTGTGGTGGGGAAACCTGAGGGAAAGAGACCACTTGCAAAATCCAGGTGTAGATGGGAGGATAATATTCAGATGTATCATGAGGAAGTGGGATGTTGGGGCTTGGACTGGATCGAGCTGGCTGAGGATAGAGACAGGTGACGGGCACTTGTAAATGCGGTAATGAGCCTTCGGGTTCCATAAAATGCAGGAAAATTCTTGACTAACCGGTTAGCTTCTCAAGAAGGACTGCTGCATTGTGTAAGAAGTAAGAAAGAAAGTAAGTAAGTAAGTACGTAAGTAAGTAAGTATGTATGTAAGTAAATAAATGAATAAATAAATAAATAAGTGTTAAGTAATTAAGTAAGTAATTAAGTAAATAATAAGTAAGTAAGTAATTAAGTAATTAAGCAAGTATTTAAGTTTGTTTGCTTGTTTGTTTGTTTTTCCATATAGTGTATGAATGCGTTTTTTATGTCTTCTCTGAGGCACAAACTTTCTGTCGCTGTAGACGTTAGTATAAATGAACGGCAGGCTTTAGAACGTTAAAATGTTACAGTAGCAAAGCTTCTGATTTTGCCACGTAGCGATAATATAGTCATTTCTCCTTCCAAGCTATATTACTGTAGTAATTGACGAACAAACTGCAAAATCAACGGACAGGACATATATAGACACTCCCCAACCTACGAATTTTCAATTTGGGCAGTTTCAGGCTTGAGAAATTAAAAGGGGGGGAGGGAGCGAATTAAAGTACTGACATTTTTTGAAGGCAGCTACTTCCTCTTTGCGGGAAAAGGAAGCACAATGAGACGAAGGTAGTAGAAGGCTACTGCTGGGCGATAACACAGGTGGCCGGGCGGTCATGTTGCCGCCAATCAGGTTGCGGTGTGCTGAAATCTTAAATTTCAACTTGACTGATTTTTATAGGGGTATGCATATTGTTGACCATGTATACTCAATTCCTACTCGGGCAGTAATCGACTTGCACCGCTTGTAACGGAAGATAACAATTTCTTTACGTCGGTGAGTGTCTTTGCTGTGTGCATACTTAAATTCTGTGAAATTTGGGGTTTTGTCAGTTCCAAGAAGAGCGAACATTATCTGGGATGTTGAACAGAAGAGAGAGAAGCATCGTTAACACTACAATATCGTAAAACATTCTATCATACGACGTATTTTAGAATTATTAGAATCACTTATATAATTCGTGATAAATTAGAAAAATATCCGTGTGAGAGTAGTGTCTACGATAAGAAGTTGACACCGTGAACTCGAGGTTCAATTCTCTGCTGGAGCTGAGATTCTTCTGATCTACCCATACTCGGACTCTTGCCCCCTTCTCAATATTGGCGGAGTGTAGAGCAGACAGGGCATAAAGCTGGTCACTCAAGCCAAGCTAGTATCTAGGAATTATAGTTCCGGTCTTTCTTCTTTCTACTTGATAAGCACAGGCAGATTTACTTTCGTAAGTTTTGAGTTGCTCACAGCGGTGTTGATACATGAACTTCAAATATTCTGGTCCTCTAGCACATTGGCTACTGGCGAAGAATTCTTGGACTGCTTGACAGTGGCAAATATTAACAGTCGAAAAGTCGCCAGTTTGCAACAGGTTTTAGTCTTCAATTTCACCCTTCTTTTAAATGTTCTTAATTCCGCAAAACCCAGGGGTTACTAAATTTACTGCCAGGTTTGACATTAGTTATTTATGCGTTGTATGTGGTTCTCGCAATAAGCAGCGATTATTCCCTGCATGGAATTAACTATTTGGGCTTACGAATGGAAACACCCCGTTTTCTTTGCACGCTAGGAATTACGTGTTTATATTACGTAGATACAGTTTATTTTTCAAACGGTTAGAGAGAAAGTAATACAGTTTTGGTTGACATTAGGGTGATCCTGAACAGCTTCCTGCATGTCATATGATAAACACGTGTTCTTAGTAGTGTAATATATCACGATATATTTAAATGGACTTGTTTACAAAGCATTTCTCTCTACTACATTGTCAACGTAGCCGGCATAGTGCAGTCGGTATAGCGATTCGCTACGGGATGGACGGTCCGGGGATCGAATCCGAGTTGGGGTGGGATTTTCCACACCCATTCCGACCAGCTCTCCGAGCTTCCTGTACAATGGATACCGGATAATAATTCCTGAGGATAAACCGGCCGGTGCGTGGCGTTGATCACGACCCCAGTCTAGCGCCGAGGTTAAAGAAAGAGTAGCGATATACCTCTGCTCCCCTTCCTGGTCTTCATGGCTTGTTATAAGGTTAAATTTTACTTTACTTTTCTTTCTTTTTTTAACATCTGATGCCTCCTGATGTATCAAGAAGAAAACTTTTTCTCATTTCGTGATTCTGCCTTTTGTCAACTAATAAGAGACCCTTTCTGTAAAGTCAGTCTCAATTATGAAAACGCACACGACGGGCAAGGATGGGGGCCACGGGTTCCAATTCCCCTAAATTTACGCCTCTGCTTAGCAACGCTGTCACGCCACAGACCAGCAGACCGAAATGTCTTTGTCTACTCCATCCCATTATGTCCTCACTGCGACATTATTTGAGCTTTTCCCCACACTTGTCTAGTCTAGGGGATCTTATCTTCTGCCATGTGTTTCTAATCTTCACCTCTATGTTTCTGCCCTTATCTCTCCCCTTCTGTCCCCTCCAATTTACATGTTTCTCATTCGGATGGGCGTCTGATGAGTTCTCTCCGAGCTGCTCAATCGAATGCATCTACCAAGAACGAGGAAATGCTGTGAGAACAGGCACTCACGCAGAATTTTTCTGTTTCGGAGGGGGGGGGGGGGGGGTGGGGAAGCTAATCCTGATGAGACACACAATTTTATATGCCGACGTTTCGGAACATAAAATTCAGGAGCCGAGGAATCACCTAACAATAAGAATACAACACAATTTATGTTTGATTTTGAAGACTATGTTATGGCAATCTTATTACAAACCTCAACTGTAGCATAATATTGACAGGACAAATGTTACAGTCTAAAACAACACCAACTCATATATTCAAAATAATGTCTTACATGTATACGGTATGTTGCGTTGTATGCTGATACCATCTTCAGATACATCAATACAAACATACTTTCATAAGGAAAATGTCTAGCAAGTAAGTAGCAAGTACGTAAATGGGCCCCCTTTCTTTCTTTTACAAATGTTCTACATTTACTTGCTGCTTTTCCTTATGTAAACATTTTTGTATTATTGTACCTGCAGATTGTCTCAGCATAGACCTGAACATGCAGTATACATAAAAGGAATTACATTGAATATAAAAAATTTCGTGTTGTATGAGACTGTAACACATAGCCTGTCATTTTTTAAATTTTTGTTTACATACCATCGATTTTATTGTTTATTATTTACGTGCACTTGTTGGTACAAATGAATAATAAACATAACCTGTCGCTAGTTAGCACAACGGGATGACATCCGTAAAGGTAGCATAATATTGTTAGTTTGCAACTGTATTTATGTACACATAAATACAACAACATATTGGATGACTACTCGGCTGATTTAAACCTCGACATCTAATCTTCTTGTTTTTATGTTCATTTAAGATTTCGTAAGTTTTAAATTTTTTTTTTTCAAAATTCCAATGCACTAGCCTTTTTCCAATTTCAGGGGCTCATTTCGGCTGAAGAGTAAATCGCGCAACACGTTTAATATTATCACTTCTAAAAAACCTTTCGTTTTTTTTAAATTTCTTTTCAGGGGCTGCACTTTGAGTGCACGCCTGACTGAGACACACAATATGTAAACCTGTTCATAAGTAGGTTGCATTCTGATAAACCCGTCTTTTATTGTTTTCTTTAAATAGTTTAGTTTAGTAGCTTGTAACTATATCGTGGCCATTTATTGAATATTAAGTAAGTCTGTAGCACCCAGCTTGCAATTGACCACAGCTAGATATTATTCTTAATCAGTTTCTCTCTAATAAACATAATAATGACCTTTCGTTTTTCCAATATCAATTTTAATGTTATTGTAACGTATACGCCTAAGTCTCGCAAATGTTAGTCCTTGAGGATTTCAGACATGCGTTGGATAATTACGTTTCTCTTTTATACGTGCTACATGTTCTCCCAATTTTATCGTCATTCACTCATAAAGTTTGATGTTGCAATGAAACTAAGCATAAAATTTTTTTTCTTGTCGAACTGGACACCATATGTTGTGGTAGTCGGGTAAGGTTCTGTCCAAAATCCATTACGTCAAATCTCAGAAGATGGCGATGTCCTTGGTTAGAGTGCTCTACTTTTAGTAGGCAATGATTACACATGTAATTTCTCACTATGCAATTTCCTTCATCCTACTGTTACTTCCTGTGGGGGAAATGTACTCCTGACAGTTCAATTTTTGGATGTTACAAAGTTTGCTACTTTAAGTGCTTTGCCATTTCTATTTCATGTACTTTATATTCCCAGTTGACGGATAAAAAATGACTTTTCTTCCTCCTTCTGCAGGTGTATAAACGCATTAACAAATTTGTCTTTTTAATACTACTTGGGGACTGACCGTAAAACCTGTACTATTCCCTCTTAAAACCAATCCTTTATATAACAGCTTTTATCGTTTGTGCCTATTCAGAGCAGTATCATATCAGCAAATATTTGGTGTCATATACGACATCCTTTCTCCAAGAAGCTGTGCACTTTTAAACGCTGCGTGTTTCCCATGTGTAGGAAAAGTCGGTTATTAGTAAGTTTCATGAAAATCTGTCAAGAGTTTATAAAATTGGTGGGACATACACAAACACACACATACACTGAGATACATGCAGAAATGAAGACACATACAGATGGTATAGTAGTCTCAAAAGCCTAGAATTTACCCCATTTTAGACACGAAAGTAAGCAAAAAAAAACTAATAGTTTTGGAACCTTCGAAATTGGGTCAGGGAGATAAGACTTATTGCTTTTGCGTGAGAGAGAAATGTGGAATATTTTAATGCAAAAATAGAATGGGAAGGATAAACAATCTGTTATTTGAGACAAGAGATTTCGACTATGGTGGCGATGAAAAAGTTTGTCTTTTGGAAAGTGACCTTCAGGAAATAAAGCTGAAGGTGAAGGCTGCAGGTTTCACCGAAATTATACTACGTTACGACACATCCCAGAAGACAGGTAGGTTATACTTACCTGTTCCATTGATAATAATGGTCCTGACCGATAAACTATAAACGGACGTGAGATATTGATAGGTTTCATGCTGTCTCTTCTTTCAAAATTATGGAACGTCTTCTGTTAAATAGCGCCGTTAGATACAGAGTTGATCACAGAGGTGCCCGTATATCAACACAGAACAAATTTGTAAGCAACAGCTGTGATTTAAAACACATATTTCAAGGTGATTCATTCTGTTTAGGTCTGTAAAACAATCCCACATTCTTACACTTTTCTCATTTTAAGCTCTTTAAATGTAGTCTTTAGGTGACACAGCCTCTGTTGCGCGTTAATCAGTAATATATTTATTACGTAGTCTTGCACAATAGAAACACATTTCTCTTAGGTTTCTAGTTTCGGCCTAACATGCAGGTCATCACTAAGTACTTCGAGCGGTGAATGTTGGTGAAACATTGTCTTTGCGCAAGTGCTAATTCACATGGTGTTAAATACTTTCGAAACTCCAAGTTAAACGCTGATAAAAGAAAAGGAAAAAAAAACATTTATTACGGAAAGAGGCGTGGAGTGTTGCCACGTACTTTAATAATATTGAAAATTCCCTGCAGCACTGAATCACCGTCACATACATTTTCGATTCCAAGACTGTGGAAGAGGAGACCGCAGTGTGCGTGTGCATTGAAGAGATAATTCTAAACTGCCTAACATTTTTATTAAAAATAGTCCTTTTAAAAATATTCCTGTTAATATACAATTCTATTCATCCAATTTTACGCAATATTTTGGCACGTTTTACTACCTTTTCCTAATGGGATTGAGATCTGTATTCCACGTCCATATGTAGACTCTTGTAGGATGGCCTGGATGTTAGGCCGAAACACGTTCCCCAAGGAAGTGCGACTGTGTTGTGCAAGTCTGTGTAATACATATATTTATTTTTAAAATGTAATTACTAAAATATTAACACTCATAGCTCCCTTTGCTTCAATGGATGTCCATTGTCTGTTTCTTCTTGAGCTTAATATTTACATACTCGTATTTTATACATGTGCACAATTATATGTAATATGAAACTAACACAAAAATATTTAACGACGTTTACTCTGTTATATTCCAGAAAACAGTATCCGTCACCACAATCCTCAAGTCAAGTACTCGTACATACATCAAGTTAATTTTCGTGTATACACTCCATTTCAATACACCAGAGTTAACGGACTGTGTTGTCTTACCTAGCATATAAGGAAGGAAGAAGGAAGATGGGACTAAAGTTTAAATAATTAGCAACATCAGGTCAGGTAATTTCGCACATAAGCATCAGCACCACAACATATTTTATAAAAGATATTTAGGAAGTCTGAAATATGACAAAACTTTTCACAGCCTTAGAAGTCTCATTTTACAATATGCCCTGTTTAACCCTTTAAAGACGAAGCGCAGACCGCTCTATTTAAGGACCCAGTCCGTACCGCGCTGTAAACACTTTTCATCTCGGTTACAAAAACCAATCAGTTTATGCTGTAAGTGGCACAAGTCGCTGTTTGTTCTCAGATAAATACAAAACATATAAATACAGTGTGGGCAGAGCGTACAGTTGTTGGTACATCACGTGACCAGTAGGCTTTAAAGGTTAAAATTCTGACACAAGTACAGATTTTGAGGTTGACAGGAAAGAACCCCTGTCTTGGACGTGAAACCACTGGCTGACCGTCGACAAATATGATATTCGTACAGAATCTTAATGAAGTCACTTTAAAATATTTTATATGGTAGAAAAAGTAGTTTTGTTTTTATAAGGGGAAGCAATTGTTAATAAATGTAAGAGAATGTCTTGTAATAGCATTAGTTCGAATAAAAAGGCGACAGCACAGAAAGTTAAGATATAAAAAGTTTACAGTTTTCAGAACAAACGACAAATCAATTCATGATTTGCACAACACCAAAATACATACAGACTTTATGTACTCCCTGATTTCAACCGGTCTAATAGCAGTACAACTGAAAAAAAGAAATAAATGGGGAAGAAAGTGAAAAGGAAACGGAAATATACGATGATCCTTGACGGCAATGTATGTAGGTAGCATGCACGTTTGTCTCAAGATTTATGACGTAATGCTGGCAGCTGCACGGTCTGTGAACTTTTTGTGTCTGGAAGTATAAGCATTCGTGTGACACGGAAACATGTCAGAGACGGAAGTTTTTCAGGTCTTTTTGGTCTTCGCTGTAAACATTATTACTGCACGAGTACACCGGCACAGATTTCTTTGGATAACAGACAAAATATTTTCAGAGCTGGAAAATAATTTAAAATAAATTATTTGTCTCGGCGAAGATAAAGTCCTTCAGCATATTTATTGTTAAAGCCAGAGGCAGTACTCGTCATCGGTGACAGAAAGTAGTGATTTAATAGCTAACACTGCTCTGTATGAAGAAGGCACAAATTTCGAACCTGTGTTTACTTCGGCTTTTCCGCATTATACTAGAAAACTACTAAGATACCTCAGACCAGGCCACGACCTCTTCCTCTCTTATCCATTATTATTTAATATAGAGCTGGGCTCGAGGATGTGTCGGTTTTCTCTAAACTACTGTGAAAGCCTGAACAATAGTTGGAATAGTAACTAACATAATGACTTAGAATCCTTTCATCTTAAGATTACTTGTTCCGGATGACCTACGTGACGTGTGATATTTTGCTGTAATCTAAAAAGTTCTGCCTATTTCGCTGCAGTAATGCACCATTATTTGTTACACTTCCCCATGTAGTGCTAACTTTCAGCTCCTGATTGCAGCCTGTGCAAGCAACATACAATTTATACTTCAGACACTCTCAAAGGAGAAATTCTGACCTGTCAAGTACGGTCAACAGAGTCGCCAAATTGTGACGTTATCATTCCCCTAAGAAGATCACATGTTTTGCCTTACCGAGTTGGCCGTTACACCTTCCTGTTGGAACCACACATTCCATACCCTTTGCCTCACTCTTCGCAGTTGCGTACCCAAAAATGTTTGCAACATGTTCCAGTATCACTAAGGTTCCACGATAATCGCGTGGTTGTAAATGAGGCCGCGTCACACCGAACAAGTAAACATCACAGCTAGTGGCTTGCATTATGGAGAGGTAGCCATTTTGTGTAATGTTGAAGAGAACTGGAACAAGTAATGGTGTTTTATTGCAAAAATTGAGACAACAACTCATCGAGAATCATGGAGGCCATCTGGAACAAATTATCGTCAGAAGTCAGGGTGTGGACACTACACGGCATTCATTATGCTGGTTACTTCTTAAAACTTTTCGCTTCGTGTATTGTTCGTTTCCTCGCAGTAGTTGACGGAAGACTGGCACTTCCTCGTATCTCACCTGTGTTAACAATCTTCACATTTCTCACTAAAATAAACAGAAATAAAATCAACAAACGTG
>Ga0123354_10018330_pt1 | contig 10972 bp, 7 predicted proteins | sample TergutLab28metaG_2_FD_97872 | JGI IMG/M metagenome (GOLD analysis project Ga0123354, IMG submission 97872) | Labiotermes labralis P4 segment gut microbial communities from Petit-Saut dam, French Guiana - Lab288 P4 | ecosystem: Host-associated > Arthropoda: Insects > Digestive system > Gut ... | reverse complement strand
CCTGCTCGCAAGCTGTCACCAAAACTTGTATGACATATACCTTTGTTGTGTGTACAGCGAAAAACTCCTGATGATGGACAGAGGAACTGTGTGAAGTATGTAGACTTTTATTCCAAAAGTAAATTTGAGAAATTAGTGCATCTAGTTGGTTTTATTATAAGACCAAAGCCACAGAACACTTTTGGAATAGTGCTACAGTGTACAGCGAAAATAATCTACTGCAGTTGTTATAATAAAGTCAGCTATCTCCAGTTGATGGTCAGAAGCAAATCTGTCAGACTCCACATCAACAAATAACGGAGGTGCAAACTGTCACAAAATCATATCAGTTTTTAACAAGCCTAGTGCTGTTATTAATTATGCCTCTGCAGTAGGGTTCAAACTTAATGAGTTTCAGATTATATAATTGCTTTGAAGCATATCTTAAATGCAAATTATGATGTAAGTTAATCACTGTATTTTGTATTTGGAATACTATCACTTCATATTAAAGTGCACTGCCTGTGACACAACCACAATCATATACACATACAGAATTACTTTTTAATAATGGCTGCAATACTGTACTTTACATCTGTTTGGATATTTCCTGGTAATGATTAAACAATTTGCATATTTTCCCTGAAAATAAAAATATGTGTTTCAAAAAATGTATAGAGTTCAGTTTGAAACAAATATTGTTCAGCTTTATAGTCTCCTTTTTTCATTGTTTAAAACATAACAAACATTTTTAACATGTTCTTCACAAGGGCAGTTGTAATTTTATACTTCATGCAAATAATAATGAATACAAAAAAAAATTAGAAATTTCAGAAGGTCAGTAAACACCATACAATCTGTGAGGAACTGTTTCAAACCTAACAATATCCAAACATGTGCCCCCCCCCCCCCCCAACAAAAAAATCACTCCCCTGTTTATAAAACAAAAAACACCCAACAACCTGTGGGGAACTGTTTCAAACCCAAAAAAAACCAAAACCTTCCCCCCCCCCCCCCAAAAAAAAAGCAGTCTCCATCTTTTAGAACCAAAACAACAGCCTCCATTATTTAGAAAAAAACAACTAAAACATACAACCATAATTTAAAAATTCTTTTGCTGTCTAAAGAACAGAAGTGACCATTAGCCTATAAGTAAAACACTGAGCTTCTTACTAAACTGTAAACAAGTGAAACAGCTTTTCTAATGTCCTGGAAAGTCACTCACAGCAAAGATGGCTAAGTTTTATTTTGGAGGTCTCATATGTCAAATCAGACACCTAACCCAAAACAGAACTGGATGATTTGGTAACCTCAAAAATATGAACTTTGTATTAGCTAACTGTAAGTGATGGACAGCTACAGCTGGAACTTTAATAAAATGTGTATGTACTCACAACCCATCAACAGCATTCAAAATGGTCGCATGGATACCAAGTTCCTTGAAGCAGTTGAGCATTCTCTTTCTCCTTTCTGGTCGTCGGAGAAGATTAATCATATAAATATTGTCAAAACCCATGGTGTCTTGTTCAGGATAGCTCACAAACTGAGCTAAAAGTTCACTTACTGGCAGAGGGGAATTTTCAACTGACAAAAAAAAAGGGAATAAAAAGACACATATTGAGAAGGAACTTGCTACAGCGTTAATTAAATATTAACTCCATTAGTGTTGTGTACAGCGTGTGATTTCTGATAGACTATTAGTTATTATAATAATGATAATTTGAAACAACAAATACGTAAAATCTGAACGTAGTTAGATCACAATACCGTTTCTTGTAAGCAGTACTTAACAATGATATAGTACTTTATACAGTCAGACCTCTAAGAACATGTTTACAAATGTCCGTCACAGCAGCAAGTGGGAAAGGGGAGAGAAGGAAATCTTCAAGCTTATTCTGAAGCCTTTGTGTTGTACCATAATATCTTCAGCCTGAGTGCCACATAATCAGTATCAATGGACAACAATTTAAACACCATTATGCACTTGAAACTTATGTACATTGCAATTACATTCATGGCACACACCACAAAAAACACCTAGTACGGCGGAAACCAACAGCACTAGACACTAGACATGTAACCTGCACATTTTCAACTTGGAAATACAGAATACACTACCTGGTGAACTGACAGCAGATATAAAGAAAGGGGTCCTGAACAGAACACTTGTAGCCCACTTACAAAATGCATATCTTGTTTGTCCTAAATAATTCAATTCAATTAGTTTATTATTGTGCAGGCTTAATAGGCAGGGCCAATTACAAAATAATACTCATAGTAGTAGTAGTAGTGGTGGTGGTGGTGGTGGTAGTGGTAGTGGTAGTAGTAGTAGTAGTACTAGTGGTGGTGGTGTGGTGGTGGTATTGGTGGTGGTAGTAGTAGTATGGTGGTGGTCATCATCATCATCATTAAATTGCAAAAATATTCAACATGGGAAGTAATATTACAGTACCATAAAATGTAACTACAGAATAGATGCAACACTATATACCCTAGAAACATGGTTTGTTGCCGGTACATAATTGTAATTATCCTGCATAATGGTGATAAAAAACAACAACAATAACAACAATAATAACAACATATTAAGATGCTGAGTCAACAGTCAAATGAACAGTAACAGAAACAGTAGAAACATACACACAAAAATGACAAAGGGACAATAAAACAAGGCACATATAAACCATGAACAAACAAAACCAAGAACATAAAAATTATACAAAAAATAAATGAAAAATGATCTTGGGTGAAAAAAACAAAGACCCTCAAATTTCACTACATGCAGTCATGTTTTATTATCTGCAGAAGTCAATAATACTAACAACGCCAACACAACAAAAATGGCAATACATGTTGAAGGTGGTGGTGGCAGAAGAAAAAGCAGAAGCAGCAGCAGTAGTAGTAGTCATCATTGTAGTAGTAGTTGTAGTGGTAGTAACTAAGTAAGTAATAGTAGTAGTACAAGTAAAACTAGCCACCTGTAGTAGAATTAGTAGCAGCCTGCACTGTATTAACAGTGGTAGCAGTTGTGGTGGTGGTGGTGGTGGTGGTGGTGGTGGTGGTGGTGGTGGTGGTGTTGGTGTTGGTAGTAGTAGTGGAAGTAGAAACAGTAACAGCAGCAACAATAATTGAATTGAATTCTTTAGTTCTGTAGATTAGTCAGGAAGTAATGCCTCCTATTTCTTATTTCATGTTATTTACAAATTTGATATGGGAAAATTTCACAGAACTTCACTACAGCATTCTTAAGGGCTTCTTATTGCCCATTATATGCTCCACCAGTAGCAATAGTTATCTTTTATCTTTGCAGTTACTTGATAACTACTTGATACTGCACGAAGCATTACTTTCTAACTCCCTCTCATACTTACAATTAGTCAGCAGTCTATGGCCAACACAAAGTCATCATAAATACACAAAACAACATAAAAACAAATAAAAGCACACCAGAACACACAAAACACAATGAAACAATATAACACAATTCACATAATATTAATAGATGCAATAACAATCACCCCCAATTAGACTCTAGCATTATTTCAATATGCAAAACTACAGCAGCCAATATTACACCTGAATGAGGAAGACAATCTGTTTTCTAAACATATCAACTTCTTTATAAATAACATTAGAATCTCAAGCACATCTAGCAGAAGGGACAGTTTTCCCATATGCAGCCAATGCCAAACACACAAACTCAATGACATTCCAAGCACAAATTCAAAAAATGTCATTAACCAAAATCACTCCACTCCACTCCAGGGCGCTACAACCCATGTAGGGTCTCGACTGACTCTAGAAGTTGCCTCCAACATTAACCAAAATCACAGGACAGAATTTGGGGGGGGAGAAAAAAAAAACACGCTGTTGGGAAGGCCATTAGTGGCATAAAATCCATAACAAATTCTGTGAAAACTCATAATTGGTTCCAAAGAAAAAAAAAACTGACACACACATACGAGCAGCATTGTGACCTCCAGTCCCTTTCCTTTTTTTAAGAGACGCACGTAGGCTATAAAATGAATATAAGTAATACATATTTGATATTTGTCAAATAGAAAAAAAACTTAGAAAAATATTCTTTCCTTTTAATAATGAGAAAAATAAAACTTTTGAACTAGAATGTCCAGAAATATTGAACACATTAAACCAAAACATGTGTGGCTTATTTCAAACATTTTTAACTCCAGGCTGTCCCAATCATCCATGTAACTCAAGTAACTCATCACAAGTTAATCTTCATGCACAGTTTGTTAGCACAGTGGCACAGTGAAATGTTAATGGTGCACTAACATTCACCTTTGTCCCCTAATTACACCAAACAAAAAAAATAAATAAATAAATAAATTATGTGTCACGAATTAGTAACATTTTTGCACTTTCAGACAGAACTATGGAACTATGTTAAAAGCATAAATATAGCAAGGCCCTCTTACATCTTCACCACAGGGACAATGATACTAGATGTAATTCACAAACTGCAATACAATGAGTTCTATAAAGATACATACCCAAAACTTCCAGTTTCAGATTTACTAACTGCATAAGGTCAAGTTCTAGGGAATCACTCTGTTCCAGTGGAACCATCACAAATCCATAAACATTATCATTACAAATATACAGCGGTACCCCTGAAATATAAGACACAACATGTTTAGAAAATGGTCCTTTTGCAAATCTTCCAAAACCTTTAGTTTTCAATCCATATGACATCTCAAAAATGCTTTGGAATATTAATACTAAAGCACTTACTGGCCACGTACCTTGTGGGAATAATTTTTAGTTAAATCAGTAGATACAAAGTAATTCATAAGTAATTTTTCATTTTTCCTTTCTTTTACAAATTCCATGCTCTGAGGCAGTGTTACTCAGCCATTCTCTTTTTGTACAATCCTCAGTTATAAGATATCTAGAACCAACCTAATGCCCCTCTACTGAAAACTTCTTTAAATAGCTGCTCACAAATAGAGCTTCTTCCAAACTATTACATCAGCAAAGCAGCATGTCCATACTTTGCATTACTTGTTATTTTAATTATGAATCTCTGACTTTGTTACAAATTTATGAGGATGGCTTACCTAGTGTACATAAAACCTTACATTCACTTGTTCTTGAAATCACAAATACCTTTCCACACTCTGTAGCTGACTGAACACACATACAGTAGAGGCCCAAATTATGACAGTTCAACTTTCAACCCCACAATTGTGTAAATATTCTAATGGTAAAAAAAAAAAATCCTTAGTGTAACAACTAAAACTGATAAGTATGACCACCACATGCAGAAAAGCTCCCCAGAAGCAAAAGTTTTAATTGCACCACCCACATATCCCAGCAAAGTCTTCCCACTAAGATGACACCAGACCCTCCCCATTAGGATTTCTCAATAAAGCACTCCCTCCTGAAGTGCTGAAGCTGAAAGAATTTCACTAATTATCTTTTTGTAACATGTGTTTTAAGATTTTCAAATAATGTGTTTTGTTTTTTAAAGCAATTTTTACTCAATAAATGTCTGTAAAAGCATACAGAGAACTTGTATTTATTTATTTAGCTCAATCGGCATTACTGTGGTGTGAAATAGGTTTCCAGAAATAAAACTCAAATTTGTAACAATGGGCTTACAGAAAATAATTCAGCTTAAGACAAGGTTGCACACAGCACATAAAAATCTCTGCCTACTGCTTCCTTGCATCTGTAAGTGCTCATATATAAAGACTCATTCCAGTAATCTCTTATTCAGTGGCTGTCCACTAATTTCTCAACTCTACCATGATGTCATACACCATAATTAATGGTCAGTCATGGTGTTTTCTATTAATCACCAATTAAAGATGAATGTAAATTCTGGAATTCACACAGGGTTCTGAAGTTATCATAGAGTATGACGGTGACTTTACCAACAAATTATTAATATCTTTAAGTGATTTTTCACTTTTCAGTAAAGATTTTTACTACAAAGTCACCAAAATCTAGCAGTAATCAATCCCACACTTGGCAATGTTAGAAAAATGTGTTAGTTTGCTGTGACAGGTAACAAAAATTGGAGTGTCCCTGTAGTTACCTTTTTATTTTTTTAAGCCCAGTGCTACTATATGTACCACATGCTGTAATATTAAGCAACTCTATATTTTGAGCATGCAAGATATTTATATGTTTCATAATATTTTCATTATAAATACTGTTTTCCTAACACAGCATTAAAAAGTTGATCTTCATGATGGAGATGGTCTCTATTTTCTGTAAGGTAAGCGGTGGGGTTTATACGCAATTTAGATGAACACCAGTCTTCAGATGGCTGTAGTATATCTGGTCACTCCACATTATACAATGAAGTTACAGTAATGACCACATGACAATTACCAAAAATACATTAACAAATGTAAAAGAAATATTCCATTTGTGTACATACCAGACTTATTCGCAGCTATGGCAAATGTGATAATATCATCATGTGGTCCCTTATAATCAGGCACTTTACTAGACACAAAGGTAAGGCCAATGGATGAGGCTCGGCGAAGATCAATTAGTACCGATGAATGAACCATTGGAACATGAAAACAACCAATACGTTCACGCTGCAGGGTGGGCTTGTAGTCGTCGGTTCGGAGGTAGTAGTATTCTTCTGTCATCCCACACCAGAAGTTAGAATAGAGTCCATCAGACTTAAGCATTGGTGCTACCACAGTATGGCCCTTTGTAATGAGCAACCTCAAAATCTGGGGATTTGTTATGAAGACATCACAGTCAAGTAACTGCAAAACAATAACATTACAACAAGTTTATTAGACACACAGACATATATGCAGAAATAAATAAAAATTTTGAAAGATTTTATATAATAATACCTCCACCTGCGTTCTACATACATCAAACCCTCTACCCATTTGGGCAATTTTGAAGGATACTGTTTCTGAAGAGTGGGCCGAGTAGCTCAGTCAGTACAACGACTGACTACAGACTGGAAGGTCCAGGATCGAATCCGATGGAGATGGGATTTTCCGCCCGTCCAGACCGGCCCTGGGGCCCACCCAGCCTCCTGTAAAATGGGTACCGGGTCTTTTCCGGGGGTAAAGTGTGGCCAGGGCGTGCTACTGACCACTCACTCCCTTCTAGTGCCACAGTCATGGAAGAGTAGAGCTATACCTCTACCCACCCTCTGGGCCACACCGGGCCTGTAATGGGAACACTTTACTTTTTTACTTTTACTGTTTCTGAAGAAGAGACACCCACATAACTAGGCCTGTCCATAAGATTATAATAAGAATGGCAGCAATAGCACACATAACCAGTCAGGGGCTCCTCATCATACGATATTTGGAGACCCCCCTACAATTTCTACAGACATTACACCCAGATCTCACAAAAGGGATTCAGGATTTGGCCTTCTATCGGAAGAACAGAATGCCATCCATAAGAATCCAAAACAGATGTTAGTATTCCATACATTTGGCCCCACCCACCATGGGGTTCCCTGCACCACAGGGTCTGTGAGAACCTCTTCTACATCACTGGATGACAGCCAACACAGGGGTTCTTTATCTTAAGAGTCAGCCTGGCATTATTAGTATTAACAAATTTATTTATTTAGCAGGTTGTTCGACGTTTCTACATCTTCCTGCGCCCATTTGACAATTATCTTATCTTTTCCTTTCATGTGCCTCTGTCATTCCAGTCTTCTTCTATTAATCCCTTGCATTAACAAATAGTTGCCTTAATTAAGTGAAGGGATGAAGGCACATAGAAAAATCCATACAGAATCCAGCCACTCTCAAATCTGAGATCTGTCACAGATACCAAACAATATAATTTTCCTTAAGGCATGACATGAGAGCATGGCAGGTAACTTCAAGCATGCCTTAATAACTTATCATCATGTATTCAAATGTCAGCAGTGTTTAATACAAAAAGAAATTATTAAAGAAAGTAGTCCTTTACCCCTAAAATCCACATGAACCTTGATGTTTGCTACTTAATTTGTTTGTTGCAGACATCACAGTACTTGCCAAACTCCCATAACACTTCAGAATGTGCAAGAAATGGCTCCACCAAGGAAACTTTCCTACATGAATGGAGACTTATGGTTCTAAAATACTTAGCATCTTTTACAGACTAAGATGAAGAACTCACAACATTTTAAGGATTTTTTATATGATTTATAACACTCAAAAATTATTTTTTATCTCAAAAGGCATTTTAATCCCACGCAAAACACAGAAAATTCCCAGGGGATAAGAGATTAAACAACTGTAAGATTTCCCCACACTAAGACCCATTTCACAGCTAATAATTCAAAAAACAAATGTGAATTGTGAGTGAATATTAACTGACTACATCACTGAAACTCAATGTTTATTTCATGCTGACTCCAGCATTTAGGCATTATGTCATGCTATACCAGCAATTCATTAGCTAAATTCATTAATGATCAGACAGCCTGATATGACATCTCAAACCACGAAAGCTGCCTTCCGATTTCTATCCAAATCTTGGGCAGGGTGCTGACTATCCTCCCTGAAGGTTTTCTTGGTTCCCAATTCAATCCCTCCAAAAAAGGCAAAGAGCTTGAACTGAATGAAATGTGGAAGGCAAAATAATAATAATAATATAATGAAGATAAAACACCACTACCACCACCACCACTACTACTACTACTACGGTGGCGGCAGCAGCAGCAAGAGCAGAAGCAGCAGCAGTAGTAACAGGAGTAGTAGTTGTAGTAGCAGTAGTAGTAGTAGTAGTAGATTGTTAGATTGTTTCCAAGTTTACATGCTAACAATGGCTCTAGAGATCAATCACACACTTAGCAGGAGTATAAAAGAAACACTATAATGACAAAAATATTATCACTTCATATCATTTAAGTTAAAAGAATTCTTCTAAAACTATCCACAGATTTACAAAGATCTGAAGTTTCATGTTACCTGAAAAGCTAAATGAACACTCACCCATATATAGTCAGCCCACATCTGTCTGGCAGCAACCAAGGCCTCTTCACGCAACCCAATAATATGTGTGAAGCGTGATGAAGACCAATGTGCTGGTCCCTTTTCTTCAGGCAGTCGTTGAGGAGGAGAGGACAGAAGCTCAGCATTTATAGAATGGTACTGACCCTCAACAGATGACAGCCAAAGCTTCAAGATTTCTAAAGTTCTGTCTTCATTATGATCACTATGAACCCTGTACGAAAGTATGTGACATTATGCACAGTGCAGTTTTAAAGTTCTGCTACTTCTTGACAGTGTAAACTAGGAACATGAAACAAACACATAAGAGACCACAAACAGTAGCAATTCATTTATGCTATATTTAGCAGTTGTACTGACAATTATTAAGGATTATATAGCGTCAATGGTACATGTATAAATATATGTATAGGGAATTGGTGGAATGACAATGACAGGAAAAAACTGAAGTACTCAAAGAAAAACCTGTCCCAGTACCACTGTCACGCATCACAAAACCCATGTGGTCTGTCCTGGTATCAATCCCTGGCTCCAATGGTAAAATGCCAACAACCAACTACATGAGCTATGACACAGCCCAGTGGCAATTCACCAAAAGTGATACCATATCAATCATTTGTGACAACAAAATATGGAAATAGAGGTTAAACTGTGCAGGACATTAGTAATGTCCTGCAGTCATTTTGTTAAAAATCTGCTACCCAAAATGCAAGGGAATGCATTATTTTCACATGAAAGCAATCCTGTAGAAAATGTAACAATAAGAAATCAGAACAATCTATATGCCTGTCACTAAACTACAATGTAATAGGTTTATGGGAAACATGTAGTGTGAACTACTGTATAACCAACAGGGTGCTATTTCTTCACAGAATCAACTGACATGAAGTATTACTCTAACACATTTAAAAATTGTGTCATTCCAGATTTAAGATAATCATGCCATCTTTCCATTGTACTAGAACATGGAGGGCTATATGCTTGATCACAGAGATCCTTAAACCTCATTCTGTCAAACATCTACTTCTGCAGCTATATAAAACAACCATACACATGATCAGAATCCATGACATCTAGCATTCAGAGCAGGAATTAGACAAAAAGATATATATGTGATCTACTCAATCAATATCAACATATATAACAAAAAATATTAATATACATTATAAATAAATTTTAATATAGGTATTTATTTAAATCCTTACATGTCATGGTACATACAGGTCATCATTAGACCATTTGTACACTACATAAATGTGAAAAGTTTGCATGGAACAACACAAAACTATGTTCTAAATCTGTAAAATGAATATAGAGGTCAATAATATCACACTTGCATTACATCACAATTACAAAACATTGATCACTTACAGCCTTATAATATGTGCATTACTTTACTGTTTTGTTAGGTAAATGCATTCAGCCATGTGATTGTTTTATATGTGAAATGCTTTATCCTGTAACAAACATTAATATATCCAGCATGTAACTGTACTTAAATGTAAATGCCTTTTATGTTGTGGGGATAAATTTCAGTTGTGTCACATAAAACCTGTGCTGATATTCTTACTCAGCTGTAGCAATAATTGGTATGCACTGCACACACGTTACATGTGTGCAGTGTGACAGGTGAGACTCACATAAACTTCACCTCTACCCAAGTAAAGTGTCACTGTTTTGTCGTTCACTTTACATCTTTAGCCTGTCTTGTCAATCAGCTATTTTGGTAAAGATCTGCTTTATGTTTGCTAAGCGTTTTGCTACCTTCAGCACCTTTCATAATTTTCAATCACGTTTTCTACATTTTTATCATGAAATTAAACTTAAAATTCTTAGAAAAATGTTTAGAAATTGTTAACATTTGCACCAACATTATGCGACTGTTAAGCAAAAATAATCATTTTCAATACCCTTAAAATAATTTACTACTCGTACTTTCATTCGATAATGGCATATGGTCTGCCCTTTTGGGGATCCTGTACAGAGAGCATTAAGATTTTTAAATTACAAAAGAAAGTAATAAGAAT
>Ga0123354_10018329_pt1 | contig 10972 bp, 6 predicted proteins | sample TergutLab28metaG_2_FD_97872 | JGI IMG/M metagenome (GOLD analysis project Ga0123354, IMG submission 97872) | Labiotermes labralis P4 segment gut microbial communities from Petit-Saut dam, French Guiana - Lab288 P4 | ecosystem: Host-associated > Arthropoda: Insects > Digestive system > Gut ... | reverse complement strand
TAACCAACTTGATGCACAAAATTTGTTTCACAATAAGTTTTATTTCATGCCTCTACATGTTTCGAGCACATGTGCTCATCATTAGGAGGTCAAAATTGCATTACACAGCCTCTGGTATCATCAAACCTAAATTGCATTACACAGCCTCTGGTATCATCTTACCTATAGGTGTGATGATACCAGAGGCTGTGTAGTGCAATTTTGACCTCCTGATGATGAGCACATGTGCTCGAAACATGTAGATGCATAAAATAAACGTATTGTAAAACAAATTTTGTGTGTCAATTGGTTAACTACTAAAAAAATATACTGAAATGCACGGTCAGCAAAACATAAAAAAATAACAGCACTAAGTTCATAGGTAATTGGTTACTGTTTTAACCACTCACTGTTAACCAGTCTATTTAATGGTTAGGTAGTTATTCGGTCAGATAATTTCATGATAATTTGGTAGTTAATCCTTTAGGTAATATGTCAGAAGGTGGACAATTACTTGTTAAAGAGTTTATCAGTTAGCTTCTTAGTTAATCAATCTGACTTGTTTGGTAGGTAGGTGGGTCGGTAGGTAATTAGTACAACTGACATTAAAATAGGGAAATGATAGAAACTGTCTTGAGAAAGACAAATAAGTGGTCTTAGATCGCTCATGTCCTGAAGAGTTTCAGTCAGCCAGCGTAACTAAAGGCCCAGCGTATCTGTGGATGTCCCAGCTGATGCAAGTGAACGGATAGGGTCGTTTGAATATACACTCCTTCATACATATTTTTTTTTTAATTTTATTTCTTGTTTTTAGGACGTGTCATGCACGAACTAATATTTTCCAAACGTCTTCCTGAAATGAGGTGTGAAATTAAAAGACGGAGGGTGATGTGGAGGAAGCCTTTCCGTGGCCTCCAGCAGTGGCAAGATAAGTTGGGCAGTCGGTGTCGGTCTGTATCGCAGTGCTTCCCCTGGCTTCCAGGCTTAACATCAATCATTGCTCATAATTAATAGGTCTAACAACCTCGTTGATAATAATAAAAATAATAACACTATGTACCGAACTACGCTGTATCGCATTTCAGGACATGAGATACAAGCCCATCATTTGCCATCCTAAAACAATTTGCATCACTTGCTATGTGCCAAAATAACAACTTATACAGTGGAGGCTTCTTCAAGTGCCTTATTCTCTGAGGCATACTTGCTATACACATTACACAGTAAAATTATAAATCATGTAATGAAATGTTAGATCTTGAGGGTCTTTCAAATATCCTGATGGCCTTCTTATCGTATAAAAGTCCTTCACTAATGCAAGTTACATTTTTGGGGGAATTCAAACATATTATCCCCAAACTGAACTTCACCTTACGTTTGCCCTTACCGTTACATTAGAAAACAAAACGAAGAAAAAGATACATTTTGTAGATATCATTGAAACATAGTGATAAAATTACACAACATAACCTAACGACGTGCACATTTTCTAAATTAATGTTTTAATTTTTAATTTTGATATCTTCTACATGTTTCGAACTCGACGATTCGTCTTCAGGAAGACGGTTGTATATACAGTTATGGCATGGTGTGTTTTACATACATCGGTATAAGCACTGTAGTAGGTAGAAGAGTGTGTTCAATATCGAAGATACCACAATTAAAAATTAAAATATTAATTTATAAAATGCGAATTTCGGTGGTTTATGTTGTTAAATTATATTAAAATGCACAGTGTAAAAAAAATAAAATATTGATAAAACTTACTATAACCGAGCGTGTTGTGCGGAGTGACCGGTAGCATGCTCCTGAACACACAATACCTTGCAAGAAGGCACTTAGTAAATCGCATGGGTAATTATCCCGTACTCCTTTACGAAAAAAAAATCCTTAATATTGTAAAATATTCTACACAACAGTTTTTTTTCACATTAATAATGAATATACTCTAAACGCAAAGTCCAGACGAATGGACACAATGTTAGACATAAAATGCACACTTTAAAATTTGTTCACTTCTATGTATATGAGTACAGAAACCAGATATGTTACCAAAATTTTAAGAACAACAAAGCGAAGTTTGCCTTAAAGACAAATAATGCAATCGAGCATCTGTTAAGGAAGACAAATCCAAATATTGTAAATGAGTATATGAATAGCGGACTGTACAGTTTAGTGTGTTTTGATGTTCCGAAAAATTGTGTAGCCAAACTGGGTAAAATTCCTTAACTAGTTTAATGAATATGTCATTTTGTTCAGAGATTATAACAATGTTTCAGAATTTTCAAGACAACTCCGGGAGAAAGGACATCCCATAGTGGCTAGAGACATCATTATGGTAGTGGAAAACATCACAGAAGTGGCACGTTACATGAACACTGTAGATAAATTATGTATATATATTTATTTATAAATAAAAGATAAATGCCACACACGTAAACAATAAACGAACACGGTCAGCCTCAAGGCCATCTAGAAAGGTTTATTGCGGAGTGAAGACCTCAGACCGCAGCTACAGTTTAGTACTCTCCCCTTCACTTGCATCATAATATACTACATATCTATTCGTCAGTGGAACTTCGTCCTGCAAACAAGAAAAACGGACTCAAGCAACAAATTACAAAATAACACGTTAGTAACAGTCTGCGCTGTCACACCGTACGCGCTTGATTTATTATTTTATCTCCTCAATTACAACGATTTCTCGCGATATTGAATAATTGTAGGCAGCCTCTCAGAACACCCGGTAGAAATGGGTCGATGTAAACCAAATTATCTTGAACACAAATTCTCTGGATATTATGCGTCGTTCTGATGACACCGTAATTGCGTCTGAAAAATATCCAATTCTATATTTCCTTAACCACTCGGCGAAGAGGGGGATGTAATTTTGATATTACAGCGTTTATTACGGTATCACATAATTCACTGAATGGGAATGAACAAGTCCCTTTCTTGGGAAAACCGTCCAGTATTTCTCTTAGCAATATTAATAGTGACAAGGAGTTTAATTAATTACATTTCATTAGAAGAACGACTATAGAGCCTCGTAGCATTACATAAAATGTAGTTACACGATAAGCAATGGGAGATAATAATGAAAGGGTGTTTTAAAGAGATTATTTTGAGGTGGAGGTTATTCAAAGATAAATTTTGTGAAGTAGTACCAATGTACGGTTCAGATGTCAACTCCCATTTCTAACAGGTTTTTAATAGTGTCACACAAATCTATGCTTATATTTTTATTGGGACATGATGCTGGCTTAATACTCGTAAAGGTCGCAATATATATATATATATATATATATATATTATGTATATAATATATACATGTACCTTTACTTCCTTGTTGTGTTAGATATAAAAACGAGAAATAAAATGCCGGCAGCATAACTGGTTAAGTGTTATATCTTTAATTTGGCAAAACTGTTAGACTTCATTGGGACTTCTTCAGGTCAGTAGTATGAAATACTACTAGTTATGTTGATGGCATTTTATTTATTTTGTTATTCGAAAAATATTGCTACGTTCAGGGGCACAAATCCTGAGTGCCGTTTTGCCCGGGTGCCTAAATTTTATATGGCGAAGCCTAATGCGGGTATTTGTGGGTCTTAGGTACGGAACTAGCTCCATGTCATCCTTCTGGCACCTGGAATTTTGAGGTGGCTTCTAGGTTTTTGGAAATTTTTTTTAAGTAAATAATTGTGTTTGACTAGCCTGTGTTGTCTATCTGTACATGTAGCCCAACGGTAGATCTCACATCAAGATAGGTTGTACCAGTGCGAATATATCCCAAAGAACGTTCGTAGCTTCCCTGTAGACAGCAGCACCACTTAGTGTACCTGCCTCTTTTTACTGTACCTGTGTTACATGTAGTTATATACATAGCTCTTTCCATTCGTTTGCGAATTTACAGCGCGCATATTCATTAAAATTGTGGTTTGCTGTCGCTAATCTTAGAACTTAGCACTGAACTAAGTCCGAAACCAGTACTACTAGTACTACCAGTACTACCAGGCTGAAGCCTGCATCCGGTTACCACACCACCCCAGCCGAATCACAACGTAACACCAACACACATCGAACCAGAGCAATACAACCCACGAAATAACTCAACAAATAAGTCGCAAGCTCCTGAGGATGGATGTACTAACATTCGAAGCATGTTGAGCATTAAATAACGAAATAAAGCAAGTGACGTCAAGTTGGTCTCTCTTTATTCATCTATCAAGATGACGCACGGTCTAATAAACATAATAAGCACCACGTTCATCAATATCTACTTAACACCTGTACTGAGTGATAATCAGGCGAAAATAATCCCGAACTTTAAATTATGGCTTGTCGTCATACTGATAAAAGAGTTAAAGTTATCGCTTACATAAACTGAGAACTCTACATCAGATACTGTAGGCGGGCACACAATGATTTCAAGTACAGATAAGAGAATAACATTCAGATAGCAGTTATAGACCTAAGCGCTTATTTGTGATAAACAGTACAGTGCTTTTAGACCGACCAGTGCTGGTCAAGATTCGATCTGGAATTATGGATTTTATATCATCGAGTCAATAAATAAAAAAAGAGTAAAAACTGTAATTTTAAAAATATGACAAAATAAAGATAATATCCTTATTTTGTCATAAAATTTTATATTTTTTTCTTTGGCTCGAGAAGCCTAGTCGGCCTAGGCCTCCTGTATAGGGTACCTCGATAACACTCAATCACACCACAAATGGTAGGACTCCTCTGGACGAGTGATCAGCCCGACGCAGAGACCTGTACCTGATAACACACTACACTCACAAGTGGCAGATATCCATGCCCCATTCGGGATTCGAACCCGCAATCCCAGCAAGTGAGTGGCCGAAAAACTTTAGCTCAAAAAAACTATTCTGTATTTACTTTATTTTATCGATTCAATTGTATCCTTTTCTTTTCATACTAATAATAGACGTTTAGCCTAATACTAACTCCATTAAACCCTTTGTTAGTCCCCCGCACTGCTCCCTCATTCATCATTCCTTATGTCCACCTGTACCTCCAAATTCCAAATTCCACATACACATATATATCAAGACTTGAGACAAACATGAATATCCCTCAGACTCCGCATTCCTAGTGCGGTCGTGTTTCGGAATGCTGTGTAGTTGTGAATACTCGCGTGAGCACCACGAATCATCCAAATAAGTTTAATTTGGGTCATTTTTAAACATCACAGTGAGGATAACAGCTTTTGGTTGTCTAGCTGTGTGCCCTTGGGTTTCCTGGCCACAGGGGGCGCTCCATTGCCTTCGCGTGACCAGACATGTGACGGGCCCAAATCCCACAGTTCTAATGCATTATTATGTATGTAGATCGGTTTGTTGAATGTGGGAACAAGACTGAGCCAAACTGTTCGTTTCTACAGTATCCCGTGTGCCACTTTTAAGTATAGTGTGTCTTGTTACAGCAAAATTAGGATGATTAGGAATTCTGCCTTCAGTTTTTGGGGCTTCAAATGGAAACGGGGACCTGGGGCTTCGAATGACGCAATATCCTGTTAAGATATAAATTTTTGAGTGAATATGTAAAAATTGTTACTGAACTTTATTGTTGTTTATAATACTCTGCGAGAGAAGCTATGGTAAGAGGAGACGGAAAGTGCGAAAAGTACGGTTGTGGAGCGTGTAGTTCGCTGGCGTTCATCTTCACAGTTTGTAAAGAGACTGAGACGTCAATTTGACATTTCGTTTTCATTTCCCGCTAAGTATCACACACAACTAGCCAATGCTTAGGTCTGTTTGCTTACGGTACATAAGGTAAATTATTTTATTATGGTACTTATATTGTTTCTCCTAGCTTCTTATAACTCTGAGAGGTTATACAGAGGTTGAAGCTGTTTCCGGATATAATTCTGAGAAGAATCTTCGTAGTTTCATCGTGCATGTTGATAATATTAAGTTCTTTATTTGTCCAACTAATGCACACAATTCTTATAAAATTGCTAAACTGTTAAAATCATTTAAAACTGTAACAGTTGCTCCAACATGTTTCGGTTTACATAAACCATCATCAGGGAGCTCTCAGCCTGTGCTTCGCCAAAGTTACAATGTTTATATCGGTTACATATATCGTTATTTGAAATTATCAGTACTGTGGCTGTATATTTTGTTCAGTCCTGTTATGCGTGTGGATCGTGAACTGTGTGGAGTTCCCAGCATGCATAACAGGACTGGACAATATATGCAGCCACAATAATGATAATTTCAAATAACGATATATGTAACCGATATCAACATTGTAACTTTGACGAAGCACAGGCTGAGAGCTCCCTGATGATGGTTTATGTAAACCGAAACATTTTGGAGCAACTATTATAATTTTAAATGATTTTAACAGTTTAATGATTTCTGAGAAGAATATTTTGACTCTTGTGATAATTTGCGCGAAGAACTGCAGGAAAGCACAAACCGGGACTTTTACATTCCATATACTTTATCTGCGTCGACCTTAGTCGGTGTAGCGACTAGTCTACGGGCTGGACGATGCAGGGTTCAAATACCGGTAAGGGCAAAATTTTCTTCTCTTTTCCCAAACGACCAGGTCGGCTCTGGGTCCCACCAATTGAATAGAGTACCGGGGCTGCTTCCCGGGTGTAACGAGGCCGGTGCGTGAATTTAAACACTCATGTCTGTCTAGTGCAGAAGTTAAGAATGTGTGGAGCTATACCTTTCCTCCACCTATATGCCTTCATGGAGTTGACAAGGAAAAACTTATTTTTGCTTTCTACGTAATGCGTCCAGGTTGATGAAACCAAACCTAAGGTAGGCAGTGGGTGCAGTACAGATGTGGGGAGAGAGAACTAAATACAAAAGTTTGGTCGGAATATCTTACGGGAGTTTGCACTTCGTCGACGAAGGTATGGATGAGAGGATAACAAAGCAAGGGGATTTGTACTAGATTAAGAATAATATATTTTGGCGATAGTTTGTAAAAACGGAAATGAATCTTAAGGTTTCGTAAAAACAGGGTACTTTGTTCACGCGCTGAGTATCTGCCAACTTTGCAGGAAAACGTGTAGTTAGTTATTTGAAACTTATGTAAGAAGGAAGTATCCATGACTTCCCCTGAACAGAAACGTATCATTTCTCTCTCTCCGGCACAAATCAGACCTGTGTCTTACATATCATTAGCTGATCTGCTGGTAGATACGCGGTCGTTCTTGTTGTTCGATGCAAAACCGACACAAGACATCCCATTCTTCGCAGTATACTTTCTGAAAAGAAACTGTTCTAGGAGGGCGGTCCGTGCTGTCAGCGCGTCCTGCCAAACACTTCCACATATCTGCGGATGAAGCGTGGTGAAATCAGACAGCTGGATGAATGGGTGGGAATAGATGGGCGGATGGATAAATATACAATCAGGCTGATAAAACATTTGGACGGAAGAATTACAGAAACACAGACAGACGTCTAGACAGACAGAAGCATCTGTCATAATTTGTCCAAAGAGCTCTGTTTTCCCATTACTGCATACTGCTTTGTATTGAAACAATCCAAATTTATGTTTCCATAATTAACACAACAATTTATTTAAAATATTGGATAGTGGGCAGGGTAGTCGCAGAGCGATTAGCTACATTCTTGTTTCTCCTGCGTTATACTACGGAGTCTAAAGATTTGTTTGAAGTATTAACATTTCTGTTCGCATTTTGAAGGTTCTGGATTTAATTCTTTGCCCGGAGACTATCCTAGATTATGTCCTCCAGTTTACTCAGCGCCCTTAGTGTAATCTTACGATCTCACCCCAACCCCTTCATGCCTCGTCCTATTCATTGCTTTAATCTCATTCTTGTCCTGCTGTCTCACGCAGCGCACTATAAGTCCTCACTTTGATCGGGCCGCAGAACCAGAAGTTTCCATACGATATTACCGGATATCTAGTAATTTATGGTTTCTGAAACTGTCAATGGTGACTAGTACGTAGCTTTTATAAAAAGAACCAAAATATAAACAAGAGGGGAAATGCACGTATAACGTAATATTGAGTCGCGTTCGCGTGACAATTTTTGCAGTGAAAAGCAATAAGTATTACATATTTTGAATGTGTGTTTCCAGACTTAATAATCCAGCACGCAATGTTCATGCATCGTATTATATTGTCTTCTATGGCCTCTTTGGCTCTACCATTTTTTTAAACTATCTCATAAACGGAAAGATTTTCGGGGAAAAAATTACTGATAATAAAATGTGTGTTGGTATTCTCTATAAACTTTTCTTCAAAAAGTTCTCATTATAATAAGATTTCAGGGATATATTATTATAAATGTCTTCACGTTAAGTACCTGTTATTCTTGTCAGATTGTAATGAAATTGTAATCTCTTCGACAGAATCTTGAAAAATGGTCAAATATCAAATTTCATAAATATCCGTCCATTGGGAGCAGAGTTTTTCTATACGGAGTGGAGGAAAGACGGACGGACACGCACATAAACACACAAACACACATGACGAAGCTAATACTCGCTTTTTCACAATTTTGCGAACACGCTAAAAAAAGGGTAAGAAATTCAAAAAGTAAATAAAACATGAGCGACATATATTTGCTAATATGCGACGTTATTGGTAAAATTATAGAACTCATCCCTGCTTGCAACCAGGCTTTCCAAATTCGGATATTTGATTTAAATTAAGAAACACCAAAGTTTGAGAACCCTGTACTACATACACATAACAACCTGACAACCCTGGTGATGCTTGCTGTCTACTACGGTGGTGACACTGGACTTGTGCTTCACAGGTATCCAGTTCGTATCTCAGTCGATTTATTACTACTCTCATTGAGGTCTTTCATGATTTTCTTCATACTAACCAAACAAAGGACAGGACAATACAATGGAATAGATAGTTAGGGCAAGGGTTGCACAGATCCCAGACGCGTGGACTACCAGAAGTCTGGGAATTACTGTGACGCCCAATGGTGTCAGCACAATTATTTTCAATATCTAAAAAAAATCGTATTAATTCACATGCACCGAACAAAAGGGCCAGGCAAGACAGAGGTTCGCTGTTCATTCCAGAATTATAAGTCCTTAGTGTTAAACTGGCTTCATGACCCCCTTCTGGCCCCTAGAATTTGGAGGTGGTTCCTGGATTTTTGCAAAATTTTATGATTGGAGAAAGCAGCGGAGGGTGATGTGTGGTAGAGTGGAAAAAAATAAGAGATAAAAGAGTTAGAGGAAAAAGGAAGAAGAAGAAGAACAAGGGAAGGAGGTAGCAGAAGAAAGAGGAAGAAAGAAGATAAATTACAACGTATCGTAGCCTCGCTTCCTTATTATTCTATGCTCAGAAAAAGCACTTCACACGAGATGGACCTCTAAGGACTACGACTCTGCAAAGTGGGAGAGTCTGATTGTTAGAGGCCAGTTGAAATGTGATGGCACACGTACAGAAATCAGGTTTTGTCTTTCGGTGAAACGGACGAGTCGATTTGGTGTCGTTTCAGTCGACTACTGTCAGCCGAGGTGTGCGCATCAGTTTTTATTTTTTGGTAGTAATGCTGGATACACCGTGTTCCGAGGTAGTGTGAAAGGTACTGGCTACCCACTCCATTCGCCAGTTTCCCCTTCACTTCCCCTCCCGTGCGTCACCGTGTGCCATCACATTTCAACTGGACTCTACGTGCATGTAGTAAGTGGCTTGTGGCAGTCTTGCTCTAATTATGTTTGTGTGTGTGTGTGTGTGTGTGACGTCACGCTTTGGAGTACAGGCCTCTAATCGACCAGACTCTGTCTTTGCTTTGGCGGGAGGAATCCCAGTCTGCCCACTTCGAGGACAAATCAAGGACTTTGCCCCCCGGGAAGGACTACTTGCGGTTTAATTTTACACTGATGATGGTGGAGAAACAATCGTATAGATCGCGGTCAGTTGCGTTCATGGGCAGCAGGGACCTGCACCTAAGGCGTCACTCCTTCACGTTATAGAAATATTTTCCTTTGTTAACTATAACTACCTCTTTGATAAGCAATGTTAAAACCCGTTCGTTTGACACGAACCAGTGACATTTCCATCCACCTCCACACTCCCTGTAAGATAAATTTGAACAGTATTATTCAATCTCCTCCTCCAAGTAGCCGTCTTCCAATAGAATGTCCTCTGCCTTTAAGTACCACACCATTAAGACGTAAGGGTTTATCGCCACACATTCATAACCGCAACACTGTAATGGAGACGAGTGGTTGTTACATTCATTCCCTGGCCGCTTTAATTGCAGGGAATAAAGCCAACGGCACCATTTGTGTAAAGAATGAGGTGGGCCTCAGCATCAGTTTGGGTGCAGTGGAGAAGTGAAAAATCTCAGCTGCTACTGGACATGCAAGCCAAATCATCGGTTACCCAGCCCGTAGGCTAGTTACTATATGGATTAACTGCTTCATCAAAATCGTGCAAGGATTCTCTCCGCCGTAGCTATGCGCCATAGCGTCTCTCATGTCACTGTCCAGTCAACGGAAGGTGTCATATATATCATCTGTATAATGAAGGTCCTTGTTTTGTAACGGATATCGTAATTTGCTCACACAAATCATCCTTCTTCATCTTCTTCTGTTTTTCTCTTCCTCACGCAAAATTTTGGTGTACTGGCGATCAAGAAGGATGCGCACATATGGATCTGAAAGGAGGCGGTTGTGAATGACTTGATGGTGCTATCCCGTCGTCTGTCTGGAGGAACCTGGTGATTAAAACTAGAACGTAATCGGGTAGTCATACAGCAGACGCAAAAACGTTTCTCTGTATAAACTAGAGAACATTTGAGATATTTGGCAGAATGAGGAGTGTTAGGATAAATGGAGTTACTTGCCTTGTGCCAATACACAGTGTTCGGATGGGTCTGAGATACTTGCCTTGTGCCAATACACAGTGTTCGGGTGGGTCTGAGATACTTGCCTTGTGCCAATACACAGTGTTCGGGTGGGTCTGAGATACTTGCCTTGTGCCAATACACAGTGTTCGG
>Ga0123354_10018328_pt1 | contig 10973 bp, 10 predicted proteins | sample TergutLab28metaG_2_FD_97872 | JGI IMG/M metagenome (GOLD analysis project Ga0123354, IMG submission 97872) | Labiotermes labralis P4 segment gut microbial communities from Petit-Saut dam, French Guiana - Lab288 P4 | ecosystem: Host-associated > Arthropoda: Insects > Digestive system > Gut ... | reverse complement strand
GGATGATCCCATAGAGGGATTGAAACATGTAGGAGATATTTTAAATCCATTTTAATCCAATAATGTGGTTTTAAATGGTTTGACAAGTATGTGCAATTAGTTGGTTTTAATAAATATTGTTTACTACCAACCTTTTCGAAATAATGTCATTGGATCTAGTATTCATAAATCGTTAAAGACGGGTATAAGGTAGCGGGTTATAGATAGCAGAGGGAATTCAGGGGGGAGAATAATGTCATGGGGATAACAGAGTTGGATTACCGCCACCGGACCCAGGACCATGCATCTGTTCATTGTTTCGTCGCAATCTGACGAAGTAGCATGACAATATGTGAATATTGACTGACTTGGTCCAGTCGTATGGCTGTGATAAATGGAGAAGGTACGACAGAAGACGCCAATTCGTGGTAATGGATTCCTTAACGTTTCTGCGAGGTCCTGTATATTCTTTCCTCTACTGGAAGATATACGATGTCAGAGTGATATGCAAAGGCGAAGTTGTGGGAGGGGTTTCTTTCACTTACTCTTCATCACTTTGTGCCTCTTCTTATGTATATCGATATTTTCTGTAGCACAGACGTTCATCTGAATGCGCTCCACTCGCTTGTACATTTCTTCAGTACGTAATATTTGAACATGACTTTAATGTTGCCCCAAATTTATGCGACACATACAAGAAAGTGTCTGTTCAAGAAATACTGCTTGCATTTCATGTACGCCTATACTGCATAGTGACTTATAGCAGGTTTACGTATCGACCAGACTCCACGACGTCAAATTCCAGACGACAATCATTGTCAGTTTCACCGCCGCGAAAAATCCGAATGTCGGGAATGTCGAAGTTGTTTCAGTAGTATGCCCTTGAAATTTGTGTGTATGTGTGTGTGTGTGTGTGTGGTCACTTGCATATTTTTATTGATAACAGTGGTGGGGTATAGGTTGCAATAGATATAATAAAATTTGGAATTTTAGAAGAAAATAACACAGTCAACAGTTTATTCAGCTTTACAATATTAGATCTATGCCAGTAACTAATCAGTTTTCATCAGGTCAGTGACAGTAATGTTCTATAATATAGTGTAGTCTACTGTGATGGTACAGTAGTTCAGGTGTGTTAGCTAATGAAGTAATTCCTTTTGGCTTAGAGTTTGAGGCGGGCTGCATTTTGAACGCTCTGTCCCACGTGATTAGGTTTACTTCTCATTTGACGCTCAGCAACCCAGTATTTAATGGAGTGTAGTTGAAGAAACTATAACATACATAAAAACTGAAAGCGAGAGAATAATCTCTGTGCCTAAGCACCATAGTGGCATATAGGAAAAGTGAAAGGGAACTTACCGGGGCAATTAACTTCCGTGAAAGTAGAGTCTTCTGCGTCTGCTGCTTAGAAAAGTGGATAGGATTTAGGGCCCCTTCGTTGTCGCGCGAAAGGGAATAGTGTCGCTTTTGGCGGTAGTCGAACACCGGTCGTCTGGCCAGTAGCCTTTCACTTTTATGACTGAACTAGTCGTTGAGTAACTTACGAGTGAGTCCACCACATGGTAAAGTTTTGGAAATAACATAACTCAAATATTTCCAAACTCATCTTTCGTGAAATAATACTGAAAGCAGAGAACACAGCATTTTGTCGGCGATAAGAAATGTGTAGGCCGCCATTTATAGTCGATCACATCACCACAGAATCACGACCCGAGGGAAGAAGTCTGCCGACAAAAGAATTCTGTAGTCGAACCCTTGTACCCTCCCCCTCCACAGTCTTCCTTCCATTGAATTGTGGAGTAGAGTCTGGAGGAACTTTTGAGTATAGATTTTCCAAGATTTCTCCCGTACATTTTCTTACGTTAGTGCAACACTGGAATGAGAGTATACCATTTGTAATATATCCCATGCTTTCACTCCTAGTACATAGTTAGGTCCCTTTAGATAGAGGGTGGATTTGGCCCCTAGGGCTTCATACAATTCAGCTCACTGACTGTAGAACATGCTGACGTGACACTCACGCTGAATAAATTTGCGTGGTGTTCCGGTCTCCATCTAAAACCGACGGATGGACGGACTGGCGAAAGGGGTGAGGCAGTAGATGGGGGTGACGACAAGAATAGTTCTGTTATTATACTTGGCGAGTGAAAAGCATTGAGTCGTACATACTTGGCAGTTCCGGTTCGTCGGAAATGTCACATGATAGTTTTGGGAAATGGAAGTAAAGCGACCGACCGACCGACCGACTATATTGTTCATGGGTGTGCGCAAGGAATAATCGCGAGACATTTACACCATCAAAACAGTACGGACGAGTGGACTGAGCGCGTCGGTGTAACACGTGGCCTCTTTCTCGGAACATCGCTGTTGACTTTTTCACTTGGCTTGGTATACGGCACGCGGATTGTAATCTTGTCTTGGATTTGGTTTTTAGGCGCGTTGGCAAAATTGCGAAAAGCGACTATTAAATTTGTTACGTCTGTCCGTCTATTCGCATATAACAACTCGGCTCCCACTGGATGGATGTTCTTTAAATTTGTTATTTGAGTGTTTTTCGAAAACCTGTCGAGAAAAATCCAAGTTTCATTAAAGTATTACAAGAATAAGCGGTTCTTTACATGAAGACCAATATTCAATTTCTGATCATATGTCGCTCAGTCGTTCTTAGAATGAGAAACGTTTCAGGTGAATGTTATAGAGAATATCAAAACGCAAGGTTTACGTTCGTTAACTTATTTCCAAAAGTTGTGCCGTTTATGAGATAATGTGGAAAAATATGATAGAGCCATACATGGCGGAAGTACCTCGTTGTCACTTCTGTACGTGCTGTACATGACCTGTCTTGTTTTTTGCTATGTTACTCCTTTCCTCCACTCGAATGCAGAGACCTACTCGAATTTGGCCGAAGCTCCTTCTTTACTAGTATAATGTAACTTCCCCTTTACAATTCTCTATTCTCTGCGCTACATAAACTAGGAAACATACTTGAGAATTCGTCGTTACATAACCAAAGATTCACAGGTAACATATTTGTGCGTTTAGTCCCTTAAAAGTCCTTTTGAATTAAGGGCACATAAAAAACGAGGTAGGCAACATAACCACAGCAAAGGCATAATTGGCTAGCTCAGTAAGGTACTGCTGCAAATATGTCAGTGGTTAATGTTGTTATGAAGGAGAGTTTTACAAAGAGACATGTTCATTAACAACGCAGTATTTAACTGCTATAAAGACCAGTCAGTAACATGTTTTAGGGATGAATTTATTGTTTATTGTGGGAATCGCAAACAAGCGCACAAATACACTGTATGACAAAATGTCGAGATTGTTGACGTTGCAGGAGGTGCAAAAATAGTTACCTTTGAACTTTAATTAGAAGTTTGAAGAAGTTTTCCAAAGAAACTCAACCGTGGTTCGCTTTAAATAGAAGTCGTACTCTGAAATATATAGTGACTTCAAAAAAATTAGTGGATTTCATTTGTAACAAGTTCATAATTGCCCGAAAAGAAAATTTTATTTGTTAAGACTGATAATTAATTTTTTGTATGCCCTCAGTATCGTTAGTTTTTATCAGTTCTGTGGGTATCACTTTATTGGCATGGAGCCCAAATCGAACGTTTAAAATTTTGCACGATTTTAATAGAAATAATCTTACATATTATCAGGCGCTTTGGCATAGTCGTGTAAAGCGTCACTTAGTTTCGTCATGTCCTTCCTTTCGTCCTTCCATCTCTTTGCCCGTCCGTCCTTCTCTCCTTATGTATCAGCGCGGCTCCCATTGGACGCATTTCCAAGACATTTGATACTGGGGACTTTATAAAGGTATGTTATGAAAATCTGTCTAGAAACTCCAGATTTGTTTGTAATGTGGCAAAAATATCGGCCGCTTTACATAAAGACCAAAGTACGTCTTATTGTTATCGGCTACATAAATTCGACATAAAAGCAGTTTTTGTTCAACACTGAATATTTTTATATTGTTGACCTGACTCGTAGCTCAACAATACAGAGAGAACGCATTATTGTCTTCTCATTGCAACAATGCTCACGCGAAAGCGCCACGTCGTTACATTATGCGTGCATTGCCTGTTTGTGGATACTATATCCCTTGTTTGAAGGCCACAGTTTGCTTGAGGGAATACATTCTCTTTTGCGCAACAGCGGAACTGTAAAATGGAGCGCTTGTCGCAGGTAGAAATTTGTTTTAAAATATGAAAACAAACAAGTGTAAGCTTTAGAAGAAGCACACCGGTATAACCTGTAAATTTAAACCACTTATCGTCGCTGAAAATCACGTATAAGAATCCCCATATCGAGTAGGTGTATTATTTTTAGAGCAGATATATTTCACGTTTCACTAACTGTTCAGCTGTCTTTATAATGGTTTCACATCTCAGCAGCGAAGTTTATAATCGTCATTTTATTTGTGCATTACCTCGTGTTTTGTGTTACGTATGTGTGTGTGTGTGTGTGTGTGTGTGTGAGAGAGAGAGAGAGAGAATATGAACTGCAGCAACAAGTGACACCAACTGCAAATCATTTATAAACCGCCCTACGGTCATCGCTTTGCTCTTGACATATCGTTTCGATTTTCTCGCCCACCATCGGAATGGTGTCTTTCAATAATTCAGTGCATTCTGTATGTGCTTAGTTTATTACAAGTCTAACGTTCAAATAATATAGGGAGTGGAAGCCTGATGCCACATGTTCATCCCTCTCACTACTGTATATTGCTCATTATTATTAACTGTTTAGCTTCTAATGGAAGCACTGGGGAAGGCTTCCTGAATAACAAGGATCCTGGGAATATCTAGGCATAGATGGGAGGATAATATTAAAATGAATCTTCAATAAATATTACGGTAAGTCTGGGACAGATTACAATGGCTCTGGTTACGGACATATGGGTTACACAAAGGCGGAAAATATCTCAATTATGTGAGCAAATACCAGTTGCTCCGGAAGATAGGTCCACGGGGAGTAGTACTGCAAAAATGAGAAGTATAGACCATATCACTCCGCTGCTTAGCCTACGAGTATATAGGGTCGACAGGAGGCCTAAGATCCTGATTAAAGCCCAGAACAATAAAGGTTAAAAATCCATGTATGCAAATTGAACAGCTGGGAAGTTCAGAAGAGCGCTGACTTGCAGTCTGCGTCAGCCGGCTCCGTTCTCGGCGGAAGATGTGCTTATCATGGTTGATATTTTTCATGATTATATTCAGTTACTCTAATTGCATACTGCAGAAAGCCTCAAAACCCGTCGCTTTCGTGCCTGCTCCATCTTTTCCAAATTCTTCCGAAGAGTCCTCTTTCTGTTGCGTGCTCAATAAACGTGGCAGTTGATAGACAATTGCCACATTTGATGTTTGTTGGACTGTGCATCTTTGTGATAACTGAAGAATAAAAACCAACTAGACGTTACTTATTATTTTATTTTACGTCTTATAGGCTTAACATGTTTCGGGCACTGCTATGCCCATCATCAGGAGCTCGCGACTATAATGCTGATTACCACATTCGTCGTTTCGTTCTTGGTTTGCTGTAGGTTGGCGGTTAGGTGCGGTTAGGCTGGAGTAGTGTCCGGGCTTCAGCCTGCAGCACACTACTCCAGCCTAACCGCACCTAACCTCCAACCTACAGCAAACAAAGAACGAAACGACCATTGTGGTAATCAACATTATAGTCGCGAGCTGCTGATGATGGGTATGGTAGTGCCCGAAACATGTTGAGCCTATAAGACGTATAATAAAATAATAAGTAGCATATAGTTGGTTTTTATTCTACAATTGCCACAGTCCGAAAACCAAACGGATGCTCGTAACGCCGGCAGTTTGCATGTTTTTATTCTTAACGTCTTTATTTTACGACCTCAGAAACTTATGGAGAAAATGCGCAAAGAAATCTTATGTGGGCTGTATAAACTATGTTAACTGCATGTTATGTTTAATGTCACCAAATAATTATGCGGGAAAACTCTATTCAATATATTTACACAGTGACTTGACGTGTGACAGGTAAAAGCATAAATTTCCTACGTTGTATGAAGATGAATTAAAAACCTATACTCTTCTACTAGCATTAGTGTTCAGTTTATTGGTCTCTTTCACCAGGAGTTTCCAATAAAATATTTTAAAATTGCGTGTCTACCATAGAGTGAATATGTACGCTCACCAATTTTAAAAAATTCTGTTCTCTGTACGGAAGTTATATTTATTGCAAGAAGCGTAAGAAATACCTAGTACGAGGTGCGACAGCAAATATAGGACATTTTGTTGTTAAGGTATAGGGTACGTACGTGTCAAGTAATTATTGTACAATGGAACTGCCAGACAGCATAGGACTGTGTTCTGAATTCGACATTTTTTCCTTAATATTGGCGCTGTAAAGGATTATTTGATTTGTGTATCAAACTGTAAGGATAAATAAACTTCGCAAATTGACAGACAAGCGGAAATGAGAAACGTTGCATTTATCATCATCGGCGCTCAGGTCAGAACAGTACATCACAACATGCCGCGTCACGAAGATGAACGTTATCGGCTTCATTTCTAGCGTTTAGACATCGATGTAATTGTTTTGTGTGTGTCATTTAGTTTGGTTTATGAAGAGTGTAATCTTCTTTCATTACGTTTAGTCAGATTCGAACCTGAAGCCTTTATATCAGTTAATAAACGTCAGAAAATATAAAGAAATACGTATTTTTTATTACTGTTATCAAAACTGTTAATAATATCAAAAACTTATTAACTGAATGTAGGCTGGATGTAATGGTGGGGTTTAAAGGATTCTCGTACTTATTGGCCGCAATAAACTTGACTGAAGTTTTGGCCACCGTCCAACGTGTTGGTTCTGTTTACACCAAAACTTATAAAAAAAGTTTTGTAGTTTTGAGGTGAAAATGGGGAGTGGCAATCTACTCGTTCAAGCCTAGTTGAAGAAATAATCTTAGTCACTCTTCACTGACAGAGGTCATCTAATTCAGCACAAGAACGTTTTCGTATATTTCATCTGAACAACATATATCACCTCAGTAAAAACAATTCAATGTTATTTTTACACCAACCAGTTCCGGCTAGATACTAGCTTTCTCAAACGATCTCAGGCACATTTAGAATTCACCTCCCTCTTCCATATGAAGATGGTTTGAGGAACCAAAAGTGATGGGTAAAACCCAAACCTGTGATAAAATTTAATGTTACAGAGGTGCTGATAAATATTGTGTGTGGTTTGTTATTGTGCAAACTATCAATTGGTTTCTCTTTAGATACATATTATGAAATTTGTTGCAAGGTCGTCTATAATTAGCGTCTTGGATTCTGAATGTTACTGTTGTCACACATTCTTGCGGGTTCATTATGAATTTCTTCTGCAAAAAGTGTAAAAATTACTCATCGATAAGTTTGATGTTAATTCATGAAGACCCTGTATAGCGTTTATTGAGAGGATGAGTACGAGTGATGAATTTGGTTGGAAGTGGATTGTGACATGTAAGATAACGTCTGAGTATTTGAAGGGAGTGTCTGAAAAAAATAAGGAAGTTCATTCGATCTCGCTCCGCAGATGTGACATTATACGTATTCAGTTATGTGCAAAAGTATACAAGATATTTTCTGTAGGGATTTTATTGTCGCTTTGACTATTAATCGAGGAGATCAAATATTGATGTTTTGCTGACCGTGCATCTCAGTATAATCTTGGTAACTGACCAACTTAATGCACAATTTCTTGTTTTATAATACGTTTATTATATTCCTCTACATGTTTCGAGCACTATTGTGCTCATCATCAGGAGGTTAAAATTGTATTATGCAGCATCTGGTATCATCAAACTGTAGGAGGCCGTCCGGTGCACCGGACTGTTGCATCTGGTTGGATTTTTATTAACATTCATGTAGAGGAATATAATAAACTTATTATAAAACAAGAAATTGTGCATTAAGTTGGCCAGTTACTAAGAGGAGATCAAAGTCGAAAATAGAACAAAAGGGAACCTTCTTTTGTTGAGGAGCTGTTGATAAAAGAGTTTTAGTTGTGAATTCAAATTTAATATTCTGTGGACATGACGATGTAGTCTGCGAGCTTGCAGACTGTCTGGAAGAGAAGAAGAGTACTGTAATCACCTTCAGGAAAATTGTTTTAAAAATTACAGGCAGAGGTACTTTCATTATTGCTCGCTGGATATGAAGGCTGACCAAAAAGAACGGTGTGTTTTGTTGTCTTTTTTTTTTACTTTTACGGTATAAACGTGACCAATAAACACGCGTATACGGACGGAGCTTTTAAAACATCAAACATATTTGCAGCCCCTCTATAACAGATCCCTTTGTAAAGCGAGGTACTTAATGGTGGACCGCCATTTCTGTCTTCCCAGCCGGACCTTACTGCACGCCAACAAACGCCGCACAGCGACGAAGGCAATTGGGGTGGGGGGGGGGGGGGAGAAGATTTAAAAAGTACGTATAGGAAAGTGGCGTATAGCATGGCGACTGACCTGCGGCTGTTTGAAAATTGTGCTGCGATTGAAAAGTTCGTATTACGAAACATGGGAATTACTGTTTTGATTATTCTTTTGCATTAAGTTTTGGAAACGGTGTAATTACCTTATGAATCTCTTACGAATATTCTGCACACAATCTCTTATTTTACGAACCCCTAATATATGTAGGTATGCTTTGTTAGGGTGAAGAGAGTTGTTTTCCTCAAAGAGATTTTAAAGTGAACACGTCATCATTTCCTTCTTCTTCTTCTGTCGATTGAGTGAATGAGGCCTAATCTCAGCAGACGCTAAGTGACGAAACGTCTGCTGGAAAGGGAGATAAAGGCGGCTTAAGCGCGAGACCCACACTGCTTGGCAAGACGAAGTGCATGTCAAGTGGAACATTCGTTCAGTTTATGTAACCATGCATGATTAGAAGCTCTCATGGCGGTATTGATAAATATTTCAGTTTTGAAATTATATACCAGTGTTTCGGAGACTTTTGCTGCCTCCATGCTCATTGTGGTGCAGGTAGGGATTTTTGTTTAAGTGCCATCGTTTTGGTGGTGGTTTTTGCCTCTATGTTCAGGATGGTGCAGTTAGATTTGTGTATAAGTGTCATCGTTTCGGAATATCGTGCTGTCTCCATATTCATGTTAACGAAAGTTAAGCTTTTTTGTTATCCTGAAGGTGGAGGCAGGAACTCCTCCATTAAGTTGGCACGTATAGCGCAGTCTACAGGGCTGGAATCTCATGCATAAAAACCAAAATCGCATTCACTCACATAATGACAATATTAGAATACCAGTAAAATAACGCCTCTAACAAAATATAAAGACTACTTTGCTTTTTGTTTAGGACTTTCAGATTAATGGATAACTAAATACATTAACACCCGTCTGCCTCATAGTGTAGTCGAACTTTTATAAAGCCACAAAGTTTCCCCGACTTTTCATAGGCAGAACGATGCAGATTCACTGCGGAAGAACAGATACAGACACCGTGTCATAGCTGTGGCCTGCATACAGTTACATAAAAGGAAAATGCTCACAAACAAAACGACCGCTCCAGGGCTATCATTTCATGGCCTTAAGCTCCATGGCACTGCGGCTTTGGGGTTTCCGGTTTCCTGGACTACAAGCGCGTGTGCAGTGAAGCCAGAATACCTTTGCTGTTGCGTAATGGGACATCAGCTGCTCGTCTACTTGATGACATGAATTTATTATTACTTACTGTAAAGAAAAGCAAAAAAGTTTTAGTAGTCGCTAGTGTGGAAGGTGGAAATAAAGCTGAAAGAATGAAGGATATGTTCATGTCATTTTAACAGTGTGAGGGACTAATTCACAGCCTGAAGATAAATAAGAGGGGTCTTGGAAAGTGTGGAAATTTTAAATATTTGGGAAAGACACTAACGAACAAGTACTGCAAGCATGAAAGATTTAGATCAGATTAAATTCAGGGAACGCCTCCTAATATTCGATGCAGATTTTTTCGTCTCCTGCTTTGATGTCTAAAATATTAATATTAAAGTATATTGAAATGTAATTTTGCCCGGTGTGTTATATTAGTGCGATGTTGGCCCGTCACGTTAAGGGAAGAACAGAGGCTGGGGTACTTGACACTAGGGTCTTTATAAAAATACATGAATGTAAGCGGGAGAAAGTTACAGAGTACCGGAGAAACTTGCATATTGAGTACTTTCATGATCTGTACTATTAACCACATAGTATTCGGGTGATCAGATCACGAAGAATGACATGGGCGGGGCCTGTAGCATCTGTGGAAGGGAGTAGGGAAATTGGTGCAAGGTTCTGTTACGGAAAAACGAAGGGGCTACTTGTAAGATTTAGGCATAGATTGGAGGGCGTGAACTGGATTGATATTGCTCAGGATAGGACAGGTAGCGATCTTTTGTGAATGCGGCAATGAACTTTCGGTTTCCATAAAATTTGACAAAGTTCTTGACTGAATGAGAAACTGCTAGCTTCTGAAGAAAGATTAAGCTAAGTGGAGTTAATCATAACCTGCATGTATGTGTGTAATGTATGTATGTATGTATATATGTATGTATGTATGTGTGTATGTGTATTTGTGAATGTATGTTTGTATGTATGTTTGTATGTATGTATGTATGTGTGTGTGTATGTGTGTGTGTATGTGTGTGTGTATGTGTGTCTGTGCGTGTATTTGTGAGTGTATGTGTGTATGTATGTATGTGTGTGTGTATTTGTGAATGTATATTTGTATGTATGTGTGTGTGTGTATGTGTGTCTGTGTGTGTATTTGTGAATATATATGTGTATGTGTGTATACTCTGGGTTTCCATTGTGGACGGCAGTGTGTTCTGTCGACACCATGAGAGTCTCCCAGCCCTCGCATTATATCAGATAGTACTGCATATATGTATATATATATATATATATATATATATATATATATATATTTTTTCTCTCTGTGTCGCGCTGCGGGTCATGGACAGACGCACCCTCCTCTCCTTCCGGGTGTCTGTCTCTTTTTT
>Ga0123354_10018325_pt1 | contig 10973 bp, 7 predicted proteins | sample TergutLab28metaG_2_FD_97872 | JGI IMG/M metagenome (GOLD analysis project Ga0123354, IMG submission 97872) | Labiotermes labralis P4 segment gut microbial communities from Petit-Saut dam, French Guiana - Lab288 P4 | ecosystem: Host-associated > Arthropoda: Insects > Digestive system > Gut ... | reverse complement strand
GAGTGTGTGTGTGAGTGTGTGTGTGTGTGACAGTGAGTGTGTGAGTGTGTGTGTGTGTGTGTGGCAGTGAGTGTGTGAATGTGTGTGTAGGTGTGTGAGTGTGTGTGTGAGTGTGTGACAGTGAGTGTGTGAGTGTGTGTGTGTGCGTGTGTGGCAGTGAGTGTGTGTGTAGGTGTGTGAGTGTGTGAGAGTGGTTTGTGTGTGAGTGTGTGTGTGTGACAGTATGTGAGCGTGAGTGTAGGTGTGTGAGTGTGTGAGTATGTGTGTGTGTGAGAAGTGTGTGTGTGTGTGTGTGAGAGAGTGGTGTGTGTGGTGTGTGAGTGTGTGTCGGAGTGAGTGTGTGTGTGTGTGTGTGTAGGTGTGTGAGTGTGTGTGTGTGAGTATCTAGTAGTGGTCTCGAAACTCCAAAACAGGCGGCCTAGGCCCCAGAAGGGTTGTTGCTACACACAAATTTATACAATTAACAAAGGAGCAACCCTCATTGAGTTTTAAAAGCTTTTGATTAATAAGACTTACTGATTAGTTAAACCATTCACTAATCTCAGATTATGGCTATAAAGCACAAGACAAGGTGACAGACAGTGTCTATGTAGGTTCGTTACAAGACCGTATTACATTCAGACCGATATCGATAACTTCATTCAGTGACACACTGCGCATATTATAGGGTTCTTTGTTATAACGAAGCAACCAGATCCTGGATCTTGCAAGTAGGATAGGTTGACTTAGGTTAGTTCAACATGGCCGCCAGCCGCAATGCTGTATTGTAGTTTGAAACGTTCATTTTGCTGATGCCTGAGGTCTAAGCAGGTACGAAAAGTAAAGTGTTTACTGTCCACACCATGAAGACACATGGGGGGGGGGGTAGAGGTATAAATCCACTCATTCTTAACCTCAGAAGAAGGTGGAAGTACGTGGTTAAATTCAAGCCCCGGCCGTCTTACTCCTGGTAAATAATTCCGTTACCAATTTGTTCTTTTCTCCGAATGTTCTTAGGTCGCATTGATCGTCTGAATAGGTAGATGGGGTGGTGAGACTACAGAACAGCCTGGTGATGACGGATAAACAGGAAATAGAACGGATGGGGAGACTACAGAACAGCCTGGTGATGACGGATAAACAGGAAATAGAACGGATGGTGAGACTACAGAACAGCCTGGTGATGACGGATAAACAGGAAATAGAACGGATGGTGCGACTACAGAACAACCTGGTGATGACGGATAAACAGGAAATAGAACGGATGGTGCGACTACAGAACAGCCTGGTGATGACGGATAAACAGGAAATAGAACGGATGGTGCGACTACAGAACAACCTGGTGATGACGGATAAACAGGAAATAGAACACCGCTAAAACAATATATTTTTGTGAGACTGGATTAAACTGGCTAAAAATTGGGCTTCTTTTTTGGAAAGTTGAAGCTTTGGGCCCTCACATTAGTAGGTTTCGGCACTTGGTTAGTTGCTCGGGCTATAGACAAGAGTTAAGGGACAGTCATACAGTAAATAGGGAGATGGCTATTTGTACATGGGCCGAAACATATTGCATACAAAGAATTGATCTGACTGACGGCTACTAGCCTTACGTATATACTGAAAGAACTGAGATAATACTTAAATGCACAGTGGCCACTGATTTGGCATTCAAAACTCTGCTCACACGCAACGAGAACTTTAACTCTCCCAATACACAGTTGTTGTGTCAGCAAACAACGTTAATAAATATTGGTTGTGTCAGTAAACAGCGTTAATTAACAGTGACTTTGTCAGTAAACAGCAGTAATAAAAAGTAGTTATGTCAGTAAACAGCATGAACAGAAAGTGGTGATGTCAGTAAAGACCATTAATATACAGTAGTTATGTCAGTAAAAAGCATTAATAGACCGTGGTGATGTCAGTAAAGACCATCAATATACAGTAGTTATGTCAGTAAAGACAATTAATCAACCAATCTTCGTAAAGCAGACACGTGTGTTTCCTGGAAGTTAAGAAGTTAACATTTAATGTCACTCAGATAAACTTCACCCTCAAAAAGGTTAAATCTCCATCCCCATCCCCCATCCCCCGTCCCCCGTCCCCCGTCCCCCAACCACCGTCCGCCATCCGCCATCCCCCATCCCCCATCCTCCATCCCCCATCCCCCGACCCTAAATACTCCAACTGTATCAACAAGATCTGGATGTCAGTTGTTCTTAACCCTGTGCCCCTAAGCCTGTACCTACACAGCAGTCGGACTGCCCCAGTCCACATCAGTCTCTGTCACCCTGTCCGCTCTAGCACCAGCTACATTACACAACGGCACAGTTCGTGGTGTGAAACTACAGATAAGGAAGTGAGCTTGTTGTCTAGTTATCTTGAACTGATGCAGACCCTTGTGGTATACACATATTATATTACAGGTACATAAACTATGTAATCAGCAGATTATAAATGTATACAGAGGGTCGAATCACTTTTCCAAAAGAATCTAGGACACACCTCAAAATTCTAGTAACCAGAAGGGTGACATAAAGCAAATTATATATACATGTGTGTGTGTGTGTATGTATATATATATATATATATATATATATATATATATATATATACATACAGAGGACCCAAATATTAGGAGCCACCGAACAGAATTTATTGGCCACGAAGAGAAGGCCTCCGGGATTTGTTCACCGATATACAGGTGGTACATACGTATTTATATGTATACTTTGCTGAAAATGTACGTACGGGCTGAAAAGGGTCACATCCAGAATGTAAACTTACAACAGTTTACAATGTAATATTATATAAAACGATTTTGCAAACCCGAGTCATTATATTATTATCTTATACCGACAAAATTGTTAGGGTAGATACAGCTTAGACACAAGTCATTCAGTAAGTCCTTCGTCACCGCCAATTAAGCTAATACAATGACATCTTACTTCTATGTACAAGTTATTTTCAGAGCTTTCTAGACGCATATCGACTTTATCGGTTAGTACATCTCGATTATCGATCGTAAATGAGCTGCTAACAAACAAGAAACTCTTATTGTGTATTAAAACACTCGATGTTTTTTTTCCCCTAGAATATATTCAAGAATATTACGTCTAGTGACAAAAACACAGCAAATGTAGCTGAGTTTTACGTTCTGCGTTCATTTCCTAACTTGGTTATATAAGCCAGAATACTGAAAGGGCTCATAGGATCAGTAAAAGTCCGAGGCCTGTCGATATGTTTCATAACATTGTAAGTTTTTACGGTGAGGAGCTTTCAGCGCCCTGCCCAGCCCCCAAGTTGGAGGACCACCCCTCGTCGGCTGTACACGACTACTTGTTCAATATTTCCGCACCTACCCTCCATATTGGGGGCCATTCCTCCATCCGTAACCTGAGGACGCACCATGCCGTGGTGACAGGGAACCACTTGTATTGGTTAATCGGTTTTAAACAAATCCTTCAAATCAGCTAACGTCAGGCTTTTGAGAAAAGCTGTCAGACTCTCAAATGACACATTACAATTAAAACCATTTGATTTGTTAAACTTGCACTTGATCTCTATTTTAAGGTAAAATAATAAAGATAATAACATTTAATAAACTATAACAATAACAGTCATACACAACTTGTGTATTTATCAAAGTCTTAGCTATATTACTCAATTTTTACACCAACCACTGCACATATAAAAAATTTATAAAATTTACAGATTAAAACATTAAAAACGCTCCGACATGTTTCGATCCTAAGACCATAATCAGGGAGCTATATATTCCTTGCTAAAGTCACACTAGAAATACTACTACTACTTCATGGCTCTATAGTCCTTTTAGGACCTTGGCCTCCTTCACGACAATCTTCCAGTTGTCTCTTCTGTGTGCACGTATCCTCCAGTTTGTGACACTCATCCTCCTCAAGTCCTCCCTCATGTCGTCCATCCACCTTAAACTTGGTTTTCCTACACTCCTACTTCCTTCTGGAGAGTTCTGATATAACCTCTTTACCACCCTTTCCTCACTCATCCTATCCAAATGTCCCAGCCATCTCAATCTTCCTTTTTTTATTTCTGCTACTATGTCTCTTCCTTTTTTATTTCTGTTACTATGTCCAATTCTCCATATAATTGCCTCACTTCTTCATTTGTTCTGCTCCTCCAGTATCCTGCTACACATATTGGTCACATTAGAAATAGTCACGGATTTCTTCCGTTGTACAAGTTGGGTGTTGTAGCAGCATGCTGCCACAACACCCAACTTGTACAACGGAAGAAATCTGTGACTATTTCTAGTGTGACTTTAGCTAGGAATATATAACTCCCTGATGATGGTCTTAAGACCGAAACATGTCGGAGCGTTTTTAATGTTTTAATGTGTAAATTTTAGAAATTTTATATATGTGCAGTGGTTGGTGTAATAATTGAGTAACTCGACAACATGCACGGTGTAACAATAAAAATAGGTAATGCTTTTAGTTATATCTTTCGGTTTCTTGTATAATCCTAATAACTGTCTATATAAGAAAAGTCGAAACATGTACCCTAAATTGTTACAAACACACAAGACACATAAGTAGCACTTGTTTGTTATTGGTACAGCATACTTACAAACGCACAAAGGCATGAAAAACACGACGACACAGAGCAAACATTATGCTTATGGGAGACGGTCGGTCCCCAACTCCAGGCAACAGATGCACTCCAAAATTACTCAGTCGGGCCCTAAGAGCCAAACTGCGCTCTAGGTTGCTTATTGTACGTGGCGTTGGTGATGACTGAATGAGTGTGGACGATTCGTGGTACGATACTGAAGGGAAGACCGAAGTGCTAGGAGAAAAGGCTTTCCCAGAGCCAAGCTGTTCACCACAAATCCCATATTGATTGGAGTGGTATTGAACCCGGGTCTCCGTGGCGAGGGGCAGGCGACCTACCGTCTGTACCGTGACACACCTACAGGATGTTTATTATAACACAGAATTGTAAGATAAGTTGTCGCTTTTATCAATTAATCTAAAGCAGACATGGACGAGTAATTGTGAGGAATCGTCTGCACCGTAATAGCCGCTTCATTCCGTCTGTTTGCATCGTATTAGCCGCATCGTATCGTGTTTGAACCTTATTAGATGCTTCGTTCCGTCTGTTTGCACCGTATTAGCCGCCTCGTATCGCGTTTGCACCTTATTAACCGCTTCGTTCCGTCTCTTTGCACTTTATTAACCGCTTCGTTCCGTCATTTTGCCCCGTATTAGCTGCTTCTTGCCGCTTGTTTCCACCCTATTAGCCGCTTCGTTCTGTCTTGTTTGCACCGTAGTAGCCGCTTCTTTCAATCTCTTTGCACCGTATTAGCTGCTGCGTCCCGTCTGTTTTTACTGTATTAGTCTCATTGTCCGGTCTGTTTGCACCGATTAGCCGCTTAGTTCAGTCTACGCCGTATTATCTGCTTCTTCCCTTTTGTTTGCACCGTAATAGCCGCTTCATTCCGTCTGTTTGCACCGTATTAGCCTCCTCGTATCGCATTTGCACCTTATTAACCGCTTCGTTCCGTCTCTTTGCACTTTATTAATCGCTTCGTTCCGTCTCTTTGCACTTTATTAACCGCTTCTTTCTGTCATTTTGCCCCGTATTAGCTGCTTCGTGCCGCCTGTTTCCACCCTATTAGCCGCTTCGTTCTGTCTGAACCGTAGTAGCCGCTTTGTGCCGTCCTTTTGCACCGTATTAGCCGCTTCGTTCCATCCGTTTGCACTGTATTAGCCGCTTCGTTCCGTCTGTTTGCACTGTATTAGCTGCTGTGTCCCGTCTGTTTTACTGTATTAGTCTCATTGTCCGGTCTGTTTGCACCGATTAGCCGCTTAGTGCAGTCTACAACGTATTATCTGCTTCTTCCCTTTTGTTTGCACCGTATTAGCCGCTTCGTTCCGTCTGTTTGCACCATATTGTCCGTTAGTCACCCTTCTCCAACGAATGCCCATGCAAATTTTAGAAAATTTACTGAGTTCCTGGAAAACCGAGTTCCAGCAAATTCATATTCCATTGACGGCGCATTCTGTGGCGAGGAATAGTGGCACTTACCCGGCCACTAGCACATATGTTTACGTCATCAGATGTCAGGCTATTGTCAAACTAAAAGCCAACGTCGAGTACAGCAAAATAAATTATTTGAGACGAAGCTGAAATGTATCTGGTCACCAAACCACGACGCTTCCAGCCGCAAAGAGGACAGAATATGTGCAATATGCTAATCTGCCTTCATTGACCAGTGTGCTTGCCCGGGGTTTTGCGATTTTGTCTCACCACCGACACGTTTGCTTACTTTTTCTTCGACGACGCAGATGAAAATAATAGAGACAAAGTATAATATACCGTACTGTTGAAATCGCCAATTCTTCGATTTCTGACTTATTCTTATGCATCTGTTGGATAATAAAGTGTTTTAATCCCCATTGATGCACGGTACAAACATGAAGATTGCTTACTTATTATGACAAATTTCCGGATAAAATACCACTAACAAATCTGTTTTCTTATAATAGTCTTGCAGACGATAATAGACATCTAAAAGTTACACAACACTTTGAGTTTTTAACTAACACAAGAAATTAACACATTTCACGGAACAAGCACTAAATTATTCTTATAATTTGTTATTAATTTCAATTTGTAGAACCCACATATTTCCTATTACAAGAACAGTTCATAAGACGGGAAAAAATTCATATTCTTTTTCTTAACTCAGAGGGGCAAATTACTTTAATTTCTATAAAAAATTCAGTTCGATCCGCAGCGGTATTCAAAGAGCATTAGTAATAGGACCAATCTTCATTCTATAAACTCCCGTACTTGATATACAATAAATGTTTCCAGAACAAAAGTAAAATCACAAAATCAAGCTTTATGTGTGAATTCAGTTATATATTAAAACTACGACATATTTGACGATAACGAGCATGCCCCCCCACCCCCCACCCATCAAAATTTTAGGACTTTCTGACAGAATTAATTTTTAGTAATACATTTGGAGGATATTAACCAATAAAGAAATTTATTCAAGGGTTAAAAATCCTACCATAATAGAGACAGTAAGGTTAAATAGATTACGTTGATTTGGGGATGTACAGAGAATGGAAGGAAATAGAAATCCCGAAAGGGTATTAATTTTGGAACAACAAGATTGAGAGGTAGACCAAGAAATAGATGGCAAGATGAGGTGAGAGAGGATGGAAGAGTATATGGTGGAGAAGGTTGGAAGGAAAAAGTATATAACAGAGAGGAATAGAAGAAGCACCTGAGAACGGCAAGGAATCGTCGCATTCTGCACGTGCCAATGGAATGAATGAATGAGTACAGTCGGATACACTTTGCTACGTAGCTGTAGAGCATACTGAGTTGATTCGAATCTTAGCTGTCGGTCTCAATAAGCTACAAAATGTAAGGAAAAAAGGAACTTTACTAATATCAAATATGTGAATAAAGTTTTATTTTATATGCCGAAATTTAATGAATCTATGAATTCAAAATAATTGAAATTGCAATAAATAAATAAATAATGATATCGGAGCCCCAGTAAGATACGATATGAATTATCTAACCCTGAAATCTAGGTAGGTTTTTCACCCTTTTTATAGACCACAAAGGCCCTTAGGGTGAGTAGAGGTATAGCTCTACTCTTTCTAGGATCTCGGCACTAGATGGGGGTGGGGGTCAGCCTCACGCCCCGGCCGCATCTACCCCCGGGAAAGACCCGGTACCCATTTTACACGAGGCTGGGTGGGCCCTAGGGTCGGTCTGGAAGGGGTGAAAATCTCGTCCCCATCGGGATTCGATCCCGGACCGTCCAGCCCGTAGTCATTCGCTATACCGACTGAGCTACCGGACCCACACCCTGAAATTATTCCTTCAAATACACTATGTTACTAATTACGCCAAAGACACGTTAATTAATAACTATTAATTAATTTTGTTCCATTATAAAGAAACACCGCGACTCGTGAATAAGAGAGGAAACACGAGGCAGTTCATGATTCACTGCACTGCTTCGAGATCGATAAAGCGAAAACAAAGCACTAAACTGCGGTAGGTTGCAAATCCCCTCACACGGAGTTAAAAGCTTCCCTGATTGAAAGGGAAATTCAATATAAAGGTTCTTTGTAGGCATTTAAATGGGTCGACCTCTCAGGTTTGAGAAGAGAACTAATTATTTTCCACTATAACCACCAACTTACAGACGTTCAGTGCAGAAAGACTTCAGTCTGTCCTGATTATTTTCCGTCAGCAGGCGTGTTCAGACGCATGAAAAGAGTGATGCCTCAAGAATTATCAGCAAAACACAAGCCCCTGGCATTGCTTCTGTACGCGCTGCAGAGAAAGGGCCATGGCTTGGGCTTTTAACACCTGCATCGTGTTAACTATAAACTCTCCTTGCAGTGGGTCACGCTTTTTTCTTAAGGATCATGGCAAACCAAACATTATATTGGTACAAGCAATCCCTTAACAGGCCTGGACAGGCCCCTGAGGGTTCCAGAAGACTAAGGCTCCCAGATTTCAAGACAATCGGCATATGAATGTGGTAAGGTTGTGAGCCCAACGCACCGGCCGCCTTTACACTTCAGGAAATATTCCTGGTACTCATTTCTGTTAGCAGCCGGGTCAAAACCCAGGGCCAAAGTGTGGATGGAAGGATTATATCAATGAATCAAACCCGCGACCTCCGGCTAGGAGCGCAGTGCCTCTACCAGCTGCGCCACCGCGTGTTACCATTACACTGGTAATGGAGAAAAATTCATCTTATGGTGCCGAAGAATACAGCATAGAACGTGGGCAGAAATTATATACCGACAGGAAACCTCACGGATTTCAGTTTCACTTTCAATTCCTAAACCTTACGTTGGAATTTTTGACAAAACAAGCAATTGCAATCCTAGCAGGAGAGCCAAATTTAACGTCTTCTCTCATCATCTTATTTCCATCACGTTCTTATTTCTGCCATTCTATGGGAGATTAGGGGATGACGTCACTGTGGAAATGTGCGGCAACAGGGAAATAAGACGAACGGCGAAGAGGCACCTTTCCTCCGCTGAAAGAGGCCATCGGGTATGTTAGGGGCTCCAAAGCCGATGTGGAGATGGCGATGGGGACAAAAATGTTGCGCGTGGCGGGAGTAGAGTAGAGTAGGGGGGTTTAGGCCTACGAACGATATTTTGGCACGTAAATTTTAATTCTGCCTAAAAACTGACCAGTACTTTTAATACGTTCCAACTTAGGTGTATTAATCAGATCCAAAAGTGTATAAATGCACTTTAATATTATGATATACAGGGTTATTTGAAATGACTGTCGGGGTTTTAACAACCTGTCATACACAATACACTTGAGATAGCAGTATATGTGTTTTTTTATTTAATAGAACAACACTCCAAGTTTTTGTTACATACCTTACAGGTGCTCTATATGTGCACCCTTTGTGATTCTACAGAGTTATTAAAAATGATTGTCGGGTTTTTAACAACTTGTCATACACAATACACTTGAGATAGGAGTGTATTTATTTTTTTATTTAATAGAACAACACTCCAAGTTTTTGTTACATACCTTACAGGTGCTCTATATGTGCACCCTTTGTGATTCTACAAACATCAACACGATAATCGAGTTCGTTCTAAACTGTCTGTAGCATGTCAGCGGTGATTATCGATTATCGTGTTGATGTTTGTAGAATCACAATGGGTGCACATATAGAGCACATGTAAGGTATGTAACAAACACTTGGAGTGTTGTTCTATTAAATAAAAAAATAAATACACTCCTATCTCAAGTGTATTGTGTATGACAAGTTGTTAAAACCCAGACAATCATTTTGAATAACCCTGTACATAGCGCATATACCAATTGCTGTACGTATACACAGTAGTACTTCCTGATAATGAAGAGTAAGCCTGCTCGAAACATGTAGAGGTTAATTATTGAAACAAATTGAAAGTAAATCGTGCACCCTGTTGGTTTTTAGTGTACGGATAAAGTGAAGTTACTTATTTTCAGACGCTATATCAAGCGATAATTCAATGAAGATTCAGGTCTTCTGGACTGTGAACTCATGTCTCTAGATTCACTTTTCCTGACATTTTGAAGGAAAGTACTGTCTTCATTTTTAAGGTTTCCTTGCTAAGCGTCGAGAGACACTAACCTAGCCACACCAAGTAACATCCAAGAAGACCCAAAGTTAAAAAGAAATCCTACGTGGAAACTTCGAATTTCGCGTGAGTTTTATGTTACGTCGAGTGAGATAATGAGTGTGTGGTGACGGTGAATAGCAAGAGGTGAGAACAAAAAGGTTATAAGTCGCATTAAATGCACCAGCACCACATCTTTCTACAGGAATTCGGGAGACCCTGCTTAAAAATCAGTGAGATATCCAATGACTGAATGGTGTAGCCTAATATATAGGTAAAGCAGTCCCGTTACAGGCCTGGAGTGTCCCAGAGGTTTCCAGGAAGTTAATACTCCCAGATTTCATGACAACGGCACAGGATGGTGGTAAGGTTGTCAGCCTTACGCACCGGCCGCCTTTACCCCCAGGAAATGCTCCTGTTACTCATTTCTGTTACAGGCTGATTCGACCCCAGGTCTATAGTGCGATCGGAAGGATTATTTCAATGAAAATTCCATTGACACCATTTGGAATCGAACCAGTGAACTTCCGATTTGTAGTACAGCACCTTAACCACTGTGCTACCGCGGTACCACAGTAGCCTGATATACGGAACCGAAAAGTTAAGCCATGGGTCTCGAACCAGCGACCTGCCAGTTTGTATTATACGGTTCCCCCACATTTTTTTTAAATTGTGTGTGTAGGATTATTACAAAAAAAAAAGGAAAGTAGTTTAATTAGTTAAGTACATATCTTGCTGTATCCCCCCCCCCCCCCCCCTCAACCCTCAAAAAAGCCCACAAAAACGGGTATCACAATTTCCCACAAAAAGAAGGAAGCCCCAAGATTTCCACCG
>Ga0123354_10018322_pt1 | contig 10974 bp, 6 predicted proteins | sample TergutLab28metaG_2_FD_97872 | JGI IMG/M metagenome (GOLD analysis project Ga0123354, IMG submission 97872) | Labiotermes labralis P4 segment gut microbial communities from Petit-Saut dam, French Guiana - Lab288 P4 | ecosystem: Host-associated > Arthropoda: Insects > Digestive system > Gut ... | reverse complement strand
TGCGGCCGGGACGTGCTGCTGACCACTCACCCCCTTCTAGTGCCGCGGTCATGGAAGAGTAGAGCTATACCTCTACCCACCCTCTGGGCCACACCGGGCCTGTAACGGGATCACTTTACCTTTTATGGTTAGAGAGATCAAATCAAGGAGGATACGGTGCGCTGCGCATTCGGAACGTATGGAGGACAGTAGAAATGCGTGCCAATTTTATTGGGCAAACCTGAAGGAAAATCACATGGAGGATCGAGGCTTAGGTTGGAAGATTATGTTAAGACGAATCTTAGTTGAACAGAATAGGACGGCGTAGGCATGAGTGGCGGGCTCGTGTGAACACGGTAATGAGCCTTCTGGGGAATTCCTTGACTGGCTAAGGAACTGATAGCCGATGAAGAATGGTCCTGCTCTATGAAATTATTTGCGAGAATTAAATATTGCCCTAGAGCAAGGGAACAGAACGAAGTTTCAGACATATTTTACTTTGTGTCATAAATTGTTGAGCGCAAGACCGGATTTAGTCTCATTCCACGTTGGATATTATATCCCCCCCCCCTCAAGATTTACTTTAGTCCCTACACTTAGGAAATCACTAGTGTAGGTAGCTGTACTGTAACCCAATAAAGTGAAGTGGTAACTGTATGTACCATCTGCTTCATCATTAAGAAACCGTGCCTGCCTTTTGTCACACAGAGTACGAGTATTTATCTCCAGCATATGATTCTAAATATAAATACCTTTTTTTTTCAGTAAGCGTCATTTATCTTTCGGTTTCTATCATGGGTACGGTCCACGTTCTTTGTGAGACAGGATTTAGATGAACGTCAGTTGTATGCATAGCCTGCGATCGTTTACTAAATGAGTTGTTAGAGAAACTGCTTGAGATTTGCTGTTCTGTAGTTTTTATTTATTGCCTATACTTTTTTTGTGTTACAACGAAATCACCTTCGGATGAATGACTAATGACTCGATATTTGCTGCACAAGCTTTAGTCGGAATGCTGTGTTATAGATCGTGACTCTCATAAATGCAGAGATGGCCTCTTATGAACCGCAAACCATTGGCTTTACTCGGTACAAAAATGTTGCTGAATTTCAGGAACTGACCATGCATATTTCATTAATGTCCCAGGTTGCCAACTCCTCACATAATCCAGGTCAATTCTAGAAGATCCACTACATAAACAAGTCAGAGAAGAAATTGTATGTCAGTTCATATTGTAGGCCAGTCGCTGTATTTCCAGTACATATTGTATTCCTGTTTTGTATATAGCATTAGAGAGAAAACAAGACTACTTACTGTATTGAGTCCAACGACATGAGAGTTTTCCTACCCAGAAGGGATGCAGGAACATCATCCTTAATTACACTAGACATTTGCTCCTAAATGATACGACTTGTAGGACTGTATAAATGATTGTTTTGGTAATGTCCAAAAGTTATCTTGTTATGATCCTAATATTGAAAGTAGGTCTCTGGTATTAACATACGTTGACACACTTTCTGAATAACCGGTTGTGATTTCGCTCCTTATATTTAAAAACTTTATTTGCTTAATGTACTTGCTGTTATAAAAGAGGTGCCGGAGTAATTGCTTATTCTTTAACGCAAATTCATCACTGTAATTTCATGCCACAGGTCATCTACATTTGGCTGACGTGTGATGTGTTCTGTGATTGAGAATGGAAATCTACGTATCAGGTACGCTCCAGAGATCCATTGGTACATGTATTTGAAACATCTGATTGCGTTTAATGTTAATTTATTGCGAGTGCAGACCTTGAGACGGTGCACTTAAAATTCATCAGAGCTATGATTAAACCTAGAGGGAAGAGACCACTTAGAATCCTTAGGCGTCAATGAGAGGATCATATTAAAGTGGATATTAATAACGGTCGGAGGGTGTGGGCTGGATTCATCTGGCAGAGGGAAAAGACCAGGGGCTGGTTCTTGTCAACAACTTCTTGAATCTTTCGATGTCATAAATAAGAGGGAAATATTAGAGCAACTGAGCAACTATTAGCTGTTAAAGGAGAATTCTGCTGTTGTTGGTTGTGTTTTGCAGAGTGCAGAACACTTTGTCTCTTTTATTTTCTGTCCATTCTTGTCCGCGCTTTATTTGAGTCTTGGAGAATCTTACGCTTATAAGAGTATGAATTAGTGTCGTATCTTCCGTCCTTGTGGGCCACATAACAAGGGTGGCGAGCTCTGTGTTGTAGGCAGGATCGTAATTTTGCACGGCTGTGCAGAAGTGGGGGACGTGAACCTTTTCATTCGTTGGTATATTAGAATATGTCGTCCGCGTCTGTTTACCCCGGCGGGGGCAACAGATTTTCTTATTTCCAGACGTCCTGGGGCCATATTATCCTCCCGTACAGTGGGTGCTAGGGCTCTTTCGTAGAGATAGTGCGTCCGGTGCTCGGCGTTGCCAACCGACTTCCACATACCACTGTGCCCGCATGGCGTTTTAAAGGGGCGCGCTTTACTCTCAGCATACATGTTTAACAGAACACGATAGTTATTTGGGTCCTGGAAGGACTAAATTCGGATAAAAGGGCTATCTTTTCAGTCCACCAGCCACAGAGCGGTGAACTTGACAGGTGTCCTGTGTCGCCAGAGTTTCACTGCTCTTCTGACTTTGAATGTTACTGGAAGGTGAAAAGTGATACAGAAACGACTTATCCATATGAGGTTATCTTTAACATTTAATGTGCCATATTATGATACTAATTAAAATAATTGCACGTTGATTATGCTATGCTGGACCTGGCCTATTACTGACAACCATTTTACTAAAATTGTGCAAACTGACGTTTTGTAACTAATTGTGTTCTGGTAGTATGTCATTTACGCCCGTAGCATGATTGCTTGTCCACACCGATATGCTTGGTATACAATTCCAGGTAATAAACTCCATGGAGCCATAGGCTGTCTTAGTGGTTACTCACCTAGTCCCAGAATTGTATGTAGACGGAAAGTTAATTTTCGTGTTCAGAAGATCCCGGTAATGGACACTATTATGAGCCGTATTTTTCCAGTTCGCAACAACTCATCTTATTTCTTTAAGAGCTATTTTAATATTATCCTTGGTTTTAGCCTAGCTAGATGGGACATTATCCACTCTTTATGGAAAGAAAATGTTCATTCCTATGGTCACAATTGCTCGCCACTCATCAATTTGCTCAGACAGATTAATCCAGTACGGATTCCTAAAACTCTGTTCTTCAAGATGTGTTTGAACGTTTTACGTTCTAAACAATCGGTTGAAGCCCCCATGTCTTGTGCGACTTTTCATTACATCTGATAATATATTAGGGCTGCAGTAAGGTGCTGTCGGCCTCCAATCAGCGCTCCAGACCTGGAGGACAACTTGTAGTCGGCTGTACCTTGCGCTTGGTTCGCTATATTGGCAGCTACCCTCAACATCTGGAGGTTCTATCCAACCGCACCCAAACAACTTGCCGCGCCATTGCGATAAGGGAAGCATTTAACGCAGGTTACTCTAGTTGGAGACCGACTGTCCTGAGAAGTTACATGTTTTCCTCTTTTCCTACGTGTGAATACCGTCACAGTACGTCTCATTAGGCTGCGGTTGCTCCAAAGTTCTTCTTAATTACTAACCCACTAAATCAGAATTTGTATTTACATAGGCGGAAGTGCTGATAGTATTATTGTTCGAGGGATATTAAACGATTTGCTTTTGAATGCTGAAAGCTTGGTTGAATAAATCAGAAGTGGAATAAAAACAAAACTCGTCTTTGTCTAACTTTAACAGTTTTTATCCCAAAAAGTCTGTTTAAAGTACTCATAGATTAATAACGGAAAACAAACGTCACAGGAAATGGCTAGATCATGCGGAATGAATGCCTGTAGTAAAAGGACCGTGATAGAACTGGTCTGTAGCGAAAGATAGGACTCGCAGTTTCAGTGGCCTTGGAATGGGGTTTGTCTTCCCACTCTTTGGTGAGGTATGATGATGATGATGATGATGACAATAATAATAATAATAATAATAGTAACAACTCTGGCTATCAAAGGGAGACCTAAAAGCAGAAAGTGAGAGTGAATAATGGCAGCACAAGACCAAGCGTTACAAACAAAATATTACGCGACAAAAATATTGAACACAGAGACAGATAGCAAATGCAGACTTTGCCAACAATTTGATGAGACTATAGACCGCATAATACCAGCATGCCCAATACTGGCAAAAGAACAGTACATAAAAAGACATGTTTATAGGATCATGGCACACTGGATGCGGTTATAACTTCGTTAGCACAACTGATGTTCCTGGCTTTTTATATACGAGTAATTAAACTGATTACCAGAACTCTTTAATTAACGTGCATTTGCCTCGACACATACGAATTGGTGCGGAACACATCACAGAAATATTCCCTCAATTATTGCTACGCATAGTGGTCCTCTTATTACTGTGATAAACAGATTCATTGGAAGTATATCGAAAATTAAGTGTGGGACTCATACGTGACGCTTAGTACTTGCTGATTATTTCCCATGATATTTTAGGCCTGTTCTTATATTCGCGAAAAGTGCCCATTAGCGTCATGTCCGTCTGTCCATATGTATCAGCTCGGCTCTTACTGGACAAATTTCCTAGAAATTTTATGTTGGAAACTTTGATGAAAGTCCGTCGACCAACTCCAGATTTGGTTAAACAATATCCTACACTTTACATGAAGACCGCAGTACGTTTCATTTTTGTCGGCGACCTAAGTTCGCCATAAAAGCATTCATGTAAAACCTTGGTATTTTTGTTTTGTTAGCAGTGACATGTGGCTCACCAGTACACAGAGAACGCAATGTTACGTTTCCATTGCAACAGTGGTTACGCGAACGCTTCACTGTGTTACTCTGACAGCACATTGCTCATATTTTTACTTCTCCTTCTTGCTTTTCAATTCATCGTAATTTAATTTCATTTAAAGTTAGACTCCTTTCATTTTAGAGCTTCACGAACATACTCTGAAATGAAATTAGACAAACTCTAAATTCGGCGCGCCTTACCGGTTTCATACGAGTCTTATTCATGGTGCGTATCAAATCTATCTAACCGTAGTGTCCATTATAGCCGACGCATGAGCGAATATGCAACCTGTTTGGAATGTAGCTATGAAGTCATACCAATATTCAAGTGCTATGCAGATCCGCAAGTGTTCCGTGCGCTCATGTATATTAGAATTGCTACATTATCTGACTAGATGTGTGAGACACAGCTGCATGAAACAAGACACGCGGTGCATAACCTTGACTATAAAAAATAAAGGACACTCTACTTCAATGATATTTGTACTGCTTACACATTTATTAAAAAACCATTGATACCGGAATGGTTGTATTGGAAGTTGTTCTTAGTTCCCGGGACTGTCATTTTATAACCGTGGGTGTGAACGGAAATGTTTCTCTGTAATTATCACGATTGAAATATGTGTTGGAATAGCTGAAGGTAAGGTTTACGCTTTTCTGGGATGTTGCGCGGTGTTGGTTGCTTGTTTGTTACCGACGTTTCGGGACAACGTATCGGTTCCTTCTTCAAGGCTGGCAGCAGTATTGCTGAAGAATCAGATCTCTGGCGTGACACGTCTGTAATTGTTAACGAGCCAACACGGCGTAATATTCCAGAAGACTTGAATCGAAATTTTCTTTCCTTTCATAATCTGTTTAACAACACGTTCAAAGCCATTGGTTACGAATCTTCAAATGAATGGACGATTACGAATGCTGGACCTAACCTTGCCGTGATGTGACCAGCTTTCCTGCTTCTTACCTGGGAGGTCCTGGGCTCCAATCTGGGCCCGCAGTCTGCTAAGGAAAATGCCAAATTTAATATGCCTACATTAAATTCAGCTACTGACGCTTTCTTCCGCGTGGATTCCGATCCGTAGATATGATATTTACTGTTAAAGTGCTCTAACTTTGAGTGATCGCCCATGTACGGTACATCTGCATGTCGTCGTGTGCCGTTGTTCAAGCACTCCGACGATTTGACCTGTACTTTTTAGGCGCTTTCGCCAAAGTCGCCAAAAGCGCCTCTTAGCTTCGTAATGTCCTTCTGCCCGTCTGTTCGCATGTATAAACTTGGCTCCGACTGGACGTATTTGCATGAAATTGGACACTGAGGACATAACACGAATATGTGCCGAGTAAATCCAAGTTTTGTTAAAATCTGATTAAAAATATCGGACACTTTAACAGAATAACCTGTGTACATTTGTATTGTTGACAGCGCCATTATATTTTGTATCTCGACAACAATACAAAGGAAAAACATTGTTCCGTTTTTATTACAACAGTTTCCATATTTTTATATTGTGTACGGTGTCATGTTGATGAACAGTACAAGGGAGCGCGCTGTTGCGTTTCCACGACAGCAGTGGTTATACGAACGCGCCACAGTATTACGTGATACATACATTGCCCATCTCGTTATTTGTCTGGCAAGGCTGTTTGTAATAGTTAAGTCTTGCATCATCCTGCGAAAGTCTTGGCACAGGGAACTTCCGAAAATTGAGGATATTTTTCTATAGTTATCATGTTTTAGCACCACTTTCTGTGCATATAAACTTGTGTAATGATACAACAGATGTTCAATTAAAGTCACCCGTTAATCATTCTTTTGCTAACAACATGCAGGATGAATGTGGGAACACACGGTACATCTATTGTAAACATATTTCGTATCGTCCAGCAGCATTCGCACGCACTGTCGCCTTTCAAAAGATCGGAGACACAGAACGTGGTACCTGGTGTGTTATGGCGTGTTATGACGTGAATGCATGTCGCAAGCTCCTAAGATGATCTTGTTGTGTTGACACTGTAAACAGTTATTTACATGAAAATGGGATTGTAAGTAGGCCACAGCAGCTTCTAACAGAATGCGTACGGACCTGTTTCCGGGGACTGTGGCAATTTCTCTTCATTGCCATATCCCAAACATCTCTGGAATACTGCGCCGTCCGTACAATGGTTACTAGTGTTGCTGCACAAGAAGAGGCAGCTGGAAGTAAAATCGCTCATATCTTTGCCCTAGAACTTGCGCGTTGTCGTCTACTTTCATACTATTTAACCATTGCATTTTTTAATTGGAAAATTAATTATAATCCTGTTCAGATACCACCATTAGGAATGGTCAATTAAATTGCTTGTGAACCGTTGCATGAAACTTCTTAACAGTTGTAGATTTCGCTTGGTTTCTGTCTGTTAGGAATGGAGAATAATCAGTGAGATGGAAATTCTTTTCGTAACTACTCTTCCAAACCAGTTCTTCACAGACCCATTTGGAATCTCTGACTGTAGCTTGCCGTTGTGCTGTTGAAAATAAATGATAAATTATTTCACCAGTAAGACAATTATTTCTACGTTGCAAGGTGTTTGTTACAACCTAACTGAAAGATTCGCCTCTCATTGGCAAATAGTATATTTTCACGCTATATATCCTGCTCCATAGCGTAAAAATTATGACTATTTCCGTGGAACAGTCTTTGAGTATCCTGATTCCTTATCGGGTCAAGAAATGCACCGCATTTTATGGAACATGAAGGTTCACAAGAGCCCTGACTTGTCCTTACCCAGAACCGGTTAAATCCTGTCCGCGCCCTCCCATCCTTTTTCTTCAAGACCCATTGTAATATTATGGCTCGATAGTTGAGATATCCACGTCCTGAGTCGATCCACATTTTTGTCTGTGATTCGGGATAATATTTGTTAAACTCTAATTGGCTGTATGTTGTGTTACTGCTGGTATTGTGCGGATGTCAATAAATTAATTTTTGGTCATTATCAGAAGCAGAAACGGGTTAAAAGCCGTATTTACAATATTTACGATATATAACCAACAAATGCACAATATATTTAGCACTTATTTGTATCATAAGACACTCCTACGTATTTCAGTGCCTTAATGCAGCATCATCGTCATCAGGGGTTTCTTTTTATTTTGCCAAAGTTACAAGCCTGGATAGCGTAGTTGGTATAGTGACTAGGATACAGACTATGCGGCCGAGGAATCATGGTTCGATTCCCGTCAAGGGTCAAGAGATTTTTCTTTTCTCTAAAACTTGATCCGGAGCCCACCCAACCTCCTTTATATTGGGTACCGGGAGCTCTTTCTCGGGCGTGAAATGGCCAAGGCGTGAAATATGATGTACCAAAGTTGGGAATTCGTGGCTCTGTACGTCGACTCCCCCATATCCCCTCATGTCGTACAGAGATACCCGTTCTTGCAGTTTGATGTATCACAGATATCGTGAAAGCACGAAAGAGACGAGATTTCGATCGCTAGAATCTGCTTAGACTGCAATTTTACACGAAGAGAATGTTCTGTACTGTCGCTGTAGTCCTGTTTGAACACTCGCAGTAATGAAGGTGACTCATCACATTTGTTCCATGCAAAATTAAAGCCGGTACTGTTGATGTGTGAGAGAGGCGCATCGCAGATGTTGGTGTCGGGTGTGCTTTGTGTATTTAAATGTGGAACAGTTTCATTCTTTATTACGTTCATTGTTTCCGACCGCTGCGCCAGAACGTTTGGTCCTTACCGCTACCTGTTTCCAGTTTTTTTTTTATCACAGCGTGGAATTTCTTAAATTACGTAGCCACTATCCGCTCCAACAGTCTCGCATATTGGTAGAGAAAATCGTGCAATATGATCCGTGTGTCTTATTGTGGTGTTAAACTGAGTCATGCCGGTTGGAATAGGGATTGAACCTACGTCATTACCTTGTCAGTTGTAATATCTAAATTATGCCTTTATATAAAAATCCATTTCCAATCCCACAGACAATGTAGCCCGTGTGAATTATGAAGATGAGTAAGTTAAGCTGTCCAGGTAGATAATCGATGTTTGTTGTGAGACTCGTACGAATATAGTAAATGCGCTACGGTATATGGTAAATTTTTCCTTAATGTACAGCAGGTGGTGCACCACCGCTGGGCCTAAGTGGTTAAGAGATTTGTGACCCCGTATTCTTTCCACGCGCTTACATTTTTTATACTTTGCCACACGTCTTCCTTTGCATTCGTGTTTTGCCTGTTCAACTCTTTCAGTTTATCCTCTTGTGTTTAATTAGAATGCGTTTAATGACCACGTCAATATCTCACGCTCTGTAGCGTTTATTGTAGTTCATTGTCGAACACGTAGAGCGTCTTGTGACTTGTGGGGCACGTGCGTTATTTAATGTCTCTTAGACCTACGGAGGTTCTCAGGGCGTTGTGAGGTTTTGATATACAGTTAGTAAATAAAGTTTGAGATCTCCGCTGTTGAGAGTATTGTGAACAGTAGAACTATACTACGAGGAGAACTGGACAGTTGAGTATGTCCAAACAGTACGCAATGTTTCATTAGCCCATAATTCAAAAGTATGCAGCTAAACAAGATTCGTTTATTTCAACACCGTGAATATCGTTTTCCAAGACACGCTTGGATTTTACGTCGACAGGTGGCGAGTCCTTTAAACACAGTCACGAACCGCTGAGCTTATAAAATGTGGAAAAGTTGTTGATTAGCTGAGTGTTTATTAGCTAGTTACAACGGGTTAGTTCCTTCGTTAAAAATGTCCCGGCCCGTTCGTCTGTCTGTAGGCATATGACAACTCGAGCAGCGCTGGTATAATCTTTATGGCATTTCATGCCGGGGACCTGTACGTTAGATTGTTGAGCCATTGCAGTTTTGGATCCAAATCCGTCAAACATGACGGACACTTTACATGACGAACTGTGTGCATTTCTGCGCACATATTCACTGTGTAATCAGTTTTATAATGTATATCATGCAGTAATCATCGGCAAGTAATGAGAACATGGCGGATGTGTGAATTGGTTAGGCGGGAGCAACACTAGCGCCATTTACTTTTTAGGTCCTGAAATTGTGTGGGATTAGACCTTATGAATATTATGCAGCTGTTGTTAAAGTCGCGTGTTTTTGTGGAATGCTGTATAAAATGGCATTCGCCAAATACTTGAAAAAAATGGGAATACAATGAAGAAGTTCATCAGCTCTTTATAGACTTCAAAAAAGTTAGGAGGGAGGTCTTATATAAGATTCTCATTGAGTTTGATATCCCTAGGAAACTTGTAAGGCTAATAAAGATTTGTCTGACTGAAACATATAGCAGAGTCCGGGTAGGCAAGAATGTGTCTGACAGGTTCCCTATTAGGAATGGTTTGAAACAAGGAGTCGCTGTATCACCAATGCTTTTTAACTTTGGTTTAGAGTACGCCATTAAGAGGGTTCAGGTAAACCAGGATGACTTGAAACTAAATGGTACACATCAGCTTCTGGCTTATGCCGATGATGTTAATTTACTGGGAGGAAGCATACATACTCTAAAGGAAAATGCAGAATCTTTAGTTGCTGTTACTAGGGAGATAGGACTGAAAGTAAGTGCTGATAAAACTAAGTACATGGTCATGTCTCGAGATCAGAATGCAGGACGAATTGAGAGTGTGAGAATTGATAATAGTACCTTCGAGAGGGTGGAAGAGTTTAAATATTTGGAGACAACTTTAACAAATCAAAGTTCTATTGCGGAAGAAATTAAGAGCAGATTGAGGTCAGGAAATGCTTACTATCATTCGGTGCAGAATCTTTTGTCTTCCAGGTTGCTATCAAAAAATTTAAAGATCAATATATATATATATATATATATATAGAACTATAATTTTGCCTGTTGTTTTGTATGGGTGTGAAACTTGTTCGTTGACACTGCGGGAGGAAAGGAAGCTGAGGGTGTTTGAGAACATGGTGTTGAGGAGAATATTTGGACCTAGGAGGGACTAGTTAACGGGGGAATGGAGGGAATTTCATAACGAGGAGCTAAATGATTTGTACTCACCCAATATTGTGCGGGTGATAAAATCGAGAAGAATGAGATGGGCTGGGCATGTGGCACGTATGGGTGAGGAGAGGGGGTGTATAGGGTCTTGGTGGGGAAACCGGAGGGTAGGAGACCACTGAGGA
>Ga0123354_10018321_pt1 | contig 10974 bp, 5 predicted proteins | sample TergutLab28metaG_2_FD_97872 | JGI IMG/M metagenome (GOLD analysis project Ga0123354, IMG submission 97872) | Labiotermes labralis P4 segment gut microbial communities from Petit-Saut dam, French Guiana - Lab288 P4 | ecosystem: Host-associated > Arthropoda: Insects > Digestive system > Gut ... | reverse complement strand
GCTCAGTGCTCAGTTAGCAGAAGTCTGTGGTCAGGGAGCAATATTCAACAACTCAAAAAGGGGAAGGTTAATGTGTCCAACAGGATATTCACATCCGAATCAGTAACAGAGGGACATCCGGACAAGGTCTGCGACCAGATTTCCGACGCGGTGCTCGACGCGATACTGACGGGGGACAAAGCTGCGCGGGTTGCGTGCGAGACGATAGTGACCACAGGGATGGTACTGGTCATGGGAGAAATAACGACGAGCTGCTATGTCGATATTCCGCAGGTTGTGCGCGAGACTATCAAGGAAATAGGATATGTTAGGCCGGAATTCGGTTTCGATCATAAGGGTTCGGCGGTGCTTACCGCTATCGACGAGCAATCCGCGGACATTGCGCTCGGGGTCGACAATGCGTATGACGATTCCGACGAAAAGGGCGCGGGCGATCAGGGTATGATGTTCGGGTTCGCTTGCGACGAGACCCCGGAGCTTATGCCGGCGCCGATCTCTATGGCGCACGCGCTGGCGCGCAAGCTCGCTGAGGTCAGAAAATCCGGTGAGTTGGGCTTCATCAGGCCGGACGGAAAGAGTCAAGTCACAGTCGAATACGATGAAAATAAAAACGTGATCGGGGTCCCCGCAGTCGTCGTGTCGACTCAGCATGACGGGGATGTAGAGATAAACAAGCTGCGCGAGAGCGTCATCGAATGTGTGATCAAACCGGTTATTCCCGCGAAGCTGATCGGTAAGGACACAAAATTATTCGTAAATCCGACCGGGCGATTTGTCATCGGCGGGCCGGCCGGCGATTCGGGGCTTACAGGGCGCAAACTCGTCGTCGATACTTACGGCGGTTACGCAAGCCACGGAGGCGGCGCGTTTTCGGGAAAGGATCCATCCAAGGTCGACCGCAGCGCGGCGTATATGGCGCGGTATGTGGCTAAAAATATTGTGGCGGCGGGGCTTGCACGCGCTTGCCAGATCGAGCTTGCCTACGCGATTGGAGTGGCGCAGCCTGTTTCGGTGCTCATCGATACGAGGGGAACCGGAGTGTTGCCGGACGAGAGGATCGCAGATATTGTAAAGTCGAATTTTGATTTCAGGCCGTCGAAAATCATCGCGAAGTTGGATTTGCTCAGGCCAATTTATAAGCTGACGGCGGCTTACGGGCATTTCGGCAGGCCGGAGGCTGAGTTTACATGGGAAAAACTCGATATGGCTGAGACGCTGAGGAATTATCTGTGAGTATGAGGGATACTGATAAAAAAGGCGGGCGCGGACAAAAGCCGCCGCCGAGACACGCCGATATCCCCGTGAGCAAGGCGGACGTTTTGAGAGATACGGGGAGAGATACGGGGAGAGACGAGGACGACAGCGGCCTAATCGAGGGCCGCAACACAGTCATTGAAGCCTTGCGTGCGAAGCTCGCAATAGATAAGATCTTTGTGGCAAACGACGAGCAGGACGCCACGTTGCGGTATATCGTGTCCGCGGCTCGGGCGGCGGGCGTTGCTGTTGTAAATGTCGATAGGCGCAAGCTGGATTCGATGAGCGTTACTCACGCGCATCAGGGAGTCATCGCGTCGGCCGCTTGCGTCCCGTTCGCGACAGTGGATGATATTCTGGAAGCCGCAAAACGCAGGAACGAGCCGCCGTTGATCGTCGTTTGCGACGAGATATCCGACCCGCATAACCTCGGCGCGATAATCAGGACTTGCGAAGCGTCCGGCGCGCATGGAGTCATTGTACCCAAGCGAAGGAGCGCGGGACTGACGGCGACGGTCGCGAAGGCGTCGTCAGGCGCTGTGTATCATGTGCCGGTCGCCCGCGTAACGAATCTTGCCTCGACGCTTGTAATACTGAAGAAGGCGGGCGTGTGGATTTTTGGGGCGGCGATGGACGGCGATACGCCGCTGTGGAGCGCCGACTTTATTGGACCGGCTGCGCTTGTCATAGGCTCTGAGGGGACGGGCATTGGCCGCCTCGTCGGGGAGGGCTGCGATTATAACGTGCGCATACCGATGTTCGGGAAGCTCTCGTCCTTGAACGCTTCGGTATCCGCCGCAATACTGTTGTACGAAGCTGTAAGGCAGAGAGGCCTAAAGGCTGCCGATTGAGAAAAAGGGAAATTCCGCGCATATGTCCGCCGCCGGGCGGACGTAAAGCAGCGTAGTTTGGCTTGGAGAAAGGGGTGAGCTTGTGGCGAGCGGAGACGACGATATTCGTGATGTTGTCGCGTCGGAAGATTTTTCGCTGGAGTCGATACTGGCAGAGTATAAAGGTACGGCATATATAAACGGCGATAAAAAGACGCCGCCTGAACTCCTGAAAGAGCAAATCGACAGTATAGTCAAGGAAGTGACCGGGAGGGCGGAGCGTGCAGGCGCAAACGCGGCGCCGAGAGAGATCAGGCAGGAACGCGCGGGCGGTGCCCCACGAGAGGGAACCCCGAGAGAGGGCGGCGTAAACGCGGCGCCGAGAGAGATCAGGCAGGAACGCGCGGGCGGAGCGCCGAGAGAGGGAACCCCGAAAGAGAGCGGCGCAAACGCGGCGCCGAGAAATGACCGAACCTATGTTGACCAGGCGGCGCAGCGCTCACAGGCGGGCGAAGAACCGCAAAAACCAAAGGAAACTGATAAAGTCCTATTGTTTTTCGACAACTATCAAAGCCCAACGCTCGATACGCAGGACTCTATCGTGCATGATGTCGAAAAGGCGATCGAAAAAGAGCTCGGATATACTGATTTTAACGCCGGTACAAGAGCGGGAGCACAGGGAAGTAACGACGTTTTTGGGCGCGACGGAATGTTCGGGAACGAACAGTTTGAGGTGGAGGAACCTTTTGCGGAGGAAGAGGAGGTCTTTGAAGAACCCGACTTGCGTGACGCCGTAAAAAGATTCGCTGCGGCATACAATTCTGTATCCCTGCGCAGTATTCCGGCGGCGCTTATTACGCTTTTGATGGTCATACTGACATTTGCCTTTGAAGCGGGGACGCCGATCCCGTTCGGTGTTGGGCGCAGCTTATCGGCAGCTTCCGGGGCGCTTGTGATAACGATGCTGCTCGTTATGATGCTCTGTGTAGATATTATAGTCCGTGGGGCTGTAAATCTCGTGCGCGGGACATTGGGCGCGGAAACCCTGATACTTTTCTCATGCGCTTTTTCGTTTATTTCGGGCGCGTTCACGATTGTCAATGACTCGTCCGGAATACTGCCGTTTTGCGCGGTGTCGGCTTTTTCGCTTACTTGCGCGGCATTTGGAGAAAAGTATAATTTGCGCGCTATCACAGAAACGCTCAAGACGGCGCTGGGCTCGTCGGAGCCTTACGGCGTACTTGCCGAATTTAACGGCGAGATAAATAAGTCGGTCCTGAAGAAAGCGCGCGACAGGGTCGATGGCTTCTACAATAACCTTGTGCACCCCGACGTCTCAGAAAACGTGTACCGGTACGCGGCGCCCGTGCTGCTTGCCGCCGCGCTGCTCCTTTCGATAATTTCGGCGCTGGCGGGGGGACATGGCGCGTATTTCCTTCACATACTGTCGGCGCTGCTGGCGGCGGCGGCGCCCTTTTCGGCAATGCTGGCGTTTTCGGTCCCGTTTGGAATTGTGGCTAAATCGATACGCCGTTCTGGCGCGGCGATAGCGGGTTGGGGGGGCGCCGACGATATCTGTTTTACTGACGGCGCCTGTGTCACCGACGACGACCTGTTCCCGCCCGGAACGCTTTCGTTCAGTGGAATGAAGCTGTATGAGGGCGTATCCGCCGAAAAGGCGATCCGCTACACGGCGAGCCTTATCGTGGCGTCGGGCTCCGGTTTATCTCGTATTTTTTCAGAGGCGCTGACTGCGCAGGGGATGAAAAAAATAAGGGTAGAGGATTTCGCCTGTTATGAGGGCGGCGTCGGCGCATTAATACGGGGTGAGCAGGTTATGACCGGCTCTGCGGCGTTTATGAATTTGTTGGGCATAAGGATCCCGGACGATATGAATATGAAGAACGCGGTTTTCACGGCGGTCAATTCCAAACTGATCGCAATGTTTGCGATAAACTATGTTCCGGTCAATTCGGTCCAGTCCGCGTTGGTATCTATGCTGAAATGGCGTATAAACCTGTTTTTCGCAGTGCGCGATTTTAATGTGACCCCTGCGATGGTTTCGCAGAAATTCAAGATTTCGATAGAAGATATCGAGTCTTTTCAGGCGCGGGATTCCTATAATATCTCGGATTTCGATTCCGGCAAGGAGGGGCGCATGGCCGCGGTGCTGACACGCGAGGGCTTGGGGCCGTTCGCGGAGGCGGTGACCGGAGGGAAGCTGCTCAAGCTGTCGGCGCTGATCACGGTCGCGCTTTCCGTATTTTCAGCAGTTATCGGCGTCCTTTTTATGTTCTTTATGTGCTGGAGCGGCGCGTTCATGTCGGCGAAGCCGGGCAATCTGCTGACGTTCATGCTCTCAATGCTCGCGGTCGTTCTGGTCGTTTGCGGATATGCACGGCTTAGAAAATAGGTTGTGAACTAATCGCCGCGTGTACGCGCGGTGCGCGGCGCAGCCGCGTGAGGGCTTTTTTCGCTAAGTGAGTAGGACGCGCAGCGTCAGCGCGTAGCGCGGATTCATTCCGCCCGTGAGCGAACGACGCGAAAATAAGCCCGATGGGTTGTGGGGCGGAGCCCCACGTTAGATACAATAAGCCGGTAACAGCCGGAAAATTCTAGTTGTATTATTATCCGCCTTAGTGTATAATCCTTAACAATGCTGAAAAAAATGAGGGGGCAAAAATATGCCGTATACCACAGATGGCATCCGTAATATCGCGCTTGTCGGCCATGGCAGCAGCGGGAAAACCTGCCTCGCCGAGAGTATGCTTTATCAGACCGGGGGAATAGATAGGCTCGGCAAAATTTCCGACGGCAACACTGTCGGGGATTCAGATTCCGAGGAAATAAGACGCCAGATTTCGATTTATCTTGCCACAGTGTTCGCCGAATACAACGGTTGCAAGGTGAATATTCTGGACACTCCGGGATATTTTGACTTTGCCGGGGAGACTGCTGAGGCGCTGCGCGTAGCTGAGGCAGGCATCGTCGTTTGCACCGCGAAAGACGGGATCAGCGTCGGGTTCGAGAAGGGTTGGTCATATCTGGCGGCGAGCAAGCTGCCCAGAGCGATTTATGTTTCCAAGGCGGATGAGGAAAACGGCGATTTTGACGCGGTTTTCGCATCGTTGAGGGAGAAATACGGCATGTCGGTATGCCCGCTTGTCGCGCCGATAAAAGGAGCGTCCGGCAAGGTTGAGGGAGTTATCGATATAGTCAGCCGAAAAGCGTACGCCATTGAGGGCGGCAAACAGAAGGAGATCCCGATCCCCGATTCTATGAGCGCGGAGCTCGAGGAGCTCTATACCGCCGTGAACGAGAGCGTTGCCGAAACAAATGAGGAGCTGATGGATAAATACTTCTCGGGCGAGGAGTTTACGGCTGAAGAAATGATCCGCGGCTTGAAGGCGGGCATGAAAGATCTGACGCTGTTTCCGGTGTTCTGCGGCTGCGCCTTAACCGGGCTTGGAACGCTGCCGCTGCTCGACGCGATCGTGAACATTTTCCCATCCCCTGCAGAGAGCATGGACGAGACCGACGACGGCGCGGAGATCGCGCCGGACCCGAACGGCGCCTGTTGCGCCATCGTATATAAGACGCTCTCCGACCAATACGGCAAATTCAGCATATTCAAGGTGCTCTCCGGTAAATTGTCGGCGGATATGCAACTTACGAACACCCGCACGGGGTCGGTAGAGAAGATGGGTCATATATACAAAATGCAAGGCAAAAAAAGCATCGAGGTCAAGGAGATAGTCTGCGGGGATCTCGGCGCGGTGTCAAAACTTTCCGACACCAAGACAGGCGACACGCTGTGCGACGCCAAAAAGCTCATAACAGCAAAAGGAATCGCGTTTGTACCTCCCTGTTATGCGATGGCTATCGCGCCAAAGGTAAAAGGGCAGGAGGAAAAAATTTCCATCGGCTTGTCCCGCCTCTCTGAGGAGGACCTCACGTTTACATACGCAAACAACCCCGAGACGCGGCAGCTTATCCTTTCCGGGGCGGGCGATATCCAGCTCGACGTGCTTTGCGCGAAGCTGAAGGATAAATTCGGTGTCGAGGTTGTGCTGACGCCGGCGCGCGTGGCTTACCGCGAAAAGATACGCAAAAAGGTACAGGTACGCGGGCGGCATAAGAAACAAACGGGCGGCGCGGGGCAATTCGGCGACGTTGTGATAGATTTCGAGCCGGGCGAGACTGAGGATTTGACGTTCGAGGAGAAGGTTTTCGGCGGAAGCGTGCCGAGAAACTTTTTCCCGGCAGTGGAAAAGGGCTTGCGTGAGAGCATCCAGCGCGGTATCCTTGCCGGGTATCCTCTTGTTTATTTAAAAGCGACCTTGGTGGACGGCTCTTATCATTCGGTGGATTCATCGGAACTCGCGTTTAAACTCGCGGCGCAGCTCGCATTCAAGGAGGGCGTCCCGCAGGCAAACCCGGTAATTTTGGAACCGATCGGGTATTTGTCAGTTACGATCCCCGACACGTATATGGGGGATATTATGAGCGATTTGTCCAAGCGGCGCGGCAGCCCGATGGGTATGAACCTCAATGCCGAGGGGATGCAGGTCGTGGAAGCCGAGGTCCCGATGGGCGAAATGTCCAGCTATGCTATTGACCTGCGCTCTATGACGCAGGGCAGGGGTTCGTTTACGATCCGGTTCGAGCGCTACGAAGAGGCGCCGGCGCCGGTGCAGGCAAAGATCATAGAGGAGGCAAAGGCGCTTGCCGATCAGGAGTAGCGGTTGCGGGGGCGCAAAACGTTAATGCGATGAATTATTAACGTGGGGCGCAGCCAAACGTCAGATATAGCGCAAACGCATGCGAGACGTAAATGCAAGCGCAAACGCAAGTGCAAAGAGGCAAACGGGCATGGGGATATGACAAACCCGTGCCCATTTTGCAACAAAAGAGGGGAGGCGCGGCGTTGGGCGCGATACTGCAGCAAATCGATATGGTAATGTCCCGCATCGACGCCGACGCGCTTTCGTATGTGACGATGGTCATCCGGTTTATCTTGCCGGTCCTCGCTATCGTCATCGTCACGCGCTGCGCCAGGTCGCTTCTGCGCGAAAAGAGCGAGAGTGAGAACTGGGGTTTCCTGAGTTTGCCAAACGGCGCGCGAGTCTACCTGAACCATTGGGAAAATGTTATCGGCAGGGCGAAGGCATCCGACGTCTATCTGGAATACCCTACGCTGTCGCGCAGCCACGCTGCTGTTATCCGCGACGATAAAGCCAATTGGCGGGTCTTTAATGTAGAATCCCGGACAGGCGTCGCCGTCAACGGACAAAAGATCGAAGCTCGCGGCGGCGCACCGATCAAAACCGGCGATATTATCGATCTCGGCGGCGTGGAGCTGGTTTTTTTCGCGAACGATAAAGCGAGCGAATTCGCGCAGGCTGAGGCGAGGACCCGCCCCGGCAGGGTTTTCAGGCAGCGCACGACGCTGGCGTTCGTGACGGAATTCCAAGTGCTGCTCGGATTGCAGCTTTGCATATCGAAGGGAGAAGCTTTGTCGGCTGCGCTCCCGATATGCTTCCTTAGCATGATCGCGCTGATGTGGGTATGCTACTTCATAACGCGCGCCGCTCGCCGGGTCGCTTTCGAGATCGAGACGATAGCGTTTTTCTTGAGCTCGATAGGTATGTCCGTCACGGCGACGGTTTCCCAGGCTGAAATGGGCCGGCAACTGCTGATACTCTTCGTCGGGCTTTGCTTGTTTTTTGTGCTGGGCTGGTTTTTACGCGATTTAGATAGAGTCAAGAAACTGCGTTTGCCTATAGCGGCGGCGGGTCTGGCGCTGCTCGCTATTAACTTCGCTTTCGGCAGGACGGTTTACGGCGCGCGGAACTGGCTGGTGATTGCGGGCGTTTCGTTTCAGCCGTCGGAGCTTGTGAAGATAGCTTTTGTTTTTGCGGGAGCGGCGACGTTGGAGCGGTTGCTTGTGCGTAGGAACGTGCTTGCTTTCATTGGATTCTCAGCAGCTTGCGTGGCGGCGCTGGCGCTGATGAACGATTTTGGCGCGGCGCTTATATTTTTCGTCGCTTTCCTCGTCATCGCCTTTTTGCGCTCCGGAGATTTAGCCACGATATTTCTCAGTATCAGCGGCGCCGGCTTCGCGGGTTTTTTAGCGCTCCAATTCAAAAGCCACCTGGCCTCGCGGTTTTCGACATGGGGCAGGGCTTGGGAATTCGCGGACGCCGCCGGGTACCAGCAGACGCGGGCCATGGCCGCTGCGGCTGTCGGGGGGCTTTTTGGCGTCGGCGCGGGATACGGCTGGTTGAGCCGCGTTTTTGCCGCCGATACGGATCTGGTTTTCGCCATGGTCTGCGAGGAGCTGGGACTGATTGTCGCGCTCGTCGCAGTTTTCGCAATAATAGTATTTGCTCTGTTTTCGGTTTGGTCGGCCGGGGACGCGCGTTCGTCGTTTTACGTCATCGCGGCGTGCGCCGCTTCGTCGATACTGGTTTTTCAGGTGATACTCAATACACTTGGCGCGTTCGATATCCTGCCGTTTACCGGCGTGACATTTCCGTTTATCTCGAAGGGCGGTACTAGTCTGATATCCTGCTGGGGGCTGCTCGCTTTTATCAAGGCGGCTGACACAAGGCAAAACGCCAGCTTCATCGTCAAGACGCCAAGGAAGCCGTAGGAGACGTTGGCGTGAAGCGCATTAAGCAACTTCCCGCAAAAGGTGGTTAACAATGAAAAAAATCAAGAACAGGGCGCTGACCGTGTTATTACTCGTTGTGCTTGCGATTTGCGGGCTTGGGTTTTACATCGTGAGATACGCCGCAGACGGAAGCAAGTGGGCGTCAGCGGGGTTCATCACGACCGCGTTTTCAAGGGGCGGGCTTAAAACCGGCGCGCTGACAGACCGGGAAGGCGTCGTGCTAGCGAGCGTCGAGGACGGCAGACTGAAATTTGCCGACAACGAGGATGTGCGCCGCGCCACGCTCCACGCCGTGGGCGATTTGCAGGGCAACATAGGAACGGGCGCCTTGACGGTATATGCGCCGGAGCTGATGGGCTATAACGCCATAACGGGCGCTTATTCGAGGACGGGGCATGGGGAAACGGTCGCGCTGACTCTTGACTCGCGGCTGAATGTCGAGGCGTATAAGGCGCTGGGCGGGCGGCGCGGCGCTGTCATGGTGATGGACTACATGACAGGAGAGGTGCTGTGCATGGTGTCCACGCCGGCTTTTGATCCGGCGAAACCTCCTGATATCAAGGCGGGAGACCCAGCTTTTGAGGGAGTTTACATTAACCGCGCAATATCGGCTGCGTACCCGCCCGGCTCGACATTCAAACTCCTGACGGCGGCAGCCGCTATTGAAAATATACCCGGGCTTTTCGACCGGGTCTTTGAGTGCACCGGAGGCATCGAAGTCGGCGGCGAAATGGTGAAATGCAGCGCGACGCATGGGCGGTTGACGTTTGAGCAGGCGCTAAGCGTGTCATGCAACTCCGTTTTTGGGGAATTGGCGCTGGAGCTCGGCGCTGACACGCTTGCCAAATACGCTAAAGCATATGGGCTGTCAGAACAGGCAAATGTTGGAGGCATCATGACGGCAAAGGGCAATTTCGACAAGGCGGCGCCGGATAGCGCGAATTTGGCGTGGTCGGGCATCGGGCAGTACGACGATACGGTATGCCCGGCGGCGATGCTGCGCTATGTCGCGGCGATTGCGAACGGCGGCGTTGCCGCGAAAATGGAGCTGTTGAAGAAAGATAGCGTCCCGGCGCTCATGCAGGCGGGATCTCAGAGGATAATGCGCGAGGACACCGCACGGCAACTTGGCGATATTATGACGTACCACGGCAGCCAAAGCTTCCCAGGTCTGAATATTCACGCAAAATCCGGCACTGCGGAGGTCGGGGGCGGTATGACCCCTCACGCGTGGTTTACCGGATACATAACAAACGAAGGCCATCCGCTGGCGTTTGTCGTTATTGTCGAAAACGGCGGGGGCGGCGCGGCGACGGCGGGCCCAATTGCAAATCGCGTTTTACAGGCGGCGGTAAAAAAGTAGTATCTATTCAGCGGGTATCCGGGAAACAACCTTTTTGATGCGATTTTTTAAGGCAGAAGGCGGTAGCCACTGCCAAAATAACACATTAAAATCATAAAAAGCGTCAAAAAGACGGTTTCCCGGATACCCTCTGAATAGACACAAAAAGTAAAAAATAGTGAAAAAAATATGGAACAAATCAATTGTTTTTCCGTCATATAGTGGAATGGGCAAAAAGAATTATTGAAAGTGAGGTCGATAAAAAATGCATAAATATTCACGGAGACTTATACCGCTGCTGCTGGCGCTTATCCTCGCCGCCGGAGTTCCGATGATGGCATTTGCCGCGCCGGTTGCGCCGGCAGCGACTGGCGCCCCTGAACAGAGCATGGAAACCGCGCTTAGGGCCGTCAAGGACCTGATCGATATCGACGACAGCGTTTATACTGAATTTTCTTACAGCTCGAGTTATACAAACTATGAGACCGGAGAGGGGCTGATCTGGTATTTCTCATGGTCGGACACAAAGAACGCCTCCATAAGCGCGACGGCGGCAGCGGACGGGACGTTGTTGAACTATGGAAAATACACCATGCAGGGCAACACCTTTGGCTTCGCGAAAATCGACAAAGATTCTGCCATCGGTATTGCGAATGAGTTTATAAAAAAAGCCAAGCCCGCCGCATATTCTTATTACGAAGCGCCCGCCAGCGTCTCGATAAATATCAATGGCGGCGAATATAACCTGAATTATTATGCAACCGTTAACGGGTATTCTTTCAAGACCTCGCAGGTCTCGGTAAACGTTAACAAATTCACAGGCGAGATCACGTCCTATTCAACGTCCAACCTTGACCCCGTTAGTTACAAAT
>Ga0123354_10018319_pt1 | contig 10975 bp, 10 predicted proteins | sample TergutLab28metaG_2_FD_97872 | JGI IMG/M metagenome (GOLD analysis project Ga0123354, IMG submission 97872) | Labiotermes labralis P4 segment gut microbial communities from Petit-Saut dam, French Guiana - Lab288 P4 | ecosystem: Host-associated > Arthropoda: Insects > Digestive system > Gut ... | reverse complement strand
TCGTTATGCAGTCTCCTCCATTCCCCCGTTACCTCGTCCCTCGTAGGTCCAAATATTCTCCTCAACACCATATTCTCAAACACCCTCAGCTTCCTTTCCTCCCGCAATGTCAGCGACCAAGCCTCACACCCATACAAAACAACAGGCAAAATTATAGTTCTATATATCTTGATCTTTACATTTTTGGATAGCAACCTGGAGGACAAAAGATTCTGCACCGAATGATAGCAAGCATTCCATATATGTCTAACAGCTGACAGAATTTAGTTTCATGTAGTTTAAGGTTTACTTTCTTTTATATGGGGACAAAATCTTGAACCAAATGTCATCAGGCATGCCCTGAATTTTAATCTGCTATCAATTTCTTTCTGAACGCAGTTTTGTATTGTCCGATTGCACGTGTAGTGACACTCCTGCAGACGTAACGACTGTTTCAGCAGGTGAAGAGAGCACAGAATTATGGGAATGAGCAAGATACGACGACCGTCGCGGCGCGGCGCCAGTTGGACTAAGCCGCCAGTCGTTATTTATCTCGTGGCATCGCATTCATGTGCAGTGGGCAGACAACACGGCTTTTATTGCATTTCAGCTGATCGCAATTCACTGTGACAGGGTCATGTCTTACAGGGTAGAAACATGGCATAACTTTCACTGAAACGGTGATTTGTCTTCTTCATCTAAATTTCAGTCTTAGGATATAAAACTGTCATGGTTTTGTGCAGCGTTGTGATTTATCTATTGCGGCATACACAGTAAAACTGCAGGCTTCAAGATGCGAAGCCAGGAATTATTTCAGCTTGTGATTCGTTGCTGCTCAGCACACAGAGACATGCGTCTAAAACACGTGGATCTGTAGTGATGTAAACTTCGCCAAGTATGAACTACTGTCATGATAATTCACTTTTGAGGAAACCAATTACTGTCATCTAGGAGTTCAAAAATATTTGTAATTTGACAGTTTAAGGGGGGTTGTAACTCTCGGATATCTCAATATACAATTGACACTGTTTTAAGTACAAGATCTCGTTGTAACTCTCGGATATTTCAATATACAATTGACACTGTTTTAAGTACAAGATCTCGTTGTAACTCTCGGATATTTCAACATACAATTGACACTGCGTTTAAGTACAAGATCTCGTTGTAACTCTCGGATATTTCAATATACAATTGACACTGTTTTAAGTACAAGATCTCGTTGTAACTCTCGGATATTTCAACAAAGAATTGACACTGTTTTATGTACAAGATCTCATTGTAACTCTCGGATATTTCAACATGCAACTGTCACTGTTTTAAGCACAAGATCTCGTTGTAACTCTCGGATATTTCAACAAACAATTGACACTGTTTTAAGTACAAGATCTCGTTGCAAATCTCGGATATTTCAATATGTAATTGACACTGTTTTACGTACAAGATCTCGTTGTAACTCTCGGATATTTCAATACAAAATTGACATCGATTAACGAGATCTCGTACTTAAAAGCAGTGTCAATTGTATATTGAAATATCCGAGAGTTACAACCTGAAGATGGCTTTAAAAGGGAAGTCGAAACATGTAATTGTCATTATCTTCTAAATATCATTTAGATATGCTTTTTACAATGAAAAGTTGTGTCAAACTTTCAAATTACATATATATTTAAATACTGAAAAAAAAACGAATTTGACGTACAGGTGACCGTGCATCGTGATAAATTCTTATAATAAAACCAAACATTTGCACTAATTTCTCGAATTTATTTTTGGAATAAAACGGATATTCCGTCCTTATCCTGCTCGCAAGCTGTCAGCAAACCCGTATGACATACAACATTGCTGTGTGCACAGTGAAAAACTCCTGAAGATGGACAGAAGAACTGTCCGAAACACGTAGAATTTTATTCCAAAAATAAATTTGAGAAATTCGTTCATCTGGTTGTTTTTATTATAGGAACTGAAGAACATAACGGTGATGTCTCACTTAAAGTCGTCTGAGAGGTTTCCGAACCTTGTAGTATTTAAATGTTTCAATTATTGGGAGGAACCTAGTGCCTAAACCTTATAAGGGTGACTTAATTGCTTCAAATTGACACAGGAGTGACAGGAAGGAAGAAAGTAGGTTATATACGATGACTTCCATTTCAAAGACAAAACAATTATCACCACTTCCAAAACTAAGCGAAACAGAAAAGATTCAGACCCACTCTTAATTTAATTTCGAAATCCAGTTATAGAAGTTTCCAGGTTAAAGTGCATATTGAGTCAGTTTCGGAACACAGTACTTAAAAGCATATTTTGATCTAACAGAGAGAAAAAGTGACAGGGTGGGTGGAAAGATTGAATTATGGGCGTCACAATTTGACCAACCTACACAATCGACATTACTTCTTCCTCCGTATCGCTTGAGCATCAATTTCAAACAATTCAGTCACCCCAAAGATGGAGTCACAACGTACCGCGGAAACGTAGAAGCATTTAACCACAACACGGTGCAGATACCCAACAAAATAAATAATAAATGTTTAACTGAAAATGGGCTGTCGTCCGGTGGCAGTGGTTATAATGCATGTTCGTAAATATGAAATAAGGATCTAAGAAATTTAATTCGGGAGGGATACACGAGTAGCAACTCGGAGTCTTGGGAACCATCTCAGCATTCGCTTTTAGACATGGTGGAACCAAGAAAAACCTGTGCCGAGATGGCTGGTCGCAGGACCTTCCGGATAACGACTTCTAGCCAGCAATCCGGCATCTAAAGTATGTGAGAGAGCAATACACACATTAGACCATTATATGATTAAAATCGTCGCCAAAACCAGAAACATTATATCGGTTAATTTAAAACTGTCACCTATATGAAGGTGAGATTAAACTGTAACGTCATGGAACAGAGTCTTCCTGGAGAAGCTATCAGGTTCTCAGCTAGTTAAGAAATTCCCAGAATTTTGTGGAACACGAAGAGATTCAGTACCACTTTTACAACAGCCCGCCACCTGTACCTATCCTAAGCCAGATCAATCCAGTCTATGCCTCCACATCTCAGTTCCTAAAGATCCATTTTAATATTATTCTCCCATCCACGCCTGGGTCTTCCCAGCTGTTCTGTCCCTCAGGATTTGCCCCCCAAAAACCTGTATAAGCCTCTCTTCTCACCCATACATGCTACATGCCCCGCCCATCTAATTCTCGATTTGATCACCCGAACAATATTTGATGAGGAGTACAGATCATTAAGCTCCTAATTATGTAGTTTTCTCCACTCCCTTTTACTTCGTCCCTCTTACGCCCAAACAGTCTCCTTACCACCCTATTCTCAAACACCCTGCGCCTAGTTCCTCCCTCAATGTAAGCGACCAAGTTTCACATCCATACAAAACAACAGGCAACATTATAGTTCTGTATATCTTAATCTTAATATTTTTTGACAGAAAACTGAAAGACAAAAGATTCTGCACTGAATGATAGCAAGCATTCCCTGACTTCAGTCTGCTCCTAATTTATCCGTGAAAGGAATTTTGATTCATTAGGGTTGTTTTCAAATGCATGAACTGTTCCACCCTTTAAAAGGAACTATTACCAGTTTTTACATTGTGAATTCTTCGTGCATTCCGATCCCCAGACATGACCATGTACTTAGTTTTATCAGCATTTATTTCTAGACCAGTCTCCTTACTATCAATTAGTAACGCTTCTGTGTGTCTCTTTATAGTACGCACGCTTCCGTCCAATATATTAACATCACCAGTATAAACCAAAAGTTGGTGTGTACCATTCAAGGCCTCCTGGTTTATCTTAACCCTCCTAATGGCATATTATAAAACGAACCTTAAAATCAATTGCTACAAAGCGTCTCCTTGTTTCAAACCTTTCTTAGTAGGAAAAATGTCAGACAAAGCAAACCAATATGATATTCATAAAGTAACTTCCACTGTAGACGACGATAAAACGTTTAATCCGTTTACATACATATATAATACATGGGATTATTTCATATAATTCGTGCAAAGAATGCATAATAACTAGGCGGTGAAAATATTTTTGTGACGCAAACAAGCATCTTAAAAGGGCATGCTATGATGGAACGTTACACCGGGGTTCGGAATTGGACAGAATCTTTGGGACAAGTGGAGGCAAGGACAGTCGGAAATCAGAAGGTAGTTCACTACAAACAGCAGCAAAGTGTGAGTTACTTGTCGTTACGGGAAGTCAGCTGGAACAAGGGTGGGAGTGAAGGAGCAATAATTATACGATGTTCTTTGCGACTCACAAAGAGTTTACATGACAGAATTTTTGGAAGCTGGGAAGACTGTCAATTCAGCTCGGTACATTGAAACAATAAAAAAAACTGACAGGGGAGGGTGGGTCGGGTTAGGGGGGGGGGGTCAACATCGCGGATTTTGTTGCTGCATGACAATGCAAGACCGCACACTGCTCGCGCAACGATTGATGCTCCGGAAACGCTGAAGTCTGAGGTTCTCTCCCATCCGCCCTACAGCCCTGACTTGGCGCCAAGCGATTACCATTTCTTTCCTCACCTCAAGAGGGATCTCAAGAGGACTCATTTCACCTCAGATGATGAAGTGAAGCAAGCTGTGACGTCGTGGATCAAACAAAGAACTCCTGAAATCTTCATTAACGGCATGCGTAAACTTGTTTTACGTTGCGAAAAATGTATTGAACGACAAGGCGACTATGTCGAAAAATAAGTATGTCAATTTGTAGCTAAAATATTGTACTTTACTTCCTACTTTCGTTTGTTTAAATACATAGTCTCTTTTCCTGGATATTTCACTGCGTGCATTACTTATCAGCCGCCCCTCGTACATCATTCTCTTAGCATGAGAGTCGGTTAAGAGCAGCCTGTTGAGTATCAGGACACAAGGGAAACCAGTTCGTCAGCTGACAAGACACAGTTTGTGACAGTACAGGTCATACACAGTACATAACGTGTGAAACTTAGTATCGCACCATAACGGAAGGACAAAGACTGAGGACGTTTATTTGAACAGTGTTAAGGATCTGTGAGAGAGGAAGTAACAGGGGGTGGAGAAAATTAGTTCACGCGCTTAATAATTTGTAAAAGGTAAAGCAATCCCATTACAGGCCAGGACAGGCCCTCAGGATTCCAGGAAGCTGAGGCTCCCAGATTTCAAGACAATCTGTAGGTGAATGTGGTAAGGTTGTCAGCACTATGCACCGACCGCCTTTAACCCCCAGGAAATATTCCTGGTACCCATTTCTGTTAGAGGTTGAGTCAACCCCAGGGTCATAGTGCGGCCGGAAGGATTATGTCAATGAAAAATTCCAATGACATAATCGGGAATCGAACCCGCGACCTTCCGGCTTGTATCGCAGTGCCTCAACCAACTGTGCCACCGTGTGATAATTTGTACTCTTCATAAGATATTATGAGAATGCACGGATGGGGGGGGGGGGCCACATACCCCATGTGGAAAGAGAAACAAATTCGTATTACGTTAGAACGAAACCTGAAAGAAAGAGAGCACAGTGGAATGGCATGGTACTTGGATACTGGCGACTTTTAATGGCATTTGTTGATACATTAGAATTTTGGTAATACTCAAACCAAATTTGTTTCAGCGCGCACCCGGACAAATACTTGTCGAGATGGAAAAAAAAAAGTTTCGAACGGAAGTTAAGATTCATTCCGTAATTATGCCAAAACCTATAAAGATAAAAATCCACAAAACTGTAACTTTTCCTTTGGTAAGACTGTAAAATTTGATCTCCCGTCGTAAGTAAAGAACACTGACTGAGATTCTTGGAGTAAAGACCCACACGTAAGAGGAAGGAAAGAAGATGCATAATAAAGAAAGCCATAATTTGTACACTTCATCAAGTATCATCCTATTATGATGATCACATCAAGGAGGATGAGATGAGTAGGCTATAGAGCTGGCATGGAAAATGAGAAATGCCTAGAAAGCTTTGATGGAAAAGCCTGAAAAAAAGGAAACAATTAGGCAGAGGTGGGAGAATAATATTAAAATGTAACTTAAACCGAATGTGAGGTTGCGGACTGGATTAATCTGGCTCACAACATGGACGAGTGGCGGAAGCTTGTAAACACGATAATGAATTTTCGACTTGTATACACTTTGGCAAATTTCTTGATCAGCTAATCGACTGAAGGACAGCCACGTTCCACAGAGTTGGATCAGTTAGTAAAATCATCCACTGCAACTGTTAGTGGATTTGACCAGAATTATGCACTAAAGAATGAACGGCTACATTAAGGTAATTGGAACGGAAAGCCATCGTGCTCTGTAGGCTAGGTCTTAAAAACTGATGACGTGCCAGTAACCATAGCAACAAGTACACAGAATAGGAAAAGTTTGTCTTGTGCTGTAGAACTTCTGAGTTCTTTCACAGCCAAAGGGTATAATTAATTAACCTCGAGTTAGTCACTCTGAAAGAACAACATAAGTTGCAAGTGGTTGAAAACAAATTTGTTCAAGAAAGAAGCTGATTTAAGTAAAGTGGGTAAGTTAGAATATTGCACACTTCGTACTTACGGAGTGTCAGATTACCAAGATTAATGTGTGTGAAGTTATAATAAATGGGCGACCTTGGTGAGGACCAGAAATACACATGAAACTCTACTGACAAAGTATCTTGGAAAGCGGCCACTTCAAGCTCAGTCCATGCAGGTGCAGCCCCGGGGGGGGGGGGGGGGGCAAAGAGGGGGAAGGAAAGGGTTGTACCTTACATACAGTATTGTCACAGTGTTTGACTAAAGTGGCTAAGGTAAAGGTAAAGGTAGAATTATCCCTGTCCATGGCATGAATCCATATGAAACAAAAGACGTATAGCTCCACCTATTGTAATCCTCGGCACCACACAGGGGTGGTTGGTAAACATCAGGCTCCGGCCGCTTTACACCCGGACAATAACCCGGGTACTTATAGATGTGTAGGAAGTTGTGTGGTCACCAGAGTAGGCATGGACGTTTTGATGAAGAGAAAAATCTCTTGCCTCTGTCAAGATTCGAAACCCGGATCATTCAGTACGCAGAAATCACGAAAAAGCCTACGCTTAGAAAAGTAACAAAAGCCAGGCAGGGTGCCAGGACAGATAACCAAGAATTGAACAGAAGACCCCTAGGAATCAATATTACAATAAACTACGACACCACTAAGTTCGGACCTGCTGGGTATGAAGACGACGAAAGCGATGATGATGATGATAACGACAATATGATAACGATAAAATTAATGATTGAGATTACATTCGTGATGAAATAGTGGAGGTAAAAATTATGAAAAAGATAATGTACATGATGTTGATAATTCTGGAGGTGTTGAAATCATGAGCACAAGTTTGTTTGCCAGGAGCACGATAAAATGATAATCGTTATGAATACTGTATTTGTAAGTCACAAATATGAAAAAAATATATTATGGGGAAGATAGAAAGAATTGCTATACAGATTTTAGTAAGGACACGTAGTATCAATAGGTTAACCGTAATGTATATAACGGATTTCATACATATGAAAACAGTGTTGATGAAGGATGTGGAGATAGCACTGAAGGATGTGGAGACAGAGCTGAATGAAGTGGAGACAGCGCTTAAAGATGTGTAGACAACACTGAAGGATGTGGAGACAGAGCTGAATGAAGTGGAGATCGCGCTTAAGGATGTGTAGACAACACTGAACGATGTGGAGACAGCACTGAAGGATGTGGAGATACAACTGAAGAATGTGGAGACAGCACTGAAGGATGTGTAGACAACACTGAAGGATGTGGAGACAGCTGACGGATGTGGAGATAACGCTGAAGAATGTGGAGACAGCTCTGGAGGATGTAGAGATAGAAATGAAGGATGTGGAGACAGCATTGAAGGATGTGGAGACAGAGCTGAAGGATGTGGAGATAACGCTGAAGGATGTGGAGACAGCACCGAAGGATGTGGAGACATAGCTGAAGGATGTGGTGAGAGCACTCAAGAATGTGGAGACAGCACTGAAGAATGTGCAGACAACACTGAAGGATGTGGAGATAGAACTGAAGGAAGTGGAGATAGAGCTGAATGAAGTGGAGACAGCACTTACGGATGTGGAGACATCTGAATGAAGTGGAGACAGAGCTGAATGAAATGGAGACCACGCTTAAGGATGTGTAGACAATACTGAACGATGTGGAGACAGCATTGAAGGATGTGGAGATACTACTGAAGAATGTGGAGACAGCACTGAAGGATGTGGAGACAGCTGAATGAAGTGGATACAGCGCTGAAGGATGTGTAGACAACACTGAAGGACGTGGAGACAGGTCTGAAGGATGTGGAGATAGAACTGAGGGATGTGGAGACAGCACTGAAGGATGTGGAGACAGAGCTGAAGGATGTGGAGAGAGCACTCAAGAATGTGGAAACAGCAATGAAGAATGCGCAGACAACACTGAAGGATGTGGAGACAGCACTGAAGGATGTAGAGATAGAACTGAAGAATGTGGAGACAGCACCGAAGGATGTGGAGACATCTGAATGAAGTGGAGACAGAGCTGAATGAAGTGGAGACCGTGCTTAAGGATGTGGAGACAGCATTGAAGGATGTGGAGATAAGGCTGTGGAAATAGCACTAAAGGACGCAATGAAAATAATGTTTATGAAAATGATGGAGAAAATGCGACTCTCAAAGATGATGATCAAACTTATGATAAAGGAAACCATGAAGTTTGGGACGATACTGATAACGATTATGCGAATTATGCACATGACGATGTTGATAAAGAAGCACGGACTTCCGTACCGCAATGTACAGTTACTGTCTCCTTCCATTACAAGCATCCGGTGAAATTCCATATTTCAGATATACCCACTGTGTTAATTAATAGGACAGACAGAATGCAAATGTTGTTGCCAGGACACCGCCGCACAGTGAATAGCGGACTATCAAATGAACGTCCGCGGGGCGGAACAAAATCGATCGTTGCAGGTAACTGGTTATATCATTATCATTACCTTCAGGAAACATACTGTTTGGCCAGTATTATAAAAACAGTATATCATAGGCACAGACAATATAATTACTTTGTCAGAATGACTGTTGGTTCCAGGTACTAACATATAATGCAAAGTGCGGATAAAGCAGAACAAGCAGCATTATGTGAGGCAGAGATTTATACAACAGCTGAATTTTTTGACGGGGAAAAATATGCTCGAAATTGTCATCATGCAGTTCACGTTTTAACAATGCGTCTACGGCAGTGCGACGTTTCGGGCTTATGACAGCTTGGGGATGAACTATACTTAACTGAAATGGCGAGTCATACTGATTTTATATTTGTAGGTTAAAGAAATCCAATAAGATGCAACAGTATGCAGACATTTCTTTACTGCTAAACTACTCTACATGTTTCGGGCGTCCATCGCGCCCGTCATCAGGAGTACGTAAAACTGTAGTTGCAGCCTCTGGTACAGATCGTACTATCTGGGAAGCAAGCTTCTTCAAACGTGATCAAATAAGAACTGACTATTTACGTGGATGTAACCCCGGCCTACATAACCTGTACATGGCCCTCCCCCGTCAGTTTTACGATGTGACCCGGTAAACAGAGTCAGAATAGAAAGAAAAGCAACGTTTGATACGGTACGTCGATATTTTAAAAAGCCTAATACAGACGGTAAGATAATATTAAAGTGGATCTTCAGGAACTGGGATGAGGGAGGGAGGTCTGGATTGATCTGGCTCAGGATAGGAAATGCGGTAATGAACCTTCGTGTTCTATCAAAATGCGGGGAATTTCTTGCCTAACTTAGGAACTTTTAGCTTCTCAAGGACTGTGTTGCAATTAGATTTTGTTTGTTAATTTATTGGTTAGTTAGTTAGGTTGTTTGTTTGTTAGTAAGCTATTAGTTAATACGGAATCAACTTCCATGTTTCAACTGACAACAAGATTTATTTACATACAGACTACGTCTTCTGTAATATGACGCCGTGCTGGTGGGTTTCGACCAACGTTCATTCTTCTCCATCTCCAAGTAAACGAGTATAGGTCCATTCTAAATCAATCCAGAATCACACTGCAACACTGCCGAAATAATCTCGCACGTCTACTATCATTCAGCTTCACATGTTAAAGTGATCCCGTCCCTCAACATCATTTCTCATTTTATAATTTCAATAACACTAGATAACCTGCATATATTAAGCAGTTCCTCGTCATGTGAATTCCTCCACTCGCCATTTACTTCCTGTATACTAATTAGCAAAGTTTTAATCAGAGCTTTGGAATTTAATGGTACGTTGTAAACGGCAGAATTAGTACTACTAGATTTCCGTAATCTGTCTATCGGGCTGGTAATCCGAACAGATCATTGGACTGGTGATTCACAGTCCAGTATAACGGACCCAACGAAGTACGTAATTCATCCCCCCCTCCCAACCTCAACCCACACTTTCCGCAATATAAGGCCACGTTCCGAACCAAGGTTGCACAAATCCCGGGCGCCAGATCACCGTGGACATTAAATGATGTACTTCGATCTAATTATAGCATATTTACAGGGACGGGAAATGTTGGGCAATCACCAAAAACACGTTCAAGAACCCCACGATTCGTCCAGCCTACCACACAAGGACGCAATGAAAATCCAAGTGGTATAAAACTAATTGATATTTTAACTAACATAAACAGTGTTTTATAACTAACTGACATTTATTGTATATAGCAACATGTATCTTAAGATATTGCAACAATTAAGACAACTACAACTATATTTTATACAAACGTTTGTGCGTCTTTAAGCAATTTTAGTCTGAAGATGAACCACTGCGGTCGAAGCACGTTGCAATAATAATTTACACAGGCATTTTAGTTGGGTTGGCGGTATTTTATTCTTTTAAATTATGTACGGTGGCACCTAACATTTTTAAATTATGTACGGTGGCACCTAACATTTTTAAATTATGTACGGTGGCACCTAACATTTTTAAATTATGTACGGTGGCACCTAACATTTT
>Ga0123354_10018316_pt1 | contig 10975 bp, 7 predicted proteins | sample TergutLab28metaG_2_FD_97872 | JGI IMG/M metagenome (GOLD analysis project Ga0123354, IMG submission 97872) | Labiotermes labralis P4 segment gut microbial communities from Petit-Saut dam, French Guiana - Lab288 P4 | ecosystem: Host-associated > Arthropoda: Insects > Digestive system > Gut ... | reverse complement strand
TGCCATATACAGTAATGAAGAAGCCGTTTCTGGAGTAGCAAGCCATTGCTTGCAGGTCACCTTTCACCTTGCTCCGAGGTGAGTGGGTGGATTTTTGTGTCGCCATTAGCTGTTGGTTCTTCAATGGCTACGTTTGGATGGCCCAGAGGGGCGATTATACCACGGGATGTTATAAAGGTAACTGACTGAAACAATGTGTAAACTGAAGTACAGTCATTGTGAACTCTCCATTTCAGTTAACGTCTGTCAATTTCATACAATATCACCTTAGTTTACTGAGAGTGTAGTTAGATTTATGCGTCAAATAATGGTCATGCTATTGGATACGGTTAGATTATATCGGCTGGAGTACATTTAATGTTGTGTAAAACCGCCAAATTGCATAAAAACCAAAAACTTTCAGCCGTAGTTTCAATCATAATGATGGACACAAACGAACATAACTGCTGTACAGGAACATTTTGGGTGTTAGTGGAGCAATAGAGGGCAGGGCTGAGACGTTGAGAAGTGTTTGACTGTGCACGTTGTGCTGGAGAGACATTTCAATGGCATTAAATTTATTGAAGTACTTCCTGTTGCAACATGTGGCTTATTTTATTGATGCCTTATTTACAAATATACAGAAGAATATTCTGCGAATCAGACATTACGCGATGAATGTAGACAGCGATGTCAGAGTAAATATCGTGTGTCTGTGCACTGAACACTCTCAATAGACGTGTTCAGTATTGTAAAGCGGTGCGGCCGTCGCCATAAACACCGAAACCATTACCTAAATATGGCACCGGCTGCCACTACTGTGGACAGCACTGTGTCGTATTTATACTGTATTATATGTTCTACAGCACTGCCACATAATTCATAATTATACAACACTAATGAAAATACAATAACACAATCAAAATTTAAGGCAAAATAGAAAGTACCTCTCTAAAACAACGACTACAATTTCCTATCAAGGAATTAACAGAAGAAAATTCTGATCACTTCCCCCTGCTGAACATTTTCTTCCTTCTATTACACAACCAATCAATTTGGAATATTCATTTCTGAAGCACACAAAATAAAATGTAATATAATCCAAATCATTTTCATGCTTCAATTTTGTACCAAAAAATGTATCATGCCTGCCTGACAAGATAATTAGTAGCGAAAGTCCAGATCTTGTAAATTTCAATTTCTCCACTTCCCACATCTGCCGCTACCTACGGTTCAACAAACACTCTGTACCGTCGCTTTACCAAGCCAAACCACGCTTCTCCGCTAAAGTTAGCATTTGCTCTAATCACCTAGCAAGAGTTTCCTGCAGGTTCAACTGGTTTGTTGTTGCTATGTGCGTGATAGGTGATCTGGCCTTCCTGTCTGTTCCACTAAGAGATACATCCAGCCGTTCCTTAAAATGGTAGCAGCATATATGAAATATAAAAAATGAAATGCAAGAGAATAAAATAAATTCTCTTCTACGGGGAGCTACAGTATTTTCTTTCATTAATCGAAGCTCTATTTAACCCTGCTCTGGTATCATGGGGACTACGTGACCACAGTACCATGCGGTCTATGTGACCACAGTACCATGGGGTCTACGTGACCACAGTACCATGCGGTCTATGTGACCACAGTACCATGGGGTCTACGTGACCACAGTACCATGCGGTCTACGTGACCACAGTATTATGCGGTCTACGTGTCTCAAGTCCTCTTCGACTCACGTTTTCATTAAACTGTCACGAATGCTGAAATCGCATTTATGTATTTTTCGTAAGGCCTCCCTAACAATGTCACACACATTCGGTAGGTTTTGTGTCTATCGGTTCATAATTTATTTATGTTTATTTCCGCTTCGGGCCAAATGGACCACATTAGACCTTCCAAGTAATGAAGATAATTGTCTGCAAAATGTAGAAAACGCAGTATGTAGAAATATCTGTCACGTGCCATGTTCTCGCCGTAGAAACAGTCTACCATCTGGAGTTACAAACAATGCTAGAACGAATTAATCAGCTGGGGAGAAATGCGCAGTTGCTCTTCCTAAGACATACAGATCACGGAATTGTGAGGAGATTAGGGGGTAGAGGGGATCATACTGGGTACAGAGAGGAGAATACTGTCCTTCAAGTGTCCTGCAGCATAAGAACCCTATGCACTGGTATCGTATAAGATGAAAAAATTCTCCTCTCACTGTTTGCGACGACCTTACAAGTCGTTCTGTCTCACATCGCAGTGTTTAGAAAGCGTTCGGTAGCAAACGTATGATGGCAAGAAGACGGGAATTGTCAAGCAACACTGATTTGGCGTGTTTAGTCGTGTTACGTGACGTCGATAGTGAACACGAGGTCGATATTGAAGATCATTTGAGCTGGGTTGAAAGCGACCTAGAGTCCAAAGAAGTGTGAGATTCCTACAGTGAAATAAGTGCAAGTGAATCAGATTCGGAAGAGAAGCAAGATGTTGATAGTGGTGAAATTCTTGGAAAATAAGTATATGTGTGGTCGCAGAAGCCAAAACCTGTCAGAAGAACACCAATGCGCAATATAGTCATAGAGAAACCAGGACCGAAAGGGATTTGATATCAAGCAGACACACCCTTGAAATCATTTGAGTTGTTTTTCAATCACGCCGTGCTAACAGAGATTGTGACATGGAATAACCAGAAGATTGAGAATGTGAAAACCAGTTAAACAAGTTAAGCTGAATTTCTCTAGAATACAGCGTAACAGAAATTCGCGCACTCAGATGCATCCTGCTGTTCTTCGGCTACTCAAAGTGATCCAAAGGAATTACTGCAAACATTTGGTTGAAAGATGGTACTGACAAGCAACTTTGCATATCAGCGATGAGTCAGAAGAATTATTTGTCTCTTGTGTATTGCTTACGCTTTGACGATTCAACTACGAGGGCCCAGCGAAGAGCCGATGACATGTTGGCACCTATTCGCAACATATACGACAAATTTGTCGTTCATTGTGAAGCAAACTGCACTCCAGGAAAAGTCTGCACAGTTGATGAATCTCTACATGTATTCAGAGGAATGTGTACTTACAATCAATATATATCAAATAAACCGAGTAAATACTGCATCGATGTATATGTTCTGGCTGATAGCAAATCCATCTACTTCGTTTCTTCAAAATTTCCAAAGAAGGTGGCAGTCATGCAACAAGATTGCCAGTCCCAACGCAAGCTGTTCTGCATTTCGTTCCGTTAGTTTTGGGAAAAAGTAGAAATGTCGCTACTGACAATTATTACACGTCAACACCTCTGGCCATGGAGTTGAAATCCTGAAAGCTCACTTTGGTTGGCACGATGAAAAAGAACAAAGCGTGCATTCCACCCAGCTTTTTGGCGAAAGCAGATGAAGAAACAGTTCAATACGCATTTGACCATGCAAATAATTTCACTCAGTTTTCCGTTGCTCCAAAGAAAAACAAAGGAGTTGTCTTCTTGTCCACTATGCATTCCGAAAAAAATAGAGACTAGGATAATGGAAAAAAGAAAGAGAATTATTTTACAACCAGAGAATAGGTTGTGTGGACATTCTAGATCAAGTGTGCAGCATGTACACCACGGCAAGAAAAACAAACCTTTACCCAATGAGGCTCTTTTATGGAATAACTGACAGAGCTGCATTAAACTAATTTCCTACGTTCACTGAAAATGTGCCCAACTTTGGTGAACATAAGAAACAAAAGCGACAAAATTTCTTGAAGTAACTGGCAATTTCTTTGGTCATTCCACATGCACTTCACAGATTCGAAGTGCAACAATCACCACAAGATGTGAATCAGGTCAATCGCATTTGTGGTATTTTATCGGCAACCTCACCAGTTCCAAGCTCCATCCACCGTCATTCAGCACAGCGCAAGAAATGCTACATTTGTGTCACATCGAAAGACAAGAAAATCAAATTCATCTGCAATGAGTGCAATAACTTCGTGTGCGAGGACAACAGCAAATTGGTGTGCATCTAACGCCAAGAGTAAAGTTTACACTCACAGATAATGATACCATAGGTAAAATAATAAAAATTCACACAAGAAATATTGTGGAAAATTGTATGCATTTTGTAATACGTTTTCTGTATACTTCTCTATATGCTTCTATATATTCGAAAGTTCCTAAGACAAAGTAGTGCCTGTTTGTCGATATTTAAGAACAAACCTGTGTTGTGAAATATGATCTGGGGTAAAGTAACATTGTAATAAAATGCGTTTATATTCTGGTTTTTTTACAATGGGGTCATATTGGCCCCATGGTTCTCTTAAGGTAACTTTTTCCATGGTAGCAGAGCAGTGTTAAATAACCTGTTGTACAGCTCCGGCAGTTACACCGAAAATTACACCTAACTATAAAACTACCCCTTTCAACACTTCAGAGTTTATTTGCTCACATATCAATTCCATTGTCTCAAATATGAATCTGCATCGGTAATTTACATAAGTTATTGACTAAACTATACACAAATCATTATGACGACACGCCTTACTGGGAACTGCCGACAGTGTTTTGAATTCAGTGGCCGCACCGCTGTATTTAGTGTTGAAGGTTGCCTGGGTTAAGATTTATAATAAGAGGGAGGAAGGATCGAAAGAAAAGCGAATATTACATCAGATTGAGCCTCGAGATGTGTGCTGCTGCTGCTCACCCAAAAATATTCTGCTGATGAATTATGGTAGAAATAATTTGTCATTAATATACAGCAGTACAACTGGCCTACATTAATGTAGTTTACAAGTGACATGTAAGCAAAGGTTTTGGTAAAACTATTTCTCTCTTTTAGTACTTCCGTTGTGAAGCGTAGATTTTTCCAGGCCTTTTTTACTGTGTAGTAACCTTGATCCGACCAAATTAAGTCCCTATTCTACATGCACAACCAATATTTCCTTACCCTTTGCATTACAGCCTTACTGAACGAAATGCCCGCATTATATTTATCATCCGCCTTAGTTTCGTGCTACATGACAACCGTAATAGCTACGGTATCGTAACGCTTTTAAAAGAAAATCTTGTACCGCTCTTAGTTAATACTAGTAGGTTAGAATTCAATTCCCGATGTGCAATTAAGAATTTTTCATTTATATAAAATCCTTCTGATCATGGAATGGCCCCTACATTCCGTCAGAAATAAGTACCAGAAATATTTCCTAAGAAGTAAAGGTGACATGTGTGAAGGGTTAACAATCTTACCGCCATCCTGCGCTACTGTCTTAAAATCTAAGAACCCTGATATTTGGTGTGTTTTGCTATATATTGGAACTAATTGATTTGGCATGAGGGGTTAAGGCAACAAGACGAGTAAGTGAGACATTAACGCTAATGAACTTGGCCTGAGGAGTGTACACGTTCTTAAGTAGGTTTGTGATTTTATTGGTGTAAAGGAATGTTTATGGGCTTTGCCACGGGGCGTGAACATATTTAATCAGTAAGTTACTCGACGGCGGAAATGAAGACCACGATCGCATAATATGGTAACTAGCTGTCGAACCACGTGCGAAGAGTGTAACTATGTTGACAACTTTGTATATGTACTGCTACCGCCTAGTATAAGCTTAAAACCTTCAAACTTGAAAGTGAGATTGATCATTGGAAAACATATGAAACTTGGCGTTTACCCATCATGGATGCAAATCATTTGGCAGTCGTAGGATTTTATTTCACAATCCGAAGTGATATTGTTCCTTGAGTTTTTTGTGGAGTGTGAATAGTCTACTGGACGGAAGGGGATGATGCCTTGAAGGAACATGAGCACTGGAGTCGGTCTTGCGTTGTCGCTAAGGGGCTGTTAGATGGAAACTTTCCTTTTCTTTCTAACAGCCAGCCTGAGAAATCGCCTCAACAGCCTACCCTAAGTCACGTATTGTGTGGGCCTCATTTAGAGTTAAGACCCAATTCGGTACCAGAACGCAGTAAATACTATAAAATGTGTTTCTTGTTTTGATGTGTTTGTGTCTTATAATTGCACACTAATTTTCAATGTAATTTTACAGCTACATATTACAGAACTTTTAAACATGTGATAAGACAAAATAATTTTAGCTAAAGGGGTGGCATCCTCTACCCTCTATTCGGGAGTTTCACCGCCCAAATGCAGTATCTTTCCACCTGGCCTCCTTCGTTCAATCAAAACTCTGACAATCTTAGTGAAGATAGATTCTTTATACGGGTAACTTATTTTTATAAAACAAAAATCCCTTTATTAAAAAAAAATATTTTCTCCAAGAGCCTACTAATACAAATTTGTCTTTGTTACAGGAATAAAATGCAACACCATCTGTTTCCAATGCGGTGTTCCTCTAAAGGTTGGAAAATTACTGATTCAGTATGGCGCTATCATGCAAGATGGAGTCTGAAATGTGTGTACATACTACATATGAAAGGTCCTGCTTCGCATTATAATGTGCTTCTCAAACAAACGGACGTACAGAGAGTGTGGTTTGATAAAATCTTTCCTACTTCGTATACAATTATACCGTGTAAGAATTCCAGTGAGCATGTTCTAACCTGTTTACCCTAAGGCAAACACCGACCCCCGTTTCGGTAGGGGTTGTCTAGTACGCACGCACAGTTCAACGTTAAGCCCCGTTGTACACTTATAAAAGTTACACAAAAAGGATTTTCTAGATTTTCGCGACGTTTCGTTCCTTCCAAACTCAAGCTTAGGACGCTTATGTGAAAACTTGAATAATATTGTGGGACAAAATGTATGTTGCGATATATTTCAAGTTAAGAACACCAAGTGGTTTTGGCTCTTGAATGATATTGTTACGACCATGAAGATTGATAAAATATTCTGTGGATCATTTGGTCCGTACCCGAGATATGTGGTTGGTATCCTAAACTCTGTGAAAGAAATTCATTTCTAGGTTTTGTGTAGTGAAAAGGTAAATTACGCAGATTGTATTAAAAAATGTATTGCATGTAAAGGGCACAGTGTTACTTATAAAGCACATAGACTAGATGAATTCCTGTTATCATCTAGTAGTGAGAAAATTGCCTTAACGTTTGAAGCAAGACAATTTCAAAAACAACCATCGGAATTAATATTTGCGCAAAGTCTTTTGAAGAAAATACGCTTATCGTTGCTAGCCTTCGGTATTGTGTGTATCAAAATGCGTGTAACCTATATCACTAATGAAGTTCTTACGTCAAGTCATGACTGTGCGATTGAACGTTACACTTGTGATTTGAAATTATTTTAAAAACTGGCTGGCTGCACATTGTATACGTGGTACTGTTCAATGTATCATAAAAAAACTTGTTCCTTCTACATATTATACGCTAAGACAAATCTCATTATTTGTTTCAAGAAGCTCAGTGCCATTGTAAATTGTGTGTTAAAGACGGATATGCATATTTAAAATCACTATTTGTTAATAAGATACAAAATTTACTCACCACCTAATAAAATTCGAAGATTAAAAACAAATTGTGTATTTAAAAATTTACGCGTTTTTAATCACACTGCAAGCAAACATTTGTCGGGTACCGAAACACACTATGCCAATTAATTAATGTAAGTGTACAAAAAATAATAAAATCCAACACTGTATATGTTTGTAAAATATAAATTTTGTGTCTTTATTATTTTTCCTTATACGAACAAGAGTATCCCTTAAAAATAAGTGGTTAAAGCCGAAGTATTGGAACCTAGAATAGTTGAACTATGAGCCCGGAATCTTACCGCATCAGCTAACTCTTCGAGAAAAAACAATGTCATATAAAGTTCAATTTAATGTAGCGCTCATTAAAAATGTTGGAACTTAAAGTTAGGTTTGATTTAAAGTTAGCGCGTTGGCAGCCATATAGGAAAGCGGCTGAAAATACCAATCAAAATTTAAAGTTATGTTAAACAATTTTTAAAAGTACCGCGCAAAAGGCCATATTACAAAATAGTGGACTTGTAATAGAACAAATTTTAAAATTGGCGCTCAATCAAAATGGCGAAAAGCACCAATTCAAACATAATGTTACGTTAAACAATTTTTAGAACTATCGCGCTGGTCGCCATATTGGAAAGTTATGAGTGTTTGTAACATTAATGGATATGGCCTGAGGCATTTACAGATCTCTAAGTGGTTTGTGATGTTATCTCACTAAAAGGAAAGATAATGTTTTCAGCCTGGACGTAGCACTCAGTGCTCTTGACAAACTTGTGTACATATTCAAACGTGACCACGAAACCTCAGGTACTGTATCTTGTTCACTCTCGCTTTTAAGTTATATTTTAATAGTAGCGTGCTATAGCAAACATATTGTAAGAAGTTAAGTTTAATTTAAAAGTAAAAACCGCTTTGTAAATACTGATAAACACGGGTCCAGCTGTCATGTTGAAAAAATACACGCGTCCGCCTTACTGTAACATAGCGCCCATTGTAATGAACATCAGTCTACCGATCTAAAGCAATTAGACCGAGACTAAAATAATAATAGATCAATTGCAATACAATAAACATCATATAAATATTATTTACGTAATTTGCATATCAAAAGAGAACGTATGAATATGAAGTAAACTATTTGCATATCAAGTATTCTATTTGCATATTAATTACGGCAACCTAGTTTCATGATCATAGGGTTAGTCCGTTAAAAATTGTTTGGAGCTAGTCCGTAACGCCATAAGGTTAGAGATGGGGAGGTTTAGATATGATTTTTCGCACAGAAAAGGAGTGGGGCTTGGTTGTAACGTCAGAGGTTCTGTGGTGGAAATATTATGCTGTGATTGGTCGCACAAAAAGAGGGGCGGAGTCTGATCGTGACGTTATATTTTCAGTGGGGACGTATTTCGCTGTGACGTCAAAAACTACGAAAAAGTGGCATAATATCTACTCTTGACAAACATGTAAAAAGGTTTGAATCGTTAAGTTACTACGAGGGGCTGCTGATGAGTCCTTAGCCCAACCGGGAAGAAAACGTTACAGCGACCACCTCGGGATTTATTCAACATACTCCCCACGAAGTTCAATGCACTCCTTGATCCGTTCCTCTAACGTTTGGAAGCCACTCAGAAAAATTCAGATATGTTGTCCCTCTAAACCGACCCTCGCGGCAGCAATGACCTCCGCTTCGGGAGAAAACTGGCGACTTTCAATTGTTTTTTGAGTCCAGGGAAAGTGTGGTAGCCCGACGAGGGCAGATACGCACAATAGGGTGGGTCATGAAGATAATGGAAGCGCATTTATGCCAGTTTCTTCTGGGTTGCAAGTGTCCAGTTAGTCGGGGAATTTTGGTGCAAGGAAAAGACGCCGCTGGTGACATTCCCGCGTCGTTTTTCCTTTAAAATATCCTTCAATTGCACCAACAGAAATGAGTAATTACCCGCGTTGTCAGTTTGGCGCTTTGGAATATAATGAGGAAAATGCCGTCTTGATCCCAAAAAATCGGGGCCAGGGAATTTACCAAAGGATTTTTGCACTGGGAATTTTTTAAGGCGAGATTGAGCCGCTATGCCGCAACTCCATTAATTGTTCTTTGTCTCCGGGCCATAGTGATATAACCTGGTTTCATTAATGGTCACCAATTGCGACAGGAATTCATTTGTATCGCGCCGAAAAATTCCAAAATTTTCTCAGACGCATGGCTCCGTTGACTTTTTTATCCGCGTTCAGGCATTTCGGGCCCCAATTCTTCAAGAGCTTCGGCAAGTCCAAATCTTCATAAATTATGGACCTAACCCCCTCACGTGAGATGCCCAGTTGCTCAGCTATTGTTTTAGCCGAAATCCGGCGATCTTCCAAAATTATCTCTTGAATTTCATCAACAATCCACGGGATGGTCACTGTTTTGGTTAGTCCAGGACGAAGCGCAACGCAGGTGCAAAAATCACCACGTTTAAACTGGGCCTCCCAGTTCTTGACGGTGGCATACAATGGAGCACTTTCCCCTAACATTTCTGTCAGAATGGCGGAATTTCTTTCGGCGCCTTGCCTTGCAGGAGAATAAATTATTGACAAGCTGTCATCCCCTTGTTGTTGAAATCGCACGCTTCGCCTGACATGCATCTTTTCAGCCTGTATAATAAGTAAAGTCATGCAATTCGGCACATGAACAGACCGTTCTTTCCAACGGCTCTATCATTTACTTCCCAAGACATCAGGAAGTAGGTCGGGCTAAGAACTGAACAGCACCCTGTCGTAAGAACGAGTACATGAAGAGAATTGTAACTCCTGGCAGTAATTCACTTACAATTACAGGCATTTTGTTGAAATTTTATACGTCACTCTAAATCCATTCCCTAGAAACATTTCTTCTATTTCAATCGATCAGTAATTAAGGGCAAATTGCTGCAAGAAGAATGAAACTTATTTTGTGTATCTTGGATTCTATGCGACAGATATTTTGAGAATTCACTTTTTACACTTTACACTTTTCCGTTAAAACAAACGTGAGTTTTCTTTGATTAGTCAGTAATTATCAACAATTTTTCTGAACAGCAGTGTACATTCTTACCGGATTCTCCGCTTCCAGGAAATGGATCATCCTGAAAATACACGCCTGTTTCCCCACACACATTAAATTCATGCGGTATATTTTTGTTATGTTCGAACAACAACTAATTGAACTCTACAGGTATAACGATATATCGTCTGGATATATCTGAGCTTCCAATGAAGGGATTTTCATGAAAATTTGTGTCTTGGGCCCCACAAACATTCAGAATACACACAAAACAAAAAGACTCTTGAGGTTGGTGTATGATTATATATGTGTTCGACTAATTGCCAGTTACATGTTTATTTTCTTCATAATTTGTTTTGAAAATATTCCTCAAACATCAAATCAATAAACGTGGCACCGTGTATTTTAAGACGATGGCACATTGTGTGTGCTACCTGTGGGAAAGTTAGGTGTAGGATTGGGGGAGTGAGTGTGCAGCAGGTGGCTTTGTGGTGTTTGTATATCGGCATTGTGTGTGCTGTGTGTGGGACAGTTTGGTGTGGGTTTGGGGGAGTGAGTGTGCAGCAGGTGGCTTTGTGGT
>Ga0123354_10018315_pt1 | contig 10976 bp, 5 predicted proteins | sample TergutLab28metaG_2_FD_97872 | JGI IMG/M metagenome (GOLD analysis project Ga0123354, IMG submission 97872) | Labiotermes labralis P4 segment gut microbial communities from Petit-Saut dam, French Guiana - Lab288 P4 | ecosystem: Host-associated > Arthropoda: Insects > Digestive system > Gut ... | reverse complement strand
ATTATAGAGATGCGTTTCGTCTTTTATTTCGCTACAACCGAATTTTTGCGTCCAAAGAGGAACTTGGGTTTCGCCTCTCCCTTCTCGCTTTCCTTGCGGAATTGTTACCCCTCTATTAATATTACAAGCTCGCGCCGACATAGATTTTAGTTTTCCTACAATTTTATCCAATTCATCATTTTCACATACTAAAAGAATATGTAAATGATCATACCCGATGTTATACGCCAAAACATTAAGTTTATCTTCTTTAACAATTTCAGCAATAGTTTGTGTAATTACAAATTCATCTTCTGCAGTCAGAGGGGTGGGATTTGCAAAAGGGCATGCTCCATTGTTACGTCTTTGTCGCACCTTGTATGCAATCATCCGTTGCGATGTGCGGCTATCATGTATGGCAGTAGTTATGTGAAATGCTTTTTTGTTTTTTTCTGTAAATACTTGCGGAAACTCTTTGTGCCAATCAAAAGCTTTTTCGCCTGCAACTTCAGGGTCGGAAATCAGCGAATTGCCACACTTAATATTGTTGTTAAGAGAATTAAGTTTGCGTTTTGGTTTTGCAGTACGCAGCCACAGCGCAAGTTTGGCAATCTCTACGCTTTCGTCGTTAATATCCACGCCGTATAAATTGTTTTCCAAAATATTATTTTCTATATTTGGAAGTGTTATGGAGCTGCCGAACAGTTTAGCATTTAATTCGTCAATATATTTATGCTCAGCCATTAAAAAGTCAAGAGCAGCATTCAAGAACGCTCCAGAGCCACAAGCAGGGTCGCAAATAGTGAGCGAAAGCATCCATTCTCGGTAAGTATGTAATTTGTCTGACAAATGTTTCTTTTCAGCTTTGGAATATTTGTTGTCGGCAATAAATTCAGATTCGTTGATTTCAATCTCCGTTTTTTTGGCGGTGCATAGTTTCCCCAGCGTATTTTCTACAATGTAAGTAGTGATGTAGCGGGGTGTGTAAAAGACTCCGTCTTTTTTGCGTTTTGCCAAGGGGGCATGCTGTGCCAAGGGGGCATGCTTTTTTGCCAAGGGGGCATGCTGTTTTGCCAAGGGGGCATGCCCCCTTGTGGTTATCTCTTCTATCTCGGTCAAAGAATGTTCAAAAATATGTCCTAAAATATTCACATCTACTTCGCTGGAAAAGTCGTAACGGCTAATATTGGCTAAATGCTCACTCAGCACTTCATCTGAGATTGAAATGTTGTCCAAAATATCGTCAGGTATGAACAGACCTCCGTTGTAAGCAAAAATATCGTGTGTTTTTCCTTTACGTCCGGTGTTCATGTATCCGAAATATTGCTTTAATATATTGTAAAGAGGTTTGTATTCGTCCAATTCTATGAGAGTTTCCCACTTTTTAATAATTTCCATTATCGAATTTGGGGGCAACAAACCGCTATCCTCTGCAAAAAGAATAAAAAGTAAACGGTCTAACAGTTTTTGTGTTTTTTTGAATAACGTTAGTGGATCATATTCGGGATTGAGTTTTACTAAATCATCGAACAAAGCACGTTTAAAAGCAGAGTATTCTTTATACAACTGTTTGGTAATTTGCTCTTCACGATTAGCAGATTCATTTTTCAGTTGTTTGGGCAAATCCTTTGCAATATTTTCATACGCCAAACAAATCCATAGAATAGCAAAATCTTCTACGGTGAGTTTAAATAGATTAAATTCTTCGAAATCAATGGTGTTTTCTATATAGAAGCGCAATTTTTCAAAATTGGAAGTAATCACATAAGAGGTTTTCCTATGGTTGTTTTTATATCCGAAAGCCTGTGTTTCAATCTGTTTCAGGTCAACGGTTTTGCCGTCTTTGAGTTCAATCACACCCACTACTTCGCCGTTTACTAAAATTGAGCCATCTGCTTTTTTAGCATCTTGTACGTTTTTCTGTTCGGGGAGTAAACTGTATCTTGGTTCAGGGAAAATGGTATAACCCAATACATTTACAAACAATTCGCGCAAAAAACCTTCCTGAAATTGTTCTTCCTTAATTTCTCTAATATTTTTCTGCCTTTCCGGATTATGAAAATAAGCGATGTGTTTTTTGTAAGCCGCCGCAATTTTATCTTCATTGCCTTTTAAGTAATTTTTGAGAATGGAAGTTTGAAATAAGCCCATGTGTAAAAGCTATATAATATTATTGCTATTCTTTTGATATATTGAGAGTGCGAAAGTATAGTAATTTTTCAATTATGAAAATTCGGAATGCAGGGCAAACAGAGCAAACTTAGTAGCGAATTTGTTTAAAACCGTTTTTTTCATAAATTTGCACCCTTAAAAAAATAAACAATCTTTATATGAAAATTGCAATCGTAGGAACAGGATATGTAGGTTTAGTTACCGCAACCTGTTTGGCAGAAGTAGGTCTTAATTTGATATGTGTTGATGTGGATGAATCTAAAATAGAAAAACTTAAAAAAGGCGGTTTACCTATTTACGAGCCGGGTTTGGATAGTATGCTGCAACGCAATATCGAAAAAGGAAGATTGTTTTTTACCACCTCTTTGGCGGAGGTTATGCCGGAAGTAGATGTGGTTTTTTCTGCAGTGGGCACCCCTCCCGATGAAGATGGCAGCGCCGACTTGCAATATGTGCTTGATGTGGCAAAAACCATCGGGAAAAATTTGCAGAAATACGCATTGGTCGTTACTAAAAGTACAGTGCCGGTGGGAACGGCAAAATTGGTTAGAGAGGCTATCCAACAAGAACTTGATACGAGAGGTGTGCAGATAGAATTTGATGTGGCTTCCAATCCGGAATTTTTGAAAGAGGGAGACGCCATTAACGACTTTATGAAACCTGATCGCATGGTTTGCGGCGTAAGTTCAACCAAAGCACAGGAGATCCTTGAAAAAATCTACGCCCCTTTCGTGTTAAATGGTCATCCCATCATATTTACGGATATTGCTTCTGCCGAGATGATTAAATATGCCGCCAATGCCATGCTCGCCACCCGAATCAGTTTTATGAACGATATTGCAAACCTTTGTGAAATTGTAGGCGCAGATATAAATATGGTGCGAAAAGGAATAGGAAGTGATACCCGTATCGGAAATAAATTCCTGAATGCCGGCGTTGGATATGGTGGCTCCTGTTTGCCCAAAGATGTGAAAGCACTGATAAAAACTGCCGATGGTTTCGCTTATTCTTTGGAGGTTCTCAAATCGGTAGAAAAAGTAAACGACCGCCAAAAAACAGTGTTGTTTGATAAACTAAACCATTATTATCAAGGAGACTTGAAAGGAAAACGAATCGCCTTGCTGGGGTTAGCGTTTAAACCAAATACCGACGATATGCGAGAAGCGCCGGCATTATCACTAATTGAAAAATTGAACGAAGCTGGTTGTGAAATCTATGCGTATGACCCTGTGGCAATGGAAGAAGCGAAACGCAAAATTGGAAACGCCCTGTTTTATTGCAAAGACCTGTACGAAACATTAGAAAATGCAGATGCCATGTTGTTAGTAACCGAATGGACCGAATTTAGAATCTTAGATTTGAAAAGAGTGAAATCATTGATGAAAAATGCCGCTATTTTTGATGGTCGTAATATTTACAACAGCTTGGAAATGAAAAACAACGAAATAGAATATTTCTGTATTGGTAAAAGAACTTAAATGAAAATTGTAAAACTGAAAAGAAAAAATATGATTGGCAAAACACGACAGAAACTATATTAAAAATTGCTAATCCATAATTTATTCAAAAAAAATATGCCCTTTCCCAAAAAGAAAAAAAAATCATCTTTTTTTTCACTAAAAAAACTAATCATTATCCTATTATTCCCTGCCAATTGCGTGGTGTCTTTAGCATTGCTATTTGCTTTTTTGGCGCAATATATTCCGCCTGTCTATGCAGATTTTGTTGCTTTTTGTGGGCTGGGCTTTATCTATATTTTAGCGATCAATGCGCTGTTTGTTCTTTTGTGGTTGCCCTTAAAATATCCATACGCACTTATTTCGCTCTCTTTAATTTTATTAAATGTGGGTAATATTGACAAACATTTTCAACTTAAAGAAACAGAAAAACCGCCCAAGTGTATGAATTGCATTAAAGTAATGAGTTATAATGTAAAATTGTTTGGTTTGTACGACACCGAAAATCAAAAGTTGCGCCAACAGTATAAAAATGAAATTCTCCAATATATCAATGAAGAACAACCCAATATTGTGTGTTTTCAAGAATATTTTTACGATAAATCAGGAAAATTAAATTTCAAGACTACCGATACCCTGCTCTCTATATTAAAACTTAAAGATAAAAACTATTTTTTTGAATATTTTACGGCAAACAGAGAGGATTACTACTATGGATTGGCAACATTTTCTAAAAACAAAATAGTGGGAAGGGGGGAGGTTGCGATGCCCGACAGTACTGTAATTGCCACATACATAGACTTTAAACATCAAACCGATACCGTTCGAGTATACAATTGCCATTTAGCTTCCATTCATTTTGACAATGATGACTATGAAATGGGGCGGCAACTGAAAATAAACCCTATAAACGACCCGAAATGGCAGAAAAAAGCCAAAGTTTTATACAAGAAATTAGCGCTTGCTTTTGATATTAGAAGAGGAGAGGCAAAGATATTAAATCAGCATCTGAAAAAATGCCCTCATTATATTATTCTTTGCGGAGATCTAAACGATTCGCCTGCTTCGTTTGCCTATAACAAAGTAGCAAGAAATCTAAAAGACTCTTTCAGAGAGAGCGGTAAAGGTATGGGAGAAACCTATTTGGGAGAAACATTTCCTAAATTCAGGATTGACTACATTCTCCATGATAAAGCCTATAAATCTTATGGACACACCGTTAGTTCAAATATCTCCATTTCAGACCACTACCCTATTTATACGTGGATTTCGCTTTACAGAGATTGATTATAAGGTGAAATCATTCCGAAAATAGTGTATTTTTGCCGCCTAATTAAACCAAAACTGTATCGCAATGAAAAAAATATTCCTGCTGTTTTTTGCAATTTTTATGGGAACTTTCTGTTTTGCCCAAGAAAAAGAAAAAGCAAAACCAACCCTCCCCTCTGTGGAAATTAAAACGTTGGACGGAAAAACTTTTGACACAAAAGATATTCAAAACAACGGAAAACCTGTCCTTATCAGCCTGTGGGCAACATGGTGCAAACCCTGTATTGCCGAACTTATGGCAATCAACGATGTGTATGAAGAATGGCAAGAGGAAACAGGCGTGGTGCTCTATGCCATCTCTATTGATGATACTAAAACCTCCGCTAAAGTTGCCCCTTTCGTGAATGGAAAAGGATGGGATTTTATTGTGCTCCAAGATATAAACTGTGATTTTAAACGCGCTATGAATGTAGTGGATGTCCCTTTCCTTTGCCTGCTTAACGGAAAAGGCGAAATCGTTTGGTCGCACACCTCATACGCCCCCGGCTCCGAAAAAGAGGTGTTTGAACAAGTGAAGAAATTAGTGACAAGTGACGAGTGACGAGTGATGTCTCACCTGCTATAGGGGGATTAAGGGGGTGGAAAAAATTAATAATTAACAATTAACAATACATTAAACTTTAAACGAGGTTGTCTAAAAAGTCAGAAAACCTTAAATCTTAAATCTTAAATCTTAAATCTTAAATGAAAAAATCCCTTCTCCTTTTCTCCCTTCTCCTTTCTGCTTTCTCCCTCTCTGCACAAATTAAAGTAGGCAACGGAACAATAAGCGGAGACTTCTCTTTTAACGGAATGTACTATATCCCTGATTCTATTATCGGGGCGCAAGAAGTGGACTCGAAAGTACGCGGCAACGCATGGCTCAATCTCAACTATACCAATGGCGGCTTCTCCGTAGGCGCAAGATATGAATTCTACCTGTTCCCTTTAATAGATTTTCAAGATATTAACTATCAGGGTCAAGGAATTACCCACTTTTTTGCCGACTATAAAAACGATTTTATTCAAGTAACCGGCGGATATTTTTACGAACAGTTCGGGCAAGGATTAACCCTGCGGGCATACGAAGACCGCAACTTGGGAATTGACAACAGTTTGCTGGGCGGAAGAGTAAGAGCAACCCCTTATAAAGGAATTCAACTTAAAGGCGTGTGGGGAATTGAAAGAAACAACTTTAACTTCGACTTTATCAAACGAAATGACCATGTGCGCGGATTAGACGCCGAGATAGCCCTTGCCGAACTGATACCCAAACTTTCCGATAACGGCGTTACCCTTACGGTGGGCGGTAGTTTGGTGAGCAGATTTGAAAAATCTATAGAAGATAGAATGTTTAATATTTCGATTGATACATCTCTATATAAAGATTTCTATGAAAAAATGGTGGAAAAATATGGAGAAATTGCTTTTACATCTGATGAAAATCCAAATATATTGAAAGGGCAAGGACTCATTCCTGCGAGTAATATCCCGCAAAATGTAGCCTCATGGGCTACACGGTTAAACTTCGGAATAAAAGGGTTTCGTTTTGAAGGAGAGTACGCTGCAAAAGTGAATGACCCTAATCTTTCCAACGACTATATCTATAAGAAAGGAGAGGCGCTCTTAATGTCGGCTTCCTATTCTATGAAAGGGCTGGGGGTTTCCGCTTCTTTTTTGCGTGCCGATAATATGGATTTTCGCTCGCAAAGAGATGCCGCTCCCGCTTATGCTGCGCTTACCTTAAACTACATTCCTGCAATAAATCGCCAATATTCTTATCAACTACTGGGAAATTACAGTTATGCGAGCCAGCCTAACGGACAGATCGGGGTGCAGGCGCAAGTGAATTATCAAATTCCCAAAAAAACAAAAATAGGGGGCAGATACGGCACGGATATTACTATAAACTACGCCCGATTTCACGATATTCAAAAATCCTTGACACCCCTTGCCGATACAATAGGAACTATTACCGGTACTGAAGGCTATACCTCAAAATTCTTCGGCTTTGGAAAGAATCTTTTGTATCAGGATATTGGTTTTGATATCTCCCGTCGCTTCGATAAACACTGTAAATTGATGCTCATGTACAATTACATAAACTACAACATGGGTTTGCAGGGAAAGACCGGTATGCTGAAAGGAAACCATGTGGGTTTTGAATTAACCTATAAAATTAATGATATTCATGCACTTAGATTAGAAAACCAATACTTGATTATCTCCAAGAAAAACAACCTCGCAGATAAAGAGAAAGGGAGTTGGATGTTTATGATGTTAGAGTACTCTATTTCACCGAAATGGTTTATCACAGTGAGTGACCAATGGCATTTCGGCAATGAGAAAAAATTGCACTATCCTAATGCGGCGGTGGCTTTTGTTCATAAGACCACGCGCATCGCGCTCAACTTCGGCAAAACTCGCGCGGGAATCTTGTGTGTGGGCGGCGTGTGCAGAACAGTACCTGCATCGTATGGATTGGGATTATCGGTAACAACAACATTTTAACTATATTATGAAAAAAACAACCCTATTTCTCATCGTATTTTTAATGGCAATCACTGCTTGCAACAAAATTGATACTTCTACAGAGGTTTTTACCATTACCATGCCGGTAACAGTAACCCAATGGGATCCTGACTATGCCAAAACGGTTGTTCAAAAGATTTATGTTGAAGAGTTTACCGGACATACTTGCATCTACTGCCCGAACGGTGCGGCAATACTCAAAACAATAATGGAGGAAGACCCCACTATTATTGCAACGGCCATCCATTGCACCAGCCTTGCAGCACCGCTAACCCAACCTCCTTTTGATAATGATTATAGAACCCCTATGGGCGATAGAATTTGTAGCGATTTTAAAATTACCGGACTGCCGAAAGCTATGATTAATAGAAAAGGAAACGGCGCTAATGGGTGGGAATTTGACCGAAATAAGTGGCGGAGCACGATTGCAGGAATAGACAGAAACAATGTGAAAGCAGGTATTCAATTACAGTGCCACATAGACACTGTAAAACAGGTGATTGAAGCGCAGGTTGCGGTAACCATCATTAAAAATATCCCAAACCCCGTGCAACTTTGTTTGCTCTTGCAACAAGATGGGTTTATTTCAGGACAACTCAATGGAAATCAAGAGATTCTCGATTATGAACATACGCATGTTTTGCGAGCCGGTTTTAACGGTAATTATGGCATGAAACTTACCTCCGACGGCGTGGTAAAAGAACAATTCAAATATTCTGTTGCTTTCAAACTCGCATATAGCAACTCATTCCCAAATTCTTTCCTTCCCTTAAAAATGGAAAATTGCAGCGTAGTGGCTTATCTTTTGGATATGACAACCAAAGAAGTTGTGCAGGTGGAAGAGGTGAGAGGTGAGAGGTAAGAGATATCCTAATTGCCGTTGGCTTCAGCCAACGGAGAAAGATAAAAGCATTCCTCATTCCTTTCCTTGTGTGCATTTTTTTTTAAAAAAAAGTACTTTTTCCGTTCCTATTAAAAAATATGTATTTTTGCGCGTTAATTATGTGAATTAAAAACCAAAAAAATATTATTAACCAAAATCAATTTATTATGAAAAAAATTATGTTTTTTTTAACGGCTGTACTTATAGTATTTAGTACGGCTTTTGCGCAAGAAGCAAAGACAAAATCGCCTTCTTTAATTAAAGCACTTCAATTAGATGTTGCCGGAGGCCATTTAAAATCACTTCATCCTCAAAACGATGCCCCAAACCGTGCACAGGGAGATGTTATTTTATTTGAAAATTTTGATGCTACAACTTTCCCACCAACAGGTTGGAACAGATTCCAATCCACAGGAACGAATACCTGGGTAAGATCAACAACCTATGCTTATGGAGGAACCGGCGGCTGTGCTTATCATCAAGATTTCAACTGGTCACCAAACACTAGAACATCATACTTGGTTACTCCCGCTATAACTATACCGGCAGGGCAACAATATATATTGGAGTATATGTCTCGTATTGATGACTTTGGCGGATATTATTACTATAGTGGCATCCATGTATCAACCACAGTTAATAATACCATGGCAGCTTTTACTGAACTTGAAGCAATAGACGGTAATTCTTATACTTCAGAGGTTTGGCAAGAGAGAAGTGTTGATTTAAGCGCTTTTCATGGAAAAACAATTTATATTGCATTCGTTTATACAGCTATATATAGCCATGACTGGCGGGTAGATGATGTTGCCATCATTGATGACGGTGCGTTACCGCCCTACGATTCAAAAATTACTCCCGCTATCTATCCTTATTCACAAGTTCCATTATCTCAGCCCCTTGCACCCACACTTTCAGCTAAAATAGAAAATGCAGGCAGTATGCCTCTAACCAATGTAGGAGTTTCTTTAGCTATGAATGGAACAACTATTGGAACAACTACCCCTATACCTTCATTTCCAACCGGCAGCGCGCCAATAAATGTGTCTATTGCCACAGGAAGCCCTGATTTTATATTAGGAGTTAATACATTAGATTTTACTGTATCACAAACTGAACCGGACAATGTGCCCGGAAATAATACCGCTTCTTTAACCGTTAAAGGAACAACAGATACTTATGCAGTAGATAATGTAACTACCTATACAGATCCTAACGGTATTGGAAGTAATTCTGGCACTATTACTATGGGAAATATTTTTGAATTTACCAACACGGCTATTCTTACGGATGTAGAGGTGGCTTTTGGCACCACTTCAACAGCTCTTAATTATTCGATTTCACTTTATAAAATGACAGGGAATTTGATGACTAATAACATAGATCTATTAGGGAAGATTCCTGCAGTGAGAGAACCCGGAGGCCCGCATCGTATTAGCCTGCCCGAAACACCATTGATGGCCGGAGAAAGCTATTTTATTTGCCTTAATCAATTAACTACAACTAATTTGGGGCTTATGTATGAATCACATCCCGACAAAATATTATATGTATTAAGTGCTGTTGGCGATGGAAGCATATACGACGGCAATAAAGGTTATTCCGGAGTAGTTCGGATGATTGTTAGAGATGGAAACGTATATACCATTACCACTAATGTTACTCCCGAAGGTGCAGGTACGGTTAAAGGTGCAGGTAATTATGTTGAAAATGCATCAGTTACCCTAACCGCATCCCCGAAAACAGGATACGAATTTATAAAATGGAGTGATGGTACAACCGCAAACCCATATATCTTCCCGGCTACAGCAGATGTTACCATTACCGCTATTTTTGCAGAAGAATTGGGCGCTTGCGATGAGATACAAATTGGTGCAGGGACACAAGGTAGTTGTTACTATCCCGTATGTACATATTACGATAATTCATATACGCAATTACTTTATGATGCAGATGAAATAGGAGAGGGCACAAGAATTACTTCAATCTCCTTCCAATATATTAGTTCGACTCCACAAACGAAAAACAACCTCTCAATCTATTTGGGCAATACGGGCAAAACCGCTTTTGCCAATACGAGTGACTGGGTTCCAATCAATGAATTAGAGTTGGTTTACACGGGTAGTGTTAACTTTTCTAACGGTTGGGTTACGATTACTTTTGATGCTCCTTTTGCTTATAGCGGATGTAATCTTGTAGTAGGTATATTGAACAATCATAATGGTTATACAGGCGGCTCCACTGTTACTTTCAATAATCATGCTACAACCCTACACAAAATGTTGTGTCTGTATCAAGATACTAATACTATTAACCCCGCATCCCCTCCAGCAGCAGCAGGTATGTATGGATTTGATTTTTATCGCGCCAATACCAAGTTTGAAATATGCTCTCCGATGAGTTGTAATGAAGTTGCTATTACTCTTGGTACAGTAGCCACTAATTATACACTTCCTACAAATAATTTATATAATCATTCTTATACACAACAGATTTATGACGCTGCTGAAATTGGACTCGCCCCGGGAACACCTATTAGTTCTATTGCTTTTCTACCTACTCATAGTTCATCTAATGTTTGGACCAAAACAAACCAAGCTATTTATTTGGCAAATATAGGTACAAAATCCACTTTTACATCTGCT
>Ga0123354_10018314_pt1 | contig 10976 bp, 5 predicted proteins | sample TergutLab28metaG_2_FD_97872 | JGI IMG/M metagenome (GOLD analysis project Ga0123354, IMG submission 97872) | Labiotermes labralis P4 segment gut microbial communities from Petit-Saut dam, French Guiana - Lab288 P4 | ecosystem: Host-associated > Arthropoda: Insects > Digestive system > Gut ... | reverse complement strand
GCTGTGTAATGCAATTTTGACCTCCTGATGATGAGCACATGTGCTCGAAACATGTACAGGCATGAAATAAAACTTATTGTGAAACAAATTTTGTGCATCAAGTTGGTTAAATACTGAGATAAAAAAGTAACTACGAAATTTTGCACTTTAATGCTAAGTAACCATCTGATAATTAAAAAATGCAGGACGGTGAAGAAACTGTGTATTTGATCTGAGATATACATATAATGACATATCATCAGTTAAATATGCGTCTGAAATTTAATACACGTTTCAATCACAAGGGATCGAAGAGTTCGGATCATCTTAATAATGTTATCGATACAACTCTACCAACAGAGAAAACCACCAAATTTCATGTAACGAGATTAGACCCTAGATCGAATTTCTTTCTATTGAAGGAAGACGTTATTGCAACGAACCAATCAATGCTTATTCCTGAATACAGCAATGTCTTCATTTTCTGAACACGTAAGGTAGGCCTACCTTCCGTTCAATTGTCCTTCGTTCTGTACCACAAGTATCAAAGTAATGTGCAGTACACTGCATACCCGGATGCTCCAGGCGATGGTGGTGGTGGTGGTGATGGTGTGATGATGATGATGATGATGACAAAGAGTTTTTAATTAGTGATAAAAACGCGAAGTGAACAATGGATGGGTCGTCGCCTCCGGTCTGCCACAAATTTCGCTTGTTAGTTGCAGAAACATGTTTCCGATTCGCCCCATACTGGAACATTCGCGTCCAGGAATTATGAAGGTCACTTCAACAGAGTCCCATCTGGAAGCTCCGTTCCCTTTTGTGACCACCAAATAAGGATATAAATTTTCATTTACCTCTCGAGCAAAATTGCAGTGACGCTTCTATAGTAATTTAGTATTGCAGTCAATTCTTGCATTATTTTGTTCGTTGAATTCACCAATTGTACTTAGTTTTAATTATTTATATACATTTGACTCCGGACATATCTTAAATCAGGATATAGTACACGTACTCTTCTGACAGATCTCCGTTCAGACAACATCCTGCGGACAGCCTGAGAAATGCAATTTAGGCTGTTTTATTTGTTTGTGATCGCTATGTATGGGTCTAGTTACATTTTGCACACTGCCTATAGAATTGCAACCTGTGGCTTTTCAGCTTTCAAACCTGTAGGGAACGACCAGTAGTCCTTGGAGACACGAGTTTACTGCACGCAATGTTGCAAAGTATCTGGATAGACCGTGCGGCATGAAGCATTGCAGGATAATATTTCCAGCCTGGATAACATGGTCGATAATACTGTCGTTGAAAGGGAGAACTGAAAAGCTTCTTGTGACCAAATTTATGTTGAAATTAGCGTGACAAATTTGATAATTAAACTGGTAAAGACAACCGGAGATTTTTACTTCAGTTTATTTACACTTTGATACAGAAATTATGAGGTGGATAATGAAAATTCATGTAACTAAATTATGAATAAAATAAACAACCAAATCTGCGGGAAGGGGTCCATTAAAAACAAAGATAAAAGAATTCCGTATTTTTAAGTTCTTTCAAAAGTTTATTTTGTACAAGATTCTTTGTTCTGTTTGTAACAAATTGTAGAGTGGTTAAAATAAGCTACAGTTTGGACTGGCCTTGATTTTTTTCAGCTTTCATTTAGCTTCGGAGTAACCTTGGCTAGGGCAACCAAATTAGACATTCGATTATTATTAGCATTATCCTGCTAACGTGTAGAATATGGTGAGCTCCTAATAATGCCAGCAAATAGCAGATGGGATTTAATTCGGCGTTTAACGGCTTAAATGGTTAACAACACGATAACACTTTTGACTCTGCATCTTTCCTATGCCCAGACTTGTTGGCCATAACTACATTTAAGGTAGGAAGAATACCGTCGTTAGCGTCTGGAGATATTACCTTCTGTCACGACACTACAGGTCCTTCTCAGGCACTCCCAAGTCGTTACACTTCCTTCCGTTGCTGTAACGGACAGCATGGAGCAGAGAGTCATCAAGACGCTGACAGTCTCTTAGTTAGTCAAGAACATTTTATTTCTTTGATTTTTAAAGCTAGCTATCGATTTTGGTACGGTCCGTCTTTCATTCTCTCCTCTTTTTCTCCACTGAATTATGCACTTAATACATTTAATTATATATATATATGTCTCATTCTCCTGTACACTTAGGAACAAACTCTGCTACTGTTAACGAAGAATAAAATTTTCCTTTACGATATTTTACGTATCCACAAGTGCGACTGTGAAGATCATCACAGCCTGGGATGTGACTCCATGTAATCTGACTGCTGTGTACCTGCATTCCTAAGGAAGATGCTAAATACATAGCAGGGTAGGAACATATTTCTAACTAAGGCGTATACAGTAGCAGAAATTATGAAAGTAGAAGTTCTTCGAAGAGTTCAAGCGTAACAACTTGTAACACAGACGAGCAACAGAAAATATGCATAAATTATTTCGTGTGCAAAATACTGCAGCAAGAGTCCACCGGAGAAGCAGCGAAGACGGAAGGATACTTTTCAAGTAACAGAACTGTACAACTACACTGATGAAAAGACCTGGAATCCCGAGTCTTCCTGAAACCAACCACGACGCTCCGCACTGTCGAGTAGCGCAACGAAGGCATATACTAAATCCCAGTGTTAGGTCCGTCACGTTTTTGGATGACAAAAACTGATGCACAGTCAGAGCGGTGTGCGTGGACGCATTGTCGTGATGGTGCACCCAGTTGTTCTTGCGCCATTTATCTGGCCGCTTCCGCGTCATGTCTCCCTTAAGCTGCCTCAGGATGTAGCAAGAACATCGCATTGACTGTCTGACCTGAAAGGACGAATTCCTTATGGATAATCCTCTCATTGTCGAAATGCAGATCAGCATTGACTCCACATTACTTTTTGCTCGCCGTGCTTTCTTCGGCCGGGGTAGATGGACAGTTCCACTTGGACGATTGCTGTTTTAATTCAGGGTCGTGCACATAAATGCAATTTTCATCACCCGTTACGAACTTAGAAAGGAAGAATGGATCATTTCTGGCATACTCCTTAAGTTACATGCCGACTTCCAGCCAATGTTGTTTCTGGTCATCAATCAGAGGCCTTGGCAAGAATTTTGCAGCAGTCCGCCTCATGTTGAGTTCGTCCGACAAAACGCGCTGTCATGTCCCGTATAACAGACCCACAATGTTGTATACGTCACCGATCGTTCGCCTACGGCCCTCGGGGGTTCCATCTCGCAATTTTGCAACATTTCCCAGCGTTGTGCCAAATGAAGCTCGTCCAGAACGTCCGTCTTCGTCATCTGACATTCGGCCATTTTTAAGCAGGTTAAACCAGTAGTGGGTTTGTGTCTGTTTAAGTATTTATGAGCTTTGTGGCTCTCGACAAGTTTGAAGCAAAATTTGATACAAAAAACGCTGCTCCTTCGCGTCCATCTTTCCAGCGACAAAAAATCGCAAAACACCACAACCATGACGTTACAAAAACGCGTAGATCAGAAGAATGCCTACCCTTAGGGCTAAGCCACGTGGCAAACTGAATCACAAAGGATACATGCTGCACTACCACGCACCAATGCTCCGTACTAAAACCGGCAACTGCGCGACGTTCAATTTCAGGAATTTTTGGATACAAATTCGCAAGTTTCCGTCTTGTTTTCTCGAACCAATCACTGGACGACGTGAAACACAGCAACCCACTTCAGTTTTCCAAAGATATAACAGCGTTTCATTGAAGCAACGATAATTTTCTTTACACCTCATCCTGCTGTTTTGCCCATTTGCAAAAGCCCTCTTGTAACCATGCTTCACAAATGAAGAAAACACTCTCCAAAAATGTCAATTCAATTAAAATCAACAAACACGTAATACTAGTAACAAAAAACACAAACCTTTGTCATTACAAAGTTCTCTAAGTTCTTGCATTACATGAATTTGGTAAGGATGTACGACTAAAATCTCAACTGTTTTTCTTATGTCTGGGCTGAGACGTGCTATTTGTGAACGAAGTCTTCTGAGCGATTTTTGTGGCGACTGCAATAAAACCTTCATCGATACCTTCAAGTTTATCTTTAACTGCAATAACGAGAATCCTGTTTTTTGTTACAAACGAAACGTTTTGCGTGAAACTGTTGGTATATTTGATACTGGTAAATCCAGATGCTTTTCACGAAATTAGGTCTCGTGTTTCAAATACGATTTTAACAACCGCGATGTTCGAATATAAACAGGCATTCACAAGGGGAATATTTCCCGATGGCTTCGTCATGGACAAATCGGTACGAATTTGTTCACGAGAGTGTAATTTAACAACCAGTTATCTATATCTGACAGTATATTGCCAAGTACGGTATTTTGTAACAACTGCTTTGGATTACCCGCATTAAAGAAATGAGTTAATACACACCAGGTTAGGCAACTTGTGAATCACTTTGCATGACTGAAATTTATTCATCCATAAGAAGCACTGTTAAACTCAGGAGCAGTCACATGTCAGGTGGTCCACATGTAGGGGTCCAAACAGGAAGTTCCAGTATTGCATAGTAATTAACAGAACTACGCTGCGTCTATTTCTTCCTCCACGTCCGACGTCGGAACATGGAACACGGAAGCCAATTTTTTAGGTCTGAATACCGACTCGGAGGCTGGACATTACGTCTGGCGTTTCTCGTGCCTTCCCTCGCTCTATACAGGGAAATTAGGAGACACTGCCTTAAAATATCAGTCCGCGGCTCTAATTCCTGAGGCGAAAGATTTTCTCTTCCCCAAAATCGTCCACACGGCCTGTGGGGCTCACCTAACTTTCTATTCATTGGGTATCGAGGTTACATCCGTGGGAGTGAAGTGGCCGGGGAGAGAATTGACTGCTTACCTCCGTCTAATGCTGGGGTTAAGAACGAGTGGAACTGTAAACGTGAACCTCCTATACACCTTCATGTTGTTGACAAGTACAACATTCTTTGTTTCGCCTTAGAAGACATGACAGCTTTCTCTCACACAATTTCCTATTCATATTTCGCAGCCATCATACCATTCTACAAATTCAGCAGATAAGCACCTACAAATACCCAACAATCGACGCTATATAATCTATACCGTTCAGGCAGAATCGGTAAGTAAACTGAACACCAAACTGCGAACCATCAGTGTCAGTGACGAACCCCAATCAACGTGAAATTGTAAAATTCTCTAGACAAGTAACGGCCTCTGGTAAGACCAGTGCATGCAGTCGAATTTAGGGATGGTACGAAGACCTCAGCCCACTGCTTCAAATTATCTGACTGACCTTCAGTTAACACGTCCTAATGCACCATAAGTCCCCAACGAAACGTAATGTGCAACAAAGTCTAAACCTGAACGTAAACGAACTTGGCCATAGCACATAACCAAAATGTAGCCACCTACCTATCAATCTTCAGCATAAACAGCATAGTCCAATCCACTTACCCCACTATCTGTAAAAAAAAGAAAAAACCAATAATCAATACAGATGAGGAACTCCATAAGAGAAAAGCAAAGACATATGATACGTTAGCAATGACGAGGCATCTCTACACTGGGAGAAGAAAAAGCACTGAAACCTTTCCAAGGTTCTTCCCACTGCACCTTTCTGCCTCGTCCCAGGCGAGGGACATCCTGATAGCCTATCTGTTTCCCCAACAGTTACAATCTATAACAAAATGCAAATAATACTTCAAGACACTAATTATAAGTGTTGCATTTTAGGGACTGTTTAGTAGTATATTTGTGGTAGCAGCAGCAGCTGTAGCAATAAATGTTTCGCCGGAATAATGTAAACAACCAACTAGATGTAAAAATAACAATTTATTAATAATTTCAATTAGCTCAACATGCTTCAGGCGATAATTTCGCCCATCCTCACGAGTACTAGACTGTGTTTACAGCTTGTGGTATAAAGCACCGACGACGCTGCCAGCCGGCAGCATCGTCGGTGTTGATGTGTGTATGTCGCCCTGTTAGGGTGTAGACTACTCCCTAACAGTGCGAAATACACACATCAACAAGGACACTACCAATATATGCAGCCATATCACCACTGATTTAATCATACACTGATGAACCACAACTGACTATTTTAACAAAGTGTAACCCGAGCAAGCACGGATAATGAGCTTCCTGATGATGGTGTGACTGCACGGACACATGTTGGAGCAACTTTAATGTAAATTTTAATATTGTTTTTAAGACAATCACTTGTACATTCGTTGGTGAATAATAAACTTTGATAGTATCAAGACGCACGGTACAAATGTAAAAATTAAAAAAATAATAAGAGGATAGTTTAAGAAAAAAATTTCTCTGGCGGCACAATACCTTACCTCCTACAGTGGACAATCTGTTAACTTATCTTCCACTACAAAGACTCAACCACCACTGTTCATTATCGCACTCGGCCTTACGACAAAAAGAAAGCTTAGGAGAAAACTTTGCAAGCTCGTGAATGCTGTTTGTCACTTCAGGCGATGTTTATTGACATTTTGATCCAGAAGGCACAGTTCGTAATGAGACGTTTCGTCTTGACTGTCCTTGAACAAGGAAGATGCAGCCGTAGATGAGGAAGGTACATCATATGCGAGATAAAGTCGTAGATAAGACATTAAATGTGAAAAATGAACTTACTTACTTACTTACTAAAGCCATGTTGCAGAGTCCTTTTCGATAAGCTAATCGATTCTCAGCTAGTCAAGAAATTTCCCGCATTTCATGGAACCCGAAGGTTCACTACCGCATTCACAAGTGCTCGCCTCCTGTCCCTATCCTGAGCCAGCTCGATCCAAAGTATCACTCCAGGTCCGAGGTTTTCTGTGTGAACATTTCGTAACATGGTATGTTTTAACGGTGAGGAGTTGTTAGCACTTCGCCCAAACCCCAAGCTCGAGGGCCACCCGTTGTCGGCTGTCCGCGACTGCATATTCTATACATTCGCAGCTACCCTCCTTTTTGGAGGCCGTTCCTCCATCCGCAACCTGAGGACGCGCCATGCCCTGGTGACAGAGGCCAACTTATCACGGAAAATTGAACTTAGAGAATAAAAATGTGAATATATGAATTCGAATGATCTGGTACAGGATAGACAAAATGGCAGATTAAAAAACGGTTGACAACATCTAAATTCCGAGAATACAAGAAATTTATTTATCAGGCGAATAATTACCATCTAATCGACAAAAACCTGAACGCTAAATTTAGTTAATTAGTGGCTAATTTTTCCATGGAAGAAATTTGAAACGTTCACTGCCTGTCCGTCTTCTTTAGCTTTCAGAATTAACACAATAAACCAACAACACTTGAAATGAGATTTTAAATATCAGTATGTATAACATCTTAACTGGAAGGGACGAGAAGAAGGGGAAGACCCAGGAAAAGATGGAAAGAGTTGGTGGCAGATAGGAAAAAATGGAAGGACATTGTTCGACAGGTCAAAGCCTACAGTTGGCTGTATTGCCAATGGAAGAAGAAGAAGAAGAAGAAGAAGAAGTACAATATCTTACGTTTCTTAATACAATTGCTGTACCTGCATATGATAGAACAACAAAGGAGAAAATATGTGTTGAATAAAGGAGAATCTAGTAGCAAGTGTTTCGGCTATTGGAAAGACAGAAGTAACGCCACGAAAATATTTTATTAGAATCTCCTGCCTTTCAGACAATATGTGAAGTGGACACCTCATTACTAAAACTGGCCACAAATCACAATAACATCTGCAATAATTCTAATTTATACGCCAATACAATAACATCACTAGCGATACGATCTCCGTAGACAGCGTCATGTTTGGAATCTCCCTTAAAGAAAAACGTTTCTAATCCATTCAGACGGAAATGAAGGCAAAAGAGAAGAGGAAACAGCACTTGCTCCCAAGCACAGTCCCGTTAGAGATGTCTAGGGAAGATCCATGCATGCACAAGTTTAGATGGTAAGTTAAGATCTCGGATTATTGACACAAGTTGTGAAGCAAGAACGTAGCTTCCTCTGGAGATGTTTGTCACAGTGTGCATAGAATGTGGACCAATATTTGCTTATGGTTTACTGAAACTGGGTCAGGATAACAGGAACTCCGACTTAGACGCGAAATTTTTCACTGTGGTTGGGCGTAGTAACACAAAATGTTTCTTTGAAGTATCAAATAACACCCAGTAACAGGACAGTTTACTTATATGCACTAACAACTGAACCTATGAAATAAGCGGAAGAAAATACAAGAAAATGTTTTATAACGTGTAAATTGGCGGGCACCCCCCCCCCCTCCCCCGTCCTTGGAGAGCACGACTTGTAGCTGCCACACGATCTCTCATCAATCGATTTCAGACTCATATACGGCCGTGCGGGAAGTGTCTCGTTTTGTTACTCCATAAAACTGCATTAAATAATATGATTACTTAGCATGGATTTGAGTTGCCTATGTAAAATGAATAAGAAGAGATGAAAGAATAAGTATTCATAGATCATTTTCAATTACCGCACTAAATTTATCAGAAAATGTGGAAGAAAACCAGTAAGGATAGGCGGTAATAACAGCGGAATTCGAACTGAGTACCTCTGAATATTCGTCCACCGTTAAATATACTGAAACTTCTCCAAACATACACTTAGCCTAAGAAGTGAATTCCCACTACGAACACCTCGATTTTGTGACTAAGGTAGAGAGACCTGTCTATCAACGCGGCTGGGTCAATAGGATGTCACAAGCAATTAGCAGCGTCTTGAAATTCCTCTCATTCAGTGATGAAGTAAAAGAAACATGTAATTAGGAGCTGCGTACTTTGTACTTCTTACATCACACTTTTATGATCATTACATAAATGGCCAGCTGAATTCCAGAGGATACTTTCGTACTCTCGGACGCTTGGAGTACCTGCGAGAATTACGGCTTAAGTCACAGTGGTAAAAAAAGTATTCCAATGGACACTTTGGTACTCTCGGACCCTTGGTATGCCCGCGAGAACTCTAAAGAAGTCCTATTCACCACAATTTCAAAATTGTCTCCTGACAGTGGCAAAGATTATAGCAATTTCCACTCTCTAAACCAAACACAAGCCAGTGACAAGCGTTCCTTGTTTTAGGTTGCGTTGCGGTAGCAGATCCACGAAGCGGTTCGTATGAGAATAATAGGGATATTATCTAAGAAACAGCTTCGTATTCTTACTCTTTCGGGCAAAACAGTGTGTACCAGAATAATGACTTGGGAAACGTCTTCACGTGATAACACGAGGTGCGAACTATTCATAATTATAACTATTTAATTTGTCAGGTTTTCTTCTTTACATTTCTAAAATTTCTCGCTATAATTATAAATTTCTTATCGTTTCCAGTCACCTAAAGCATGTGGGTGATTTTTTTAGGTCTGCAGTAACTCTTTCAGCTGCAAGGACGAAGAACTTAATGTTATTATGAATAAACAAGGAATTGAAAAGACGTTTTTATAGCGTATTTGAAGGAACTATTCCGGGAATCACCTGAAAATACGTGGAGAAACTACAAGAAACTTCTCAGACCGAAAATGCAAGGTAGTCAGTATACCGTACAGTATTCGAACCAGCTACCTTCTAAATAAAAATATAAGAGCCCAGTAACCAACGTACACAGTATTATGGTGTCAAGTTTCACTTCAAAAGTGAATTAATCGAACCGAGTTTCATAAATATCCGCATTTCGTTCACAAGTTACTGCACAAAACAAACATTACCCTGTAACATAAACATTCATTCCGAACCCAAAATTAACGTTACCAAATGACGCATAAGACAATGACAGTGCTCTGAAGTGTAACAAGCACGCACAGATCAGAGATCTGGAAACGGAACTACAATCTCAAATTCCGGAATTAATTTAGCGTAGCTAAGTAAATTCAGGGTTGCGCCAGAGGCGGACTTGTTTCTACTGCTTATAGACCTGACTGTTCCTCTTCTGTGCATAAAATCTACTGGGAAATCATGGCCATCTTATTCCTGTTAAAGCAAAATGTGACTTATGTATAACGTGAAAGACGAGGAGGCCACGACGTCTCTCAGGAATTCAAACCAAACGTCGAGCTAACTCTCGCATAACTCCAGTTACAAAACGACGCAACGCAGAAGCAGACACAGCTCAAAAATATATGAACCCCGTACGCAAACTGAAAACCACAAACTACGTAAGTTTACCATAAACGTTGCATGACGAAGTGCTTATGTACATCACACATATAAAATCTCTCACTTTACAATGAGTGTTTAAACGCGGAACTAATGTCGAGTGACGGACGTAATAAGAACATTGTGTCGGTCTGCCCTAGGACGTGCAGCTTACCCCAGTTGTGGACAAACATCACAGCTGTGACACTGCATCAGAACATGTTACCGTACTTTGATGGCATTTACTTTAATCAGCTACACAATTTATCTACTGACTTAACGCCGTGAAAGAGATTCCGTCTTACAGAAGGCGGTATTCGCTCAGCTGGTTGAAATATTCGCCTTTCCTAACTGTGGTCAATAGCTGTATACACTATATTGATATATGTCATATTAATGGATGTAAATCGCCTTCTCCTGAAATGTCTATGTTGACACACACACACACACACGCGTGTGTATATATATATATATATATATAGGAACAAGTTTCAATTCTTCACATTTTTTAATTTGACGTCCAGGTGACCGTGCATCGTGATAAATTCTTATAATAAAACCAACGAGATGCATTAATTTCTCAAATTTAATTTTGGAATAAAACTCTACATGTTTCGGACAGTTCCCCTGTCCATCATCAGGAGTTTTTCACTGTACACATAGCAATACATACGTGTTTGCTGACAGCTTGCTAGAAAGCTGTCAGCCAACATGTATGACATACACCATTGCTGTGTGTACAGTGAAAAACTCCTGATGATGGACAGAGGAACTGTCCGAAACATGTAGAGTTTTATTCAAAAAATAAATTTGAGAAATTAGTGCATCTAGTTGGTTTTATTATAAG
>Ga0123354_10018313_pt1 | contig 10976 bp, 9 predicted proteins | sample TergutLab28metaG_2_FD_97872 | JGI IMG/M metagenome (GOLD analysis project Ga0123354, IMG submission 97872) | Labiotermes labralis P4 segment gut microbial communities from Petit-Saut dam, French Guiana - Lab288 P4 | ecosystem: Host-associated > Arthropoda: Insects > Digestive system > Gut ... | reverse complement strand
TGGCCCAGAGGGTGGGTAGAGGTATAGCTCTACTCTTCCATGACCGCGGCACTAGAAGGGGGTGAGTGGTCAGCAGCACGCCCCAGCCGCACTTTACCCCCGGGAAAGACCCGGTACCCATTGCACAGGAGGCTGGGTGGGCCCCAGGGCTGGTCTGGACAGGTGGAAAATCTAGTCCTCACCGGGATTCAATCCCGGACCATCCAGCCCATAGCTCAGTCACTATACCGACTGAGCTACCTGGCCCACGATATGGTACAGTGGCATACAGCAAATGCACAGGGTGCAATATAAGGCACCCCATGGTTCTGAGCTAAAATGCTGTCTATATGCAACAATAAATGAAGAGTGAGATGTATTACAGGGTATCGGAAAAGTAAGCGGTATAAAGAAATACTCTTCCACCCACAGCCTATGAACGAAATAATTTGTGCCACTTGTGACTCCTATGGCTGTGACAGACCTGACACCACGCAGTATGTTACTGAGGATGCTGCAGCCCCCATCTCTGATTTTGTACAATGAATTCCTCTGAAATGCTAGTGGGTATCTACCCAAATACTTGATGCCACATTCCAGAGTAATCTCATCTCAACATGATGTTCCAGTGTCATGAGGAACTTAGGTGCAATAGGAAAATGTCACAGAAACATGTAACAGTCACATACTTTACCTTCTGTATAAATTTCTCTACACTTTGTACAACATGTTTGTAGAATTTAATAGCTTTAATGGCACCTCTTGTGATGGATGTCATTTTTGCTTTGGAAATTGGAGGTTTCACTTCATACAACGCGGAGAGCTGCAAAATAAACATTAACCATTCTTCAACATACAAGACCACATACATGAAAGTAAAGAAATTAAAAAAAAAAAAAAAAATAAGAAGTACTGAAACAACTTTACAATGCAGTGAGCACACGCTTGAACATCTTCCGGCCTATGAGATTCTAAGTAGCATTGCTATTAAGGCTAACATGTTGTTGTGCTGCGTCAACTGCGGTCAACAGCAGAGCATCCCAAAAGATTTGAATCTTCATCTTTCAGCCCACACCCATAAGACAACATATATGTTTGTTATATGCATGCATGATGCACCAAAGCACAAATATGCTCTAAAAATAACGTGTGACAAACATGAATTTGAACGAATACAAATTGTTCCGGGGACCGCGGTAGCACAGTGGTTAAGGTGCTGTGCTACAATTCGGAAGGTCGCTGGTTCGATCCCAGCTGGTGTTAATGGATTTTTCATTGAAATAAAATCCTTCCGATCGCACTATGGCCCTGGGGTCAACTCAGCCTCTAACAAAAATCAGTGCCAGGAGTATTTCCTGGGGGTAAAGGCGGCTGGTGCGTTTGGCTGACAACCTACCACCATCCTGGGCCGCTGTCACGAAAATCTGGGAACCTTAACTTCCTGGAACCCTCTGGGCCTGTCCAGGCCTGTAATGGGACTGCTTTACCTTTTTACAAATTTTTCCAAATACAAGAAAAAAGCACGTTTTAATTATGCCAGTACAACTAAAGATATAAAAACAATTACAATTAAATCAAGACTTATTGTGCAAACGAGAGAGTTAAGTCAACGGTCACCGCATTCTATACATATACAAAAAATTACACTTAGTTATTATTCTATTCACATGCCAATTTCTCAATACACACACATAAACAGAGAAGTTCACACTTTCAATACGATGGAATTACATACTCAGCTTAACGGAATGACAAACGTATTTAGCTCACAGTAAAATAATTTTTTTTAATCAAGTACAAACATCTGAATAACCTGCACTTGTCAAATGTATTGTTAGAAGTACATCACTACATTAACAAACATGATCACAAATGACGACCTAATATATTCTCAGGCAATATTCTCCTTTCTTTCGCATATTCTTTCACAAATTCAAATAACTGCACCAATAAAAACTGCATTATTTATTCTCAGGACATATTGCATCCGAAGGTCACTTACACGTTCGCTGGCTTTACTTCATACGCAATAATACACAAAATTGGCATTCAGAACTTTAATAAATCGATGGGAAATGAGAAATAATGGCAACTAATGAGAAAGAATGAACTGGCTGCAATATTTGTAAAAGTCCATGCAAAAAGCGCAATGCCGAATATTATGAATTAAATACTATTTCAATACTACAGTCCAATGTTAATTACAGGGTCTGTAACAAAAACACTATCACAAAATTGTTATCCGATGCAACTTCAAGAAAGGATCTGGTTTATTTATCTTGGTACCCATATAACAATTTTCGGTGGCTTGTAGGATTTAGAACGCCTGGAATTGACGCACTTTTGAGTGCACTAAGTCCAGGTTTCAAATGAGGAATCAATCATCACTAACCTCCGCGTTGAACGCTTTTACCGCGTCCATGACCTCTACTTATATTTGCTTCCTAATTCGAGTCTAATAAGTCCACGACTGCCTACATGACCACATAATATTACGAAATGCACACTCGTTCATTATCTTCTACTGTACACCATGCTCCAAAATGGCACCTTTCCCATGATGCTACCGTTAAGAATGAGATACGCCCATTGGTCAACTTCGGTTCAATTTCGCTGTTCCACTGATGTAGCCCTCTCCTAGAAACAGTAGTGCGACGTTGCCAATGCCGGTTTTCACCGACATGGAGCAGTTTGTAAGACACAGCTTAAGGTCCCTTAGACCAAAAATGTAATTTGGACCTTTTTTTTGTCTACATTGTTTAATTTTCCTGAGTTTTTGCATGTGGTAATTTACTTGTAAGATGCGCATTCGTTATTCTCCTACTTCACAACCTCGAATTCGTTGGACACATTTGATGTCTCTGTCATTATTTTCACATGGATGTGTCGTTTTATTGTGAATTTATGTACTCAGCATGCTGCATTATACCAGACAGAATGTGTCTTATGGAATTATCGTACTTGCCTCAAAAATTGGTGGCACGCAAACATATACAACCCCAAAATTAGTAAAATTGCTTGAAGGGCAACACGATCGACAGACGCTATGAGCGAAACGATTAACATTGGATTAGGATGGGTATTTTTCATAATTCATCAAAGGAATGGAAGGTGTTTGTCATTAAATGTCAGGCATGCATGCTATTTATTTTTGAGTAGCACACTAAAAATTCTATTTTCTGCACCAGTACGTTCCTTACAATCATAACAATACACACTTGTTTCTTCCGATGTTACTTTTCATTCTTCACCTGCCTACCCTTGTATGTTGGCAATTTAAGTCTAAAGAACGTTTCATGTTAGCGTTTTCTACATCAGCATTTTTGAAACAGTCATAATTAATTATGCAGGTATATGGTAAAGGGGATGTGTGACATTCACAATGTGGTCTGTATGTTAATTACAAACATACAGAGGTTTAATTAACTGCATTTACTTACTTACTTACTCCATGGTGCAGAGTCCTTCTTGAGAAGCTAACTGGTTTGCAGCTAGTCAAGAAATTCCCCACATTTCATGGAACCCGAAGGTTCATTACTGTACTCACAAGCGTCCGCCACCTGTCCCTATCCTGGGCTTAATTAACTGCATAAATATTTATATTTTTTTAACAGAACAGTACAAGATGAAACATCCTAGCACTGTTCTGTATAAAACTGAATAAATCATTCCATTATCCCAGCTATCAATTATGTAAAGTGGATAGATGGTAAGAGGAGGTGAGAGAGAATGGAAGAATAGTTGGTGGAGAAGGGTGGCAGGAAAAAGTACATAACAGACAGGAATGGAAGAAGCTCCTGACAACGGCAAGGAATCGTCACATTCTGCACATTGCAATGGAATGACTGAATACCTACCTCAATGACTTCTGATGGAAATGCTTAGCACACTGAGTTATTTTTTGCTGCATGAATATTATTAACAAAAAGTGTACACTTTATCACTCAATCTGATTTCTTTCACATAACTAAAAATGAATTTCTTATTAATGGGTAAAATTTCTCATTTCAAAATATCCTAACTGGCAAATTTCATTCTAAAGAACTGATGTAATAACAGGGTTAATACTTCTAATATGAGCAGCCTAACTGCATGGAGTAGTAGATTATTTTTTGGGAAGTGAATGTCACTCAAACGGAACCCACAGATTGATTACGAGTTCACAAGATTGTGTAGTAGCCATGTATCCTCCATGACATGTATATTTATTGTACTATATTAAAAATGTCCACTTGTCATTTTAGGTTGACAGCCATTATTCATTCACTTTTTTTTTGGCTTCCTTAATTAAAACATGTATGAATATGTGGTGACAATCTGCATCTTTTAAGTAAGAACTGTAAGTTTTATGGGAGAAATGTTTTATTCTAATGGGTTACAACTAGATGGGTGATTGAGTGGTTATGGTCTGTCCGCCTGCTGTTGTTGAGGTATAACTGTCCATCAATGGAGAGGAGGGATGGATGAAAATTGTGAGTAGTAGACAGGACGTGCAGCTTGATATGGACTGGCTGATTTTGTCACACACAAAATAGTGGCCTTTCAGAAAATTTGTGCTTGTCAGTCTCAGATCTTAACTCTGGCATGAGAATCCATTTACTTATTCCTGGATAATCATCAAATTGCAAGTGTAATTAATTGATTAATAAATACAGTCCTTCATACACCAAAACATCACGTGCTTTCTTTATGCATGCCTGCATGTATGTAGAATGAAATATGGGTGAGAGAATATTTAAACAATAAAAAGAATCACCTTAGGGCAACTGTAATTAAAATAACTCGTCTTTTGTTAGGTTCTTGTGACCATGCATCATGAACATAAGGTGAAGAGAGAGAACCAAAAAGATGCAACTAATTTGATGTTTATTATCAAACTTTTTATCTCCACATGTTTCAGGCATCATTATGCCCATCATCAGGAGAATAAGACCGTGTCCTACTGCATGTGGTGTTCTGCCTAGGTGTGTTGGCTGTGGTCTTGTGGAGCTACATCGTGATGCAGCTTCACAAGACCACAGCCAACCACAGCCTACACACCCAGGCAGAACACCGCATGCAGTAGGACACGGTCTTATTCTCCTGATGATGCCCGAAACATGTTGAGATAAAAAGTTTGATAATAAACATCGAATTAGTTGCATCTTGTTGGTTCTCTCTCTTCAACTCTTGTCTTCTTCTTTTCCTTCTTCAGACATTTCATCACAACTTTTAATTTCACTGTAAAAGAGCAAGAGTGGTTTAAGTTATCTGTTGTCTGCTTATCCTTTTGATAATTGTAAATTACCCGAGTATGTGTGCATGTGTGATATGCTGTGATGTTAATTGTTCTGTGGTAGGTTCTGCCATCTAGTAAGACCTCATTGAACATTTTCCATATTAGTAGATAGCCATATGGTTAGGGAACTTCCTTCAGCATTTGATACATACTTAAGATGAAAGTTCATCACTGTATTTACAAAAGTCCATCATTGAACCCTAACCTAAGCCATTTGAATCCAATTTGTAGTGCCACAGACTGTTTCTGTAGGATCAGTTCTGATGTTATCCTCTCAATTTATACCTTATCTTCCAAATGATCCCTTTATCAGAAACTTTTGAATTAAAACTTTATATCCAGTTATTAAGCTTCTGTTTCATACTTCACAGCTCTAATATATCTTCCTCCTTTAGGTGACGTTAGTCATTTGCTTATTTAAATTATGAATGCTATTCTGTTTCAGATGTTTTAGAAAATGGTTGTAGGCGTTGCACTCCTGTCTGCCAACTACTGTGCTGACAAGACACAAATGTGGAATTGATCCTGTTAAACCCAGCAACATGTTAATACCAACAAGATGGTATGTGATTTGCATCAAGCGCTATTTGATGGTGTTCATATTCCTGATCATATGTCTCACATCAATGCTGAGCATTGTACTGTATAAATGGGCAGAGCTGGATGTCAAACTGGACTGCTGGATGAAGCAGACCACAGTGTCTCCAACTACGACACGTGAGAGTCATTTTTTGACCAAAACAATGGACATTGAATTGAAACAGTTCACAGTCAGGGACATAGTATTACAGCAGTCTGCAAACAGGTCTGAACTCAGGCTAAAACGATTACGTGAGAAGGTTGAGAAAATTTTGCATAAAGTGAGGCGATCACATGCTGTTACCATGATGGAACAGGAGGGGGCCCCCATTATACGCCCAAATTACAATGTCCATATCTTTTATTATGCCTGGTATGGGAGTGTTGCTACGGATGGACATTGGAGACACTGGAATCACGAGTACCTTCCAAACTGGAAGAAGGAAGACAAGAAGATATACCCCACAGGAACACATGAGCCCCCTGGAGACATCAGTTCCAATTTCTACCCTCTTCTAGGTTGCTACAGTTCTAGTGATACAACTGTGATTGACACCCACATGAAGATGCTTAGTGACGCTAAAGTAGGTATGTATTTTGAATGTATTGTACAGTAGAACAGCATAAATGACAGAGGATGAGCATAAATTACAAATTATGATCTGCTGTGCTTCTCCAGGCAATTGTCCTGCATGTTGAATTCAGTGCCTGATGTCCAGAAATTGACACCACTGTCATGTTTATATACCCACAGAAACCAGTTAACATTTTAACCTTGGTAAGCACTGGAACTTTCAAACTGGTAACCACGGCACCCATGGTGACAGTAGCAGTCATATGAAAACTGGTAACCTTGGTACCAAAGGTAAAAGTAATAACCATATAAACAATGGTGACCTTGGTAACATAGGTAACAGTAGTAACCAATTTAGACTACTTTCAAGGAAAAATCCACTTATCCAGATTTTCTGCATATGCGGATGGCTTGCTGTCCCAATTAATCCAGATAAGTGGAGTTCTGTTTTGTGTGTGTGTGTGTGTCTGTATATATTATATATATACATACACACACACACACACACATACTTGGCATCTTTGGTTCATCTGATATCTTATGGTATGCATGGAACTGAATTTGAAATGCTGGAATGGAGTTCAGGCCCTGGAAATTTACTTGCATACACTCTTTGCTAAACTGCTGGCCATTCCATTACTGTCACACTATGAAGAGCACCATGGCCTCAGCTGTCAAGTCCTCACAGCTCTCTTAACTAAGGATTCAGGTCCTCCTGAATGTAATGCTGTATAACTGGATTCATTGTGCAACCTGTTAGCTATATTAAAATTGTCATAAGGGTAAGGGTAAAGGTTGGATTCACACACCAGCAGGTGTACCTGTTTAAAACACTGTATTGGCACACAATGAGATGATTCACAAAAAATATTTTGAAAAGTGAATTTAGAATGAAAAATCATTCCTATGGCAGTGTTACATCATTCATACAGGTTACTTACGTACTTACTTACTCACTCCTTGGAGCGGAGTCCTTCTTGAGAAGCTAACTGGTTCTCAGCTAGTCAAGAAATTCCCCACATTTCATGAAACCTGAAGGCTCAGTACCACATTTACAGTGCTTGCCACCAGTACCTATCCTAAGCCAGCTCAATCCAGTCCATACCCCCACATCCCACTTCCTGAAGATCCATCTTAATATTATCCCCCCATCTATGCCTGGGTCTTCCAAGTGGCCTCTTTCCCTCAGGTTTCCCCACCAAAACCCTGTATGCACCTCTCCTCTCCCCCATACTTGTTACGTGCCCTGCCCATCTCATTCTTCTTGATTTGTACATGTTACTGTTATTATGGAACTGCAGGAGTTTTGGTTGTGTCCTGGTACCCGCCAGGAATGTTGGACTCTCAAGCTGACTCAGTCCTGCCACTGCTACTAGATTCTGCGCACCGCCATGACCTCCGAGTTGCTCCACACATTGAACCCTATAGAAACCGCAACCCAATCAACCTTTCTGAACATCTGCACCACATCATCAGCCGCTATGGGGCACACCCAGCATTGTATCGCATACAACGCAGGGGCCAGAGTCTCCCTGTGTTCTATGTGTATGATTCATATCTAACTCCTGCGGGGGCTTGGAAAGAGCTGCTGAGTGCCAAAGGTAACCTCAGTGTGAGAGGAACACAATTTGATGGAATTTTTCTGGGACTTCTTGTGGATATGCAACACAGATATGATATCAGGAAGTCTCATTTTGATGGTGAGTGTATGGTTATTTACAGATTTTATGTATTGTTATAGGGTAAACAGTGTTCATTCATTCATTCATTTACTTGTTTATTCATTTCTTCCTCCTTTAGAATTTATTTATCTATTTATCTGTCCTGTACTTATTCATATCACATTTATTTTGTAAGTATTTATATATTAATTGATTTATTAATTGGGTTTGGTTGGTGCAGGTTGTTAATTTATTTACTTATTTCATATTTATTTATATTATATTTTAAAATTCATTTTATATTTATTAATTATATGTTTATTTATTTATTCATTGTGTATATATTTATTTATTTAAAATACTTTTTATTTATTTATTTTTATACATGTTTATTTTGTTTTGCCATTTTAAATTTATGTTTCATACTTATTTATATTATATTTACTTTATGTTTACTGGTTTATTCTTATTATACTTTTGTAATTTTTGTTTATTTATTTTATACTAATTATGTATTTACTATTTGCTTTGTGCTTATTTTCATATATTTATTTATAAAATGTACACTCTTTTCATTCTTATTTTTCTTTTCAGTATTTATTGTGTATTTACATACATACATACATATGTACACGCACGCACGCATGCACGCTAGAGAGAGAGAGAGACAGACACACACACATCATTTTGTAGGTCCATAATTCTGTCATATGACAGTCAGATATGAAACTTGTCAGAGGAAAAACACTACACACTAACAAAACCAACGAAGACAATATCTATTTATAATTTATCTAGTTGTATACTTACTTACATATGTATTCATTGATTTGTTTCAATTAATTTTTGATTAAGTAGGTGAAACTGGGTTGGATTGATTTAGCTTGGGATGGCTTAATTTGGTTTGATTAGGGTTGGATTCACCTGGTGTAGGTTAGAAGATTCGTAGTTTATTTTATATTTTGTTTATATTCATGTAATTTTTCCTTTGTATTTATGTTATGTTACTTGTTTATGGTACACTCATTTAGCATTTAATTACTATTTATTTCTTATTGATTAACAAAATTATTTTATGTTTGTTTATTTGATGTTTATGTATTTAGTTTATGTATATATTTATATTTATTTTCTTACATTCGTTTATTTGTTGTTTTAGTGCAGAATGAATTGGAGGCAGCTGTTGAATGAATCAAGGTGCTATCCTGGCATTTACTCAGAGATACTGAAGAAAGCTATGAAACAATCTAAGTGAAGGGAATCTGTATCCTAGTTGGGATTCAAATTGGGTGCTTCCTGAATACAAGCCAGAAGCATAACTTTTCACTATGTAGGCCTATATATTTTAAACTTTGTTGAGATGACTAAAGGTCATTGTACACTTGTCCTTCTACATGGCATGAGGGCATACAGGGTGAGTACAGGTATAGGTCCTTAACCTGTGTGCTAGATGGAAGTGCTTGGTCAGCTTCATGCTCCAGCTGCTTTACCACTGGGAAACTGTGTGAATAGGTGGCAAGGTTGGTCTTAAAGTCAGTCTGGATGTTGTGGACAAGAGAAAAGTCTTTTTTCACTGCTGAGAATTGAACCCAAGATCCCACAGCCTATAGTCTAGTCACTTTACTGACACAGCTATCCTGATTGCTGTTAAAATGACTAAATATGTGTAAGTGCCACAGTAATGGCTTGTTGCAGGTTTCTACACTTACTTTGCTACTAACGGTTTCACATATGGGTCATCCTGGAAGAACTGGCGCAGTCTCAGTAAGTTTGCAAGACAAAATTCTCTCATTTTCATACCGTCCGTGGGTCCTGGATACATTGACACGCAGATCCGTCCGTGGAATGTGGCCAATACTCGACACCGTCGCCATGGCAAATACTATGAGGTCGCATGGCGCAGTGCTCTGTCGGCACAGGCCAAACTGGTCTCCATCACTTCATTTAATGAGTGGAATGAGGGTACACAGATCGAACCGGCTGTTCCAAGAGCCACTACATCATTCACATATTTAGACTATGAACCAGAAGGCCCACATTTTTATCTTAACCTCACTAAGTGGTGGGTTAATGAGTTTAGCAAGAAACAGGAGGAATAATAAATGAAGTGACTGATGTCACTTCAGTATTATCAAGATTTACATTCCATAAAACAATACAAATTCATGTTTATATATTTTTAAATTTGAACCTGTTGACTTCCTGTGTCAACAAAGCTGAAGAGTTACAGAAATGATATTAAAGCTCTCATGGCAATGAGAATTAAGATCATTGTTGCCTAGATGTTATTTCATTTGAGAGACAGGAACCAATGTTTCAGATGAACCTGCTTGCCTCCATCTTTAGGGCACTGGTTCCCATTGGCTAACACATAACCAGTTCCTAGTCCCATCTTAAATAACATATTCCCTGCTCAGTTCACTTCCTCTACAATACAGAGGCAAGCAGCAGGCTGCTTTGAAATGTTCACATCTGCCTATCAATATAGCATTATATCCCAGAAAACTCTGCTGTTAAAAGAGGACACTGTTTCCATTGTAGGTTGTGATAAAACTGATTGAGGTTTTTTTTTTTTGAAAATTCACATTGGATGAAATGAGGTTCTTTGTACATGCCACCTGAATATGTACCAGAGAGAACATTTCTTGAGCTGATTTTGAATACATAACGATTAAATCATATATATGTGGATATGAATGAGACAGTAAAGAATGGCAACCACTGTAGTCAGATTCTGTTGGTTAGCACTGTAGCTAAACAACATATGTTAACTCTTACATAAGGTAAATATACAGGGTGTTTCACGACTTTAGGGCATAACTGCAGGAGGTGATTTCCTAGGTCTTTGTGATCAAAAAAGTTCATATAAACATGTGTCCGATTTTGGACGGTTACGGAGTTATGA
>Ga0123354_10018311_pt1 | contig 10977 bp, 7 predicted proteins | sample TergutLab28metaG_2_FD_97872 | JGI IMG/M metagenome (GOLD analysis project Ga0123354, IMG submission 97872) | Labiotermes labralis P4 segment gut microbial communities from Petit-Saut dam, French Guiana - Lab288 P4 | ecosystem: Host-associated > Arthropoda: Insects > Digestive system > Gut ... | reverse complement strand
GTGGGGACCCGTTGCGCTGACCACGTGACACCCCACTATCCGCAAAAGTTGGCACTAACTTCGCCGACCGGCGGCGGCCGCTCTGTCGGTATAGTTCGCGTGCGGACTAAGGCCACGGAGTTTGTTTGTTTTAGCTAAAAACCTACTGCATGTGCCACAATAAGCGGTTTCGAGAAATCTCGGATGAAAAGTGCCACAAGCACATTAGAATTGTACAGTCTGTGGTGGCGTTCGTTAATTTCGGTTTACGTCCTTTTCACTTTCGTAAGCTACGTACAGTAATTTATTGTATTGGCAAATGTTTCAATTTTAAGGACATACGCATTATTACAAGCCATAAAATGTTGCATGACAGAATATTTAGTGAATGGTAAACTGAAAGGAGCGTGGAAGGATGCGATCGTGGATCGTACAAAAAGTAAAAATAAAATCCTTGAAAATACAAATGCCATACATAAATTACAGTAAATCTCAGCATCGCTGTCGGGAGTACACAAGAATTCTTACGAGGCCGTACAACTGCAAGTGAAATACGCCTACCTTAAAGTACACAAGTCAAAATATTTATCCAACTTACTTTTAATGTTTATGTAAAAATTGTTCCAACAATACGCACGGCACAATGACTTTAAGAAGTTCTGTTAAAATCAAAATCATTATATAGTGAAAATTTTTGGAACAATTTTTAGATAAATAACTTACAAAACGCACGGTGTAAACAACAATCTAAAATTTACTTTTAATATACTTCTACTATGCTATGGAGTTGTGGGTTATTTACTATACAAAAAAAAAAGACTGAGAACATGTATCGTCTTGTGTAAGGTCAATAATTTTCTCAATCCACATTACATTTCCTCCATGTACATTTTAATTTTGAAGTATTCCATTCCATGCATTTTCATATATTAGACATCTCTTCAGTCACACCAACTAAATGCATACTTTTCGTCTATTACATATCTGCACCATTTTTCTCATACATGTTTCGGGTGTATCTCACACTATCTTAGGGGAGAACTTGCGCGTTCCTAACTCAAAAACACCTGCAGCACTCAACCAGCCACGACAAAGAAACATTACCAAAACAGGACACGGTATTTTCGTAAGAACTTTATACCCTACGGACCCATGTATAATTTGATGCACGACAGCCGCTCAGAGCCACCCATAGCCGTACGCGATATAAATAGAAGATTTCAATTATAGACTCTCATGGACTGTAACCTACAACACTGTAAAACAACACATGTGGTTTTAACCACTGCAAATTACTGTAAATCAAAAAAGTTGTATCTTTGATGCCTTATGACGCAACCACAGTACAACAGATAATAGTTGCGTACAAGCAGGTGTTTTTGAGTAAGGAACGCATAAGTTCTCCCTGCAGATGGTGCCAGATACACCGAAACATGTAGAAGAAACATGATATATGTAATTAAAAGTTTGCATTTAGTTGGTACAAGTGAAGATATGTCAGGTTCCGTACAGTGCAGCAGACATACACCAACAAGGACCTGATAACATATGCAGCCACACTACCAGAGTAACAACAATGATATATTTTAACCAAATGTTTTAACATTGTAACTTTAGCAAGCTCACACAGTACGCTCCCTGACGATGGTGAATGTTGGAGCTATTGTAATTTTAATGTAAATTTTAATACTCATTCAAAAACAATTCTTTTGTGCATCAGTTGGTAATAAAAAAACTTTGATACGTCTAAAACATTTTAATTTTAACCGATCCAAGCCAGGACCAGTATCAAGCCATCGCAGTACACAGAGCTACCCGGAACAACGCCGTTCGGGAGGGGTAGGAGTGGGGACGTAACAAACAAGGTTGCATTTCACATCTTCAAATCTGCCATTCACATCTCTTGCTTGTCAGCTCAGGAGTACGGGTAGGCAGGGTCCTCAAATTTATTTTTGTACTGGACACACAAATATCTCAAATCATTCCTAAACCAAGCAACACTGATGACCCTGAAAGAATGTCTAAACAGCTTCTTGCAAGTTTTTCGCAGTCCTCTTTAGCCAAAACAAGCCATGTTTCTGCATGCACCGAAAGAGCATACCGCCACAATGAACAAAATACAGTTCTGCGAACTAGGTATTCGAATAATGATGAGGTAATAAGAACAGCACAATGCTGAAACAGTGCTAACACCACAGCACATCATTGAGTACGGTCCTGAGCTAGTTATATCCACCTCCTGGCAATCTACGTCCACTTTAGCAACATCGCCCACCATTTTCGGTCTCTCGAGTCACCATTTCCAAGACTATGCTCAATCCTAATTCTGTTAGAATTCTTCATTTCTACACCCAGCTACTTTTCACGCAACACCCTCGAAAACCAAAATTCCTCTTTATGTGCTTAGCATCCGAAGTTCCCCATTATGTAGATGCAGGTACTTCACTTAGCACTCTACCTTCCAACACCTGTAATTAACGGTTTCTCTGAAAATATGGCACAGCACTACACAATCATGCAGTATTATTCATACACAGTAATGTTCGTCGAAACTTCGTACCTTCATATAAAAAGGCCACAGTTTATGTGCATTTCTTATTTTGCGACTCCAGAGCATATTAATCCATAAATTATACTACTGACGAAAGACGTTACCGGATTCAGCAGAATGGCGCTAGTGTGTTGCGATCAGAAAGAGGAGCGAACTTTTCGGAGACTGGTTGATCTACAAGGGATTATAGCCTCCCAGATTAATGGATCGGACATAACCCACTGTCTTCTGTGTGGGTTATCTTAAAGAAGGCAAGTACTAAGAAGCCTACAACAAATGAAATTTATAATTTAATTTGCTACTGGCACAATCACGGCATATCTCCAAAGATGGTCAAGGAGACTGATGCCTGTATTAAGAAATACTGAGGAAATGAAAAACGATTTACAGGGTACGTAAAAACTGAACAATTTTCAGTAGAATAATTCAATAATAAATAGTACCATTATTTATATTCTATAAGATGGGCCAATTCAAGAAGAGCCCAAATGCGCAAAAGTGTTTCCCTTTCATCAATAATAAAAAAAATCACCTGACCCACATTCCTTACAAAAATTCTACGCCACACTAATTCACTGTCCCTTGCATTGATGAGCATACAGAAAAGAAGACACACACACACACACACACACACACACAAACACAAAACTGTTTTTAGCAAATCGTTGTTTGTTTCAAAGTCATTGTTTCGAATTTTTAACGCATACCGTAGGATGTATATTACAATGATAAAACTTTTACAGACTGCGCTTTATTATACACCCAGGAGGCTCGAAAATGCTTGCCGAAATATGTACAGGTCGGTAAAGAATTTTATAACCAATATTTTTTTTAATTAGGCGGCTTCTTATGAAAGACACGTAAAATGGTAAATGGGGTTTTCTGAAAACTATCAACCTGTGGGTTGTTCGGATGTGAAAACTAACTGAAAACTATACGAAAATAACATAATGATCAATAACATAAATACCACAAAGAAAACCAATGATATTCAGGTAGACTAGTCAAGAGCTGGTTCCAGAAGTGCACGCAAAGCACACTAAGTATATTTTCATGTCTTGACATGTGAATGTAAAGGAAAAAACTATAAAATGCAGACATGGCGAATATATTCTGCGCAGCTTGGAAACAAACAAATCAAGTAAGTCCGTGGAAAAAAGTCCTTCTTGAAGAGCTAGGAGTTCCTCTGCTGGTCGGAAAATTCCCCCATTTTATACAACGCAAAGGCTCTTTATCCTATTAAAAAAAGCCCGCCATTTCTCCGCATCCTGAGCCAGATGAATCCAGTCCACACTATTCCGTACAGTTACTACCGAAGTCTTGAGAGGATTCATGAGTGTGTGTGTATATATATATATATGAACAACAGTAACAGATGAAAATTACATGTACGAAAATTCATCAGCCCATTAAATGCGGGGACTACGTGCTGCAGTTAATTTCATAAGCTCCTCTTGTCTTCTCGCCTTCTATGTGATATGTAATTAGCAAGACAACAAATATATAAAAGTATAAGTAAATATATTAAAGATTGGAGAGAGAGGAAGTGGAGGAGAATTTCGTGAGTGTTGGACAAAGCAGTGCTCAAGAGAATATGTGGACCTGAGAGAGCAAATCGTGGAAAGCTTGAGAAAATTTCATGTTGAAGAGCTTCATGGTTTTTTTTTTGTGGAAAAGTCATAAAAATGATAAAACAAGGAGAATGAGACAAACCGGGCATGTAGCATGCATGAGACATATGAGATATGTATACGAAACTGAAAAGAAGAGAATCGTGGGAATGGGTTTTGATAAAAGTATCTGACGTAAGACTGACAGAGACAGAGGCTGCATCTTCTTCACCTGACCATGGTTGGATCGCCATACATCAGTCTACCTTAACTTGTCCAAGTCAAGGTCAGCCGACATTCCAATATGGCAGTCCTCACTGACTGCTTGACCTCAATTCTCTGCACGTCACTTCCTGAATCGCCCTCTCGTTGCTGATCATTCGACGAGCCTACATACGCTCTCTGAAATTCCGTTCGGCACGCAGTAAAGTTGGTATGCAATCATGCGAGCGCCATTATCTTCTAAGTTGAATCCAAAGCGTGTAAAACCAGATTTCACACAGCACACACAGTACTGGGCCACGAAACTGTGTGGCTTTTTGTAGCTCTCCTAAAACAGGAACCCCTCTTACACTTCACAGTGAGACACCAGCTAAAGAATTGTACTCTGTCTTTGCTCATTATTTCATTCTGTCAGCCCTTTTCTAACACAATTCATTAATTAATCAATCAGCTTTGGTCAGATGAAGAACATACTCCCTCGCTCTCTGTCCCTCTTACGCCAGATACGTTTATGAACACATGTTCCCACGATTTTTTCTTTATAATTTTGTATGTATATCTCATGTGTCTCATGCGTGCTACATGTCCTGCTTGTCTCAGTCTCCTTGTTTTATCATTTTATAACATTTTCCTCTCCTCCTCCTTCTAATGCATTGTACCCTCCCAGACGTTGGGTGACCCTGTCAGGTGTTGGGTGACTTGCTTTTATGAACAGTGTTCTCTGTGAGTCAGTGTTTATTCTACACACAGGCATCACCTGTTCGACTTTCACGAGGCTCGACAAAAATATTCTCATTACAGCACATTCAGCTGAAACCAGTGGCCACGTGGTCCATGGCGTGAGTCTGCGGCCGCTCGCTTGCTGGGATTGTGAGTTCGAGTCTCGCCGGGGCCATGGACCCGTCTCATGTGAGTGTTGTATGTCGTCAGGTAGAGGTCTCTGCGACGGGCTGATCATGTGGCATGTCTGAGTGTCGAAACCTCATGAGTGAGGAGGCCATGGTCCCTTAGATTTGTCGAACCATAAAAAAACAGCACATTCCAAACTCATATTTTCAATTCCGTAAAATCAGTAATAACAACATGCTTGATTTACGATATTCTAAAGGTGGGAACTTCAGTATGGTTACTTAAAGCAATCCGATGTCAAACGAAGCCTGTGGCGCGCCTGCCTGAAATGGCCCGCGGAAGATTTCCTTGGAGCGCGGCATTCACTTCAGTCCCAAATTATTTATTTCTTTTGCCCAATCAGCGTCTCTATATTGTGAACAGTATGTATATATCAACATATCTGATTGCATACAGAATGTATATGAATTACCGTTGCTACCAAATAACACTGCGACTGAAACATTTTTACACAAATCGGGAGAGGTGCGAAACGTTTACTGGATATTTATCACTGTGGCTTCGGCCTGGCGGTGACTGGGCGAATATGTGACATTGGACAAAACGTTCTACAGTTTTCTTTTCAAACAAGAAGTAGCAGCAACCTCAGTTACTTCCTCATTTTCCTCCTGATCGAATTCCTCGACAAGGACTTTATTAGAAATATAATAGTTATACCATGTATTAATTGTATAATTATAATATACAATAATTATGATAATGTAGTAATTAATCATAATTATGGGAAACTCCAAGGCCTTGTTTTGCTCTTCAAAATTCCCATGGGCAGATGAAAGGAATTCTTCTAAATTTATAGACAACTTGGGCACGCACCCTCAAAAAGGTTCGCCAGCCCTAAAGTATAGGTCTCGTGGTGGGAGGGTGGACAGCACAACGCCTCGCACGCTACCCTACTGCCATTGGAGGCCTTTATATCGGTGCCACTCCCACTTACATCCACTCTATAGCTAAAGGCGGCAATGTTCAAACAGTTTCGACGTAAGACGCCCCTAAACCATGAAAGTATTAAAGTTTCATAAACCTTGTCCTGTTAATATTATGTTTACAACCTGTGCCTATTCAGAGATTCGAACCACAGACACCTCCTTAACGTTAAGTCACAATGCCACGACTTCAGCGAACATGCTCGATGTGTGTGTGTGTGTGTGATTCACTTTAAATCATCTGAAGGCGAACAATATTTCAGGCCTTATGCCAATCTACATTTTGGATGTAAATCCATCCCGTTACATACACATTGACCTGAGAAAAATATGATTTTCAGAGATTTTAAATAAAGTCACGTGATAATTGCAGAGAACTCACTCATTTTGATAAACTTACTAACGTAACTAAACGCGACAGGCAATGTGCGTATAACGTAACAATGAGGCGAGCTCTTGTAACAATTGCTGCAGTGGAAAAGAAATAAGTATTAATATTCTGAGAGTTTGTTTGTAGCCTTAGGTATCCATCATGCAATGCGCATGAGCCATATTGTTATCTTTGGCCTGCCGGCTGTACAAAATTCTTCCACATTATCTCATTAAAGGCACGATTTTCGAGGGAAAAAAATGTTATTGAGCATAAAATGTGTGTTTTGATTTTCCCCACAACTTCTTTCTGAAACATTTCTCATTCTAAGGAGAAATGAGCAATATATGATCAAAAATGTATATTGGTCTTCATGTAAAGTACCCGTTATTCTACAGATTACTAATTCTTCCCTTAAAGATACGGTAAAAAAAAAAGTACTCCTGACGTAGCAAGCTGCCTGCAAATCGTGTGCGTGAAACATGTTGGCCTGTTTTACGGCATTTCCACCTATTTTTATCGACGAGTATTCAGAATGAAGAAAAAATGCACTAAGTCTCATTACATATTCTAACCTCGAATGTTTCACCGTAAAATGGTATTGACGAAAATTTTTTTTCATGATAATTTATAGTAATTTCTATGCGGTCCGTACCACAGCTGCATGAAATTAAAGCCTGTTACGCTGTGTTTGATCAACAAGAGAAATATTTAAGAAGCAACTTACTTTAGACCTAAGAGCAAAACAGCTTCACGTTGTGAGGCGTTTGTTATAGAAACAAGTTCCTTCGACGAATATCTAGAAACAACCTGTTCATTACCACTTGAAATTCAAAGAGAATTTTGAAAAAATCCAACTTAAGTATTATTTCCAGATATTACCTTTCCACTGCACCGCTTTATTACAATGTAGCCCTTGAAATATACTTTGATATACCGATTCCATTGAATGCGATCGACGTAAACTTGAAAATTTTTAGTAGGAGAGCTTGAAAAAATAAATTTAATTACAATGATAATACTTTGTATAGAGGCCCCTCTTTTTCAAAGAAACACTGGTGTCCGGTTCTTATTATTTTATCTAACTTTATCTTCATTTGCTCCTCTAATTGCACACTAAGCATTTCAACACTAAGCATGGTCCAATTTTAACTTTACCCCAACAAAGTGTGGTAATTTTTTTTGACCGTACTAAACTCATAAATTACGAGGCCACTGAACTGAGCAATTATATGTACCACATTCGTGTACTGATACAAGTGGTGAACACTCTGAGGATCGATTCTTGTTTGTTTGCTGACTTAGTGAAATATTGAGAATCACAGAATGTGATTACTGGTTATTCAACATAGTTGAAAAACTGTGGTTCATTCATCAACCAATAAATCATCATTCAGTAATATTAGTGGGAAAAAATGCTTTCATACACTCTTAAAAGTGCACCAGTACTTGACATAGAGAATTTCTGGTTATTGCTTGTCATTGTTTGACATGCAAATGGAACAGTTTTTCATAGACTTGAATGTATTCCATACATTATTTCATAGTGTATGTGCAATTTTAAACTGAATATTAAAATATCACTAGCACTGAATCAGGAACTGCATATGATAAGTAGGTCTACTATCCATTATGTCACTCTCAGGTAAAATTTGTTTATTTTCTGAACATCATATAATTACAAATACAGAAATATGTAAGGGAAAATATAAATATGGGAATACCATTATAAATACAGAAATAAGGACACTGCATGGAATGGAATTAATGCTTCTGCTACTAAACTAACCTCAAAAATTAGGAGGATTCCTAAAGGAATAGTTCAGGCAATCTTCTGAACCAATTACATTTGGCACTGGCAGTTTTTGTAAGATCTGGGGTGTTTTTAATATGTTTAAATCACACTCATCAGTCTTAAAAGTAATTTTGCTGTGGCTGAAGTATCTAATCGTCATTGCCTCGCACTTTTTCAGTACTAACTGCGTTATAAATAGGGCAAATGTATTTGTACAGCCACTTCTTCCCAGGAAATAATACAGCAAACTCTCCATGTCTCATATTAATTTTACATGACGGATCTTCGGAAAAACGAAAATCGCCCATTTTTAGTAACCGACACTAAAAATTGGAGCCAAAAGAGTATTTCCTGATTCGATCCACTCTTCTCCTCCACCTCCAACAGCAGGTGATAACTGACGTGTGTTCAAAAAGTCAGTACATGGATCAATAAGAGGTTTTATAAGACAAACATTCCATTAAAATCAGCTTTCTCAGTGCATTAAACGATTAGAAATTAAGTTTTAAAATTAAAACTTTCCACTCCTGGCGGTGTCGACTACTGGCAGTCTTCTCTTAAAACCCTACAAACACAGCCAACCTAATACAATGAAAAGCTGAAACCCTAATCAAAGCATCGACCTTTATCCCATGCACACTATAAAACTCCTAGATAAACAGTAAATCGTACTGTGCTACAACCGTCAAATCGTGATAATGAATTGTTGAACTTTGTTGTAACACAGCCAGACTCAAACCTAGGAAAAAAATCTAACATAACCTTAGGAAACTAAGTCACCGAACCTAACCTAACTTTCGGCAAGCCAAGTGCCTTCATATGTTTGGAAATGTAGCCATTCCCCATCCTCATAAGTGTGTAAGCTTAGCGCTTCCTTAAAATACCTGTCCCGAACGGAATTGGCTGCCATTACGTCACAAGAGATGACATATACGATATTCCGCACATCTATATGCAATAATATGGGTTCACGCATCCCCTTGTACGTATGCTGCGAGTGGCACGCAAGTTTCCTACTGTGCCTAGTGAAGAAGCAGTCGTCACACTGCACATCCAAACACAAACAGCACAGTCTGCAAGTTCAGAGTTACACCCACTGCATCGTTTTCCCCTCTCCTTCTCCTCTTCGGCGCAGACAAGTCATGTCATTCTGGGCACTAGGTCTGCTTTAAAATATACACCGCGTGTTATCAGAGCACGTCTCTGACAGCTTGCTACTAAGGTCAGCCAGCGTAACAAGGACTGAAAACCTCTCTGCGTATTCAGGTCTGCTTGTCTAACCTTGAAGTTAGATCCAGTAAATGTCATTCAAGTATAAACCATGAATCTAAATCAAACGTTGTCAGGACTGCAACTACCTCGCTTCAAAATAATGCGTGCATCAAAAAACAATAAACACCATGTGTTTCTAGTCTTTTCATGGAATAAACTGAATATTTCCAAATAGTGTCGTGAAACCTGTCTGAAGGGCGTACTTAAAATACTTGCAGTTATACGAACTGAAAGCATAAGCTGGCAACTTGAAATAATTGAACTTCTCTCTTCAGCACTGAATTAAATATACGTACTAGTCTTATTGTCTTACCTCAAGCCACTCCACTTCGCGTTACAAGTGTTGGATGTAATCATACTGCATTTGATCTCCGTTATAATGTTCTTATAAACCTGAACAGTTGTATCACACATCACGGGCCATTACTTTACTCTTCAACACACCAAACAGTAAATTTACAGCCTCCATCAGATACTTCTGAATTACACGGCATCGGACGCTACATACTCACATCACTGCCACTCGCTCGGAAGTCAACTGCGCCATCTACTTCCGACATGGCGTCAGCACGTAGTCGGTATTATGACAGCAGTAAGGTACAGCTAAGCCGGTGGTAGAATCCCGGAAGGAAGTCAAGTTCGCCATCTACTTCCGACACGGCGCTGCTGTCACAATTCGGCGACATGTGCAGGAATATTGCCGCTTAAAACGATGACGTAATGGCTGCAGGGAGCACTACGGATTATTGGTTTGTAGTATGCTACTAGGATAATAAGTGCTGTTTACGCAGGAAAGTCAATGGAATTACAAGTCCTTTCGTAACACTTTCAAAATGAGCTGGAGGACGGACTCAGATTACTAGGAATCGAAAAGCAGCAAACAAACAAATTATATTCCTAACCACAGATATCTGTAAAATGAAGAAAGATTTTGTTTCATAGAACCTTTTACCACGAAGATACAAAATTTCCTAATTCTGTAATCGACTGATTTTCAAAGGTTACCCAGCTGTCGAGGGAGCAATGGTGTGCCAGGAAGGGGGGAAGGTAAAGTGGTGCCGCCGCACCGAGCGACAGAGTGCAGGGGTCACCAAAATGGGCGAAAAAAAGTGATTGTTTTAAACGAGCAAAAATTGATTTTTTTTGTCCTCACCAAGTTTTGAAGTATAGTGCCACGGCACCATCCGCACCGTACACACGACCTACACAGCGGCTCTCAAGACCACCACCACCCATCCAAAAACTCGGTGCAGAAAACCATATGCTGCAACTCAACATCTAATGCTCCTGATGATGGGCGTATGTACCCGAAACATGTCGAGCTAAGAATACATCAATAAAATTAC
>Ga0123354_10018309_pt1 | contig 10978 bp, 6 predicted proteins | sample TergutLab28metaG_2_FD_97872 | JGI IMG/M metagenome (GOLD analysis project Ga0123354, IMG submission 97872) | Labiotermes labralis P4 segment gut microbial communities from Petit-Saut dam, French Guiana - Lab288 P4 | ecosystem: Host-associated > Arthropoda: Insects > Digestive system > Gut ... | reverse complement strand
TGAAGTGCAGTATGGGTCCTACTTTGTACAGTCCCATGAAGTGCAGTATGTGTCCTACTTTTTACAGTCCCATGAAGTGCAGTATGTGTCCTGCTTGCTACAGTCCCATGAAGTGCAGTATGTGTCCTACTTTGTACAGTCCCATGAAGTGCACTGTGTGTTGTCCTACAGAGTCAGTGTTGTCCGGATCGGAACTCGACACCACATTAGGACTGAACAGAATTTCTTTGCGACTACTGCAGCATGTATCAGGTTTTAGTGAATTCATCCTGTGAAGCGAACCGATGGCAACAGAGATCAAACGGGTTGAAACTCATGTTTACCAAACAGGGTCCTAGAGTGAGCTATGTCGGCGTGTTTTATTTAGCCATTATAAAGCGATAACGCTGCGTGATGGAAATAACTTTTGATGTACTGACGGTGCTGTACGCTGTATTGCATTCTGGCGATATCAAACGTTCCAAGTTGGTCGAATAGAAATTCGCTCAGCCGTGGTTCTGCATGTTACAAGCGAGCTTCGTAATTTGTGTAACAGGTTGAAATGAATTGGGAAGTCTGCAAATTTCGTGAACAGACAACTGAAACTTTCTTCTTCTTGTTTAAACTTCGAATGATATTAATCTCATATTATTTCTAAACCTTTCCTCAGTATCTACGCAATACGTATAACATTCTCATGCCCACATTATGAAAGAACAGAAGCTCGTATCGGCAGTCTTTCACGACATTTGGCAGATGCAAATAGTTTCTATTGCCAGTATAATGCAATGCCCTTTGAAGTTTACACGGAACATGTGGAACTTAAACGATGCAATCATTGCGTGAATTAAGGCTGCCGTCGTGGTGTAAAATGAGATATTCGCTCTTCTGGTATGTTACACAGCATAGATTGGTAGTTACTTACCGAAGTCCAAGACCGTTGACCCTTGAACATAGGACCGACTGGCTGTCCCGAAACGTCGGTAACTACGCTGCGTAACATCTCAGAAGAGCGAAGATCTCGATGTAATAATTTTCTTAACGACAAATGCAAGACCTGATTTCAGTTCTTGTCACAGACTCTCCACGGTTCGTTTTCGTAGCTTAGGAGGTTGACCTCCATTGCCTTCCTGTATTGGTAGCAAGCTTCGGGAAGGGAAATATCTGTGGCCAGATACTGACTGCCATATAAGGTACACATATTTCTGGCTTAAATAAACTGCTTATTAAACCACGAGTACTAATATTGTCTTACTAGGAATATCAAGTAAACAGCAAGTCCTTGCTGGTTGTTGGTTGGTTTTGTTTACAAACGTGATTTGTGGGGTTTTGACGGAATTGATGGCGACCTACAGGCTAGTCTAGTTGGGTTGATAAAAACATCTTGAAACGAAGCCCATATTAAGCCAATGCAGGTACTTTTTCTCAGAATCTGAAAAAATGAGATATTTATTATTTTTAAATTTTGTTTTGGCATATTTTATTAGTAAGTTCCAGTAAGGTTAGGAGAAATGGAAATTGAATCTAATATATTCTTGATATTTCGTGCTGGAGGGGACCGCGGTAGCACAGTTAAGGTGCTGTGCTACAAATCGGAAGGTCGCTGGTTCGATTCCAGGTAGTGTCATTGGAATTTTTCATTGACATAATCCTTCCGTACGCACTATGGTCCTAGGGTCGACTCAGCCTCTAACAGAAATGAGTACCAGGAGTGTTTCCTGGGGGTAAAAAGCGGCCGGTGCTTAAGGCTGACAACCTTACCACCATCCTGGGCCATTGTCACATAATCTGGGAACCTTAACTTCCTGGAACCCTCTGGGCACCTCGGGCCAGTAATGGGACTGATTACCTGATTTCGTGTTGGATTAGTTCTTACGTATCCTACAGATAAATTAGCTGTGTTAGACTATCCAAAGAAAGGTTTCTGTAAGTAATGTATATTCTAGACAAAGCATAATACTGCTCCTTACTAAATATTCGGATGTTCAAATTAATGAGATGGACAGGGCATTAGCATGCAGGGGGAGGGGAGAAGTGTGTACAGGGTTTTGGTGGGGAAACCTGAGGGAAGGAGACCACTTGGAATATTTAGGCTAAGATGGGAGAACAATATTAAAATGAATCTTCACGAACTGGGATGGGGGACATGGACGGAACTGATTTGGCTGAGGACAGGGAGAGGTGACGGGTACTTGTGAATATGGCAATGAACCTTCGAGTTACATAAAATGCGGTGAATTCCTTGACTAGCCGTGGACCTGTTTTTTTCTCTCTCTCTCTTAAGAAGAACTCTACTCCGTGGAGTTGTAGGGGAAAACGGCCTGATGGAAGGCCAAGTAGTGGGTAAGAAGTTCATAGTACGTAAGAAGCATCACGTGGAAGTAAGTTGTGGGGAAGACAAGGCGATATTTGCGGCCAATACCGTGCCCTGTGGCGGTATTTGGTATTAGCGTGTTCAGCCTTTGGTTGTGCCACTACAGTGTTCGTTACTCGATTACTTAGTCATGTTGACGTAATTTGTTGTGAGGATAGAGCTTCTCATGAATGAATCATTGAGCCCTAGAAAGGGCAGTTCAATAATGTGTGAGGGAAGTGCTTTCATGGATCAGAGCGTCTGGTCGTTGGAGCGTCGACGTATCGAGACTGGACGTAGTGTTAATATTAATAACAACACGGACAGATACTAAGGAAGTTTCTCCTTCCGATATTCTGCAAAGACAACGGAGAGGACGGCAGATTAAAAGTTGCTGATCTCAAAATTGTATCGTTCCGTCCCGATCTATGCACCATTTAACATAAGTATTTACTTGATGGAAACTGTTTTACATGATCTGCCTTGAATAGTTCACTTATGCGTTTTATCACCTTCATAAATCTAAAAGTTTTTACTACATTTTTGCAGTAAAATGATGAATAGACACTGGCAGATCGATATTTGCGTTTTAAAATACAAAACTATAACACAATTAAAGTTCCTGTTTTAAAGTTGAGTTTTTCTTGAAGAGCCACGATTTAAATCTGAGTTACTTCTGTACCTCGGTCACGATGCTTTGATGGCGTTTAGGATCAAGGAGATATGACTCCTCCGCCTGGCAGGTGATCCAGTTAGGGATATAGTCTTCTGGTTGGTTTCCATACCCAGTTTTTATTTTTATTTCTGTCGAGAATCGAACCAACTCCTGGAGATCTGTCCCGGTTATTTGAAGGTCATATACATTTCAGAAAATGTATAGAAGATGATGGAACAGGAATATATGTGAAGAATTCTTGAGGAATACTTCCCATCGAATGCTTAAGTCTGAGTCATACATTGTGAACCCTGTAGAAGCAAAAAGAAGTGTTTCCGAACATAACAGACATGCACCGTACACCGAGATTCGTAGTTAATAAGGTTATTAGACTTTTATTGACTGCAGTAATTTGGTGATATATCAGTGGCCCACCAGGCCATGACTTTTTTGATAGGACTACTTTATGCCCAGAATGCCAGAATAAATTATTTCCACTAGCAAGGATATTTGTGTACAGGATAGGGACAGGCCGGCACTTGTAGATGTGGTAGTGAACCTTCGGGTTCCATAAAATTCGGGGAATTTCTTGACTAACTGAGAACCAGTTAGCTTCTCAAGAAGGACTCTGCTCCATGGAGTGAGTAAGTAAGTAAGTAAGTAAATATGGAAGGTTGGTTATTTGTATGGTTATCATCACAGTTGTCATAACATCATCATCCATAACGTCCTCGTCCTGACCCTGCCATAGCCCCTACATTCTGGTAGCCAGTAAATCAGCTCCTTAGACATACTGATGCCTCTATTTATTTAATGATGCATGTCACCGAATTCCACAGTCGGTAGACTAGTCTTCACCTACATTCGGCTCGGATCCGGGATCTATTAACAGATTTTGGTGGTTTTCCACAGTACCGTCAGGCAGATTCTGTCTTATATTAGTCAATGACGGCTTCCTTCTCTATCCCTGGAATTATTCACAGATCATCCTATTATTCAAGGCAGTACATTCTTAGAACTGAAAGAATCGTTAAATATTCCAGTAATAATAATAGAAATTTATCATCTTCCCCATCGTTAAGCACTGTGCACGTTCAGGCGTAGTTTCCTGTTCGCAAACCCTCTATGTGTAGTCTATATTTCCGTCTTCCGGCGCCGGCGTCTTCTTGCTGCAATGCCTTCTATTGCAGTGTTTGCTTTTGTATTCCGTTTGCCTTCAGTTCAGCGAGTGTTCTTCATTGCACTGATATCTGGAAGCAATGCCTGTACGTTGTTTTGTAAGGTTATGTGTATGTAGAAAATACAACTGTGCTGTTTACAATTAAATTTACAGCTTATTTAATTAACACACCAACAAATGCACATGCATATATTGTTTAAGAAATCTAAAAGTTACATTAAAACACCTGTTGCGTTAATTACATAAGTTACAGAATGCACGCTGCAACGGTAAAGATAAATTTAGAGCGTCACTATAATTACTGTGACAACCATGTAGAATCAGGTCACTCGTCGTGCTACTGCTGCACCTGTAGTCCTCATTTACTTGCTTTTCTCTTAATACACAAACTTACGAGTGCATTTTATTTCTAAAAAATGTTGTATTTTCTGATGCTGATGAAAAATTGCCTTGAGATCTGCTCTCTTCTGCGATTTTACGCAACGCAGATTGCTAATTCCGTAACGACGTCTCGGGACAACCTATCGGTCCCATCGTCTCCCCCGTAATTACCATTCTACGCTGCATAAAATCCCAGAAAAGCGCAGATCTCATTTACATGTCGGCGGAAACCTGAAATAAAGCAAAGAATTCTTTGTTTTATGGAACCCAGAGAATCGTTGCCGCATTCAGCAGAACTGAGTATCGATTCTTTTCAAGCCATGTGAGTCCATTTCCCCCGTGTCTCTCGCCTGTTATTAGTTTTAATATTATTCCATCTACAGCTACGTATTTCCACTGAATACGTATTGGTGATGTTCTTGAAAACTTTCTTATTGCAATTGATTACCATCAATTCTTATTCACTAATTTATTTTCTGTTTTGCTTATAAACCATCGCCCTTACTTTCTTTATGTGATGGTGTTTTGCAGGCCAGCCTTTTGTTCTTATAGTCTGTCATCATTTGCAGAAGTGTTGATTGTAATTAATTATAATTAAATAATATATGCATACATACACTCCCTGACCTACGCAGTAGTTTACGTTCATGATGATCCCGCGCAGTTCGAATTTTATGCAGTTCGGAAATGAATATACCAGTGGTCAACTACATAACGTGTGTATGTACAAGGCAGTCCAGCTGACATCCAAACTGCAGCTCACTGGAATCTGATAGGCGGCAGTATGACCGCCGCGCTGCCTGTGTTATCGCCCAGCAGTATTCTTCTGCTACTATCTTCTCGTTGCGCTTTTATTACCGCAAGGAAAAAAATTGTACATTTTACAAATGTTACATTACTTTTTTTTTTGTCTGTGTAGAATAGCGTGTTTGAAACTGCGTAACTTGAAATGGCATTCGGGGTGTGTCTGTAACCATTCGGGGTGTGTCTGTAACCATTCGGGGTGTGTCTGTAACCATTCGGGGTGTGTCTGTAACCATTCCGAATACTTCCTTCGCCTAGCTTATGTAACTATTTTAGGCGCTTTTGCAAAATTGCGAAAAGCGAGTATTAGCATAGTCATTTCCGTCCGTTTGTCAGTCCGTCCGCATGGAATATCTTGGCTCCCACTGGACGGATCACCATGAAATTTGATATTTGAGGATTTTTCGAAAATCTGTCGTGAAAATTCAAGTTTCATTAAAGTCGGACAAGAATAAAGGGTTCTTTACCTGAAGACCAATACGCATTTTTGACCATATCTCGCTCATTTCTTCTTAGAATGAGAAATGTTTCAAAAAAAAGTAGTAGAGAAAATCGAAACACTTATTTTATGTTCAGAAACTAGTTGAAAATCGTGCCGTTTATGAGATAATGTGGAAGAATATTGTAGGCCACAGTTGAAAATGTGGCGTATGCGCGTTGCATGCTGGATACCTAAGGCTACAAATACACACACTCAGGTTGTGTAATACTCGTTGCATTTCCACTGCAACAATGGTCGTACGATCGCACCGCAATGTTACGATATACGTACAGTGCCTGTCGTTGTGTTCAAGTGTTCCGTTTACGTGCCGCATGTTTCACTGTGAAGCGTCACATGACCATAGATATTTATTTTATGGCGTTCAAAATAGAACGTTAATAACATTATGTAAGAATACGGTCTAATGACTTGGCTGGTGTGAACTGCAGCGATTACAAGGCTTAGTGTTATCTGGCCTGATAGCAGTTTGTTTGTTTTATCTCAGTTTGTGGTTCTGTTAGGTTTAATGAAATTTCTGTTTGACTTTTTAAAACGGAATGCATAAGAATTGCTGCTACGTCGTTTCTAAAAGAAACAGATGTTTGATTTTGTTTAAGGATTGGCATCTAATTACCTCTTCCATGCATTCTTAACTTGGGTCCAGTGCTTGGTCCCTAAACCACAGTCTTCATTATTTTCGTTGCGCTCGTCCCGATGGTACTGTATGCAAAGAGCTTCGTTTTCTTCTCTCCCCTTATTCCTAATTTCCTTCTGTCCTTTTTGTCTGTGCTTGTTTTTTTTTTTTTTTTAAGACTACTCGTCTCCCCTCTCCTCTCCGCCTTACTGTTGTTCCCATCGCGGTTCCTTGCGATTGTCATGCGGTACCCTGGGATCGATACGGGGCGGCTGTTCTGCCCACAGTCTCACAGGCAGCCAAGTTGGAATGAATTCGAGATAAACCTTCAGTGCACCATTACACTTCGCCCAAGAGCGTCTTCTTCTTTCCTATATTCAAGCGAAATTCTATGTAATCACTTAAAAGCACAACAGTAATTGTGTACATTGGCTCTTTACTATTAAAAAAAACAGTGCTTTTGACCTTCAGAATTCATGCAGTCCAGTACGTTTTGTATGGTTCTGGCAAGAAACAATGCTTATGTCCCTCAACAGCATTAACCGGTTGGTTTTGGTAATGAAACGTGTTGTTCATGCTAATAGAGGAGCTGAATTGTTACGCATTACTGAAGTGAATGTCGGACCTCAAAAGTTCTGATTGATGGACAATCTAGATCGGTCACTGAAGTTACCGGTTGCAGGCAAGATAAGCGGCATTCGTACCCCAAATTGAGCTGGAATTTATCTCTCCGCCACCCACCGCGACAAAACCTACTTTGCCATCCATCCCCTCCCCCCGCCCTTGTTCCGGTGATAAAGTGTGTGAAAGTGACCATTCAGTGTTGCGCCGGATGTCTGGAACTGTAGGCCTATTGCAACCACCACAAATACTTCTTTATTTCATAATGCATAATTAGGCACTCACAGGTGCGCGATTTCAGACTTCCGCCGCGATGTCAATGAGATCTTCGCTCTTCTGGCATGTTACACAGTGTTGATTGTTAGTTTCCGACGTTTTGTGACAGTCTGTGACCCTTGAAGATGGGACCAATACGTTGTCTCGAAATATCGCTAACTAACAATCAACACTGTGTAAATTCCCAGAAGAGCGAATATTTCAAGCACAGAAAGATCTTTCTACATCGTTCATTAATGTATTATTTTTCGAAACACGTGGTTTACAAGTTTCATGGATTACACAGATACCACAGGGAATCTTGGACGTTGTGAGGTTTCCCCCAATTGCTTACGGAAGATTCCGCGATGCTGGATAGCAGTGCTTGCATGTAGCGCGCTGTGTCGTGTCCGGCGATTTTAATTTCGCCAAGCGACCATTTGTTCTCAATTATGGTGTAAGATGCAGGGCGTGTGTGTGTCGTGGCCTTTGTCACTTGCCACCGGAAACGACACAAGCACCTACCCTACATCCGTTCTAGGGAGAATTTCTTGCATACCCGTTTGTTTTAAAGTTTTTATTAAGGTTTGATTGATTGAAATGTCCCGTTGAGGCATCTAGCCACGCTTGTATTTGCGGGGACTTATTGACCATATTTGGTAACACTTGGGGTAATGCCAACGCCCTCTGACGTCACTAGACCCCAAATTCTGATGCTATTTAATCCGGGGGATTGGAAGCCTCTGGGGACATTCTTGGTCGTCACTTGCTACAGGAATCGCTGTCTGATCACATATCCAAATTGTCTTTGTTCTCACTACGAGCGGTACTTACAAATTATTTAACAGTGCGCTGCATCATTTATCACCACAGCGCATTACGTCAGTTATTTTATTATAATCTCATATCAACGAGCTACAATAAATCAGCATTATCTACTCTCCAAGAGTTGTGGTTGGAGTCTTGAATGTCAATTCTTAAGTGTCCAGCACGAGCCTGAACCAGTTTCCCTCAGGAACTAGCCGCTCAGTTAACACCGGCATACCTGATTTCGTCCATCACACTCGGGATACAACAGCTGCACATCGGGACACTGTGACCTGTTTTGGGTCAGTACTGTTCTCTACGGGGTGGTGGTATTGTAGGTACCTTTGTAAAGAGCGAGGTGGATGTCGTGTCGAATGTCAGCAAGGCCAGCTCGTTTCCTGGCGTTGGGGCTTAACGGTATTAATTAGAAACTGATCGTATCTGGGTCGAGCGTGGCATGATGGATGGATGGATGCATTATCGAAGTCGCTTAACATTTTTATGCGCATTATCGCGACTGTGCTGCCACGGCCGCAGCATTTCATTATTCTATCGCGTCCATCTATCAGGGGCTGTTTTAATGGCTCCCCATGTGTGACTGCCCGTGTGTCCCATACACCTCGTCTGGTTGGAGTTACTCATTCATAATTCTTGTCTGGGTGAGAGTGGACGAAACAGAAATTCGGCGAACCGTTCAATGTGGAAATTCCCGTGACATGGACTGCTGTGCAGCAGGGACCGTCTTGCTGCTCGTCTATTGCATGATGATGGACACTAAAGGATGTTCATATGTAATGCTGGAGAAGGCTTTTGAAACCTTACATATGCAAGCTTGAGGTAAATAAATATCTCCATGGATCAGACGCAACACGCGGTGGCGCGGTTGGTTCAGCCACTGCATTTATGAGCTGGACGGTCGCCGCTTCAATTCCCGATGGTGTTATTGGGGTCGATTCAGCCTCTAACAGAAGTGAGTAACCAGGAGCATATCCTTGGCGTTAAAGGCGGCCGGTGCGTAGGGCTGACAACTTTACTACCTTCATGTGCCGACTGTATTGGAATATGGGATACTCAACCTCCTGGAATCCTCAGGGTCTGTCCAGTTCTGTACAGCGGTAGTCACTTTTATGCACTCAGCTCGTCCGTAATTGCCTAGCATGTTTCTTCTCAGATGTCGAAATCTGGCCGTCCAATTCTATTTCAGTAATCTTGTTCCTTGTTGTAACTGCCGTAAATGTTTAGTAATTACGTATTGAGAGATAGAAAACTTGGTTTACGTTGAGGCTCAAGATTAAGATGCCTGTTCACTTTGTACGAAATTGTTCTTTCACCACAACGCTTGTACTTTGTAAACCACTGTTTTGACATAGCAGTTTGGATGGGGTCTGGGGGAAGGGAATTCTTTGTTTTCAGGTACATATTTGAGGTGCCAATCCTTATTAAACCATCCCTTTTGTGTAACCTGTTTTACTCACATCTTCTTTCCTTTGTAGTTTGTCATAACGCAGTTTCCATGCCCCTTTCGAATTTCGTGCATAACTGATGCGATGTTTTCTCGGTTACTTTCCTTTGAGCAAGGTCACCCAGTGAAGCAAAAGGTTGGTTTTTTTGTGTGTATGTGTGCTAGAGAGAGAGAGAGAGAGAGAGAGACAACATTGTGGTCCTTCAGGCTTCCGTATAAGCTGATACTAGACAAGGTCTTTTGAATTCAAAGGAAGACAGCTTTATGCTTCTTTTGGGTGGCCTCGTTCCTTGCAGACCTGAACCTCTAATCCTGTATGTTGACTGTATATTTGAGAATATTTCAAAATGTGCCACTTTGTTTTTATATGGGCTTCATTCCCAGAATATAGTGGTATGTTTAGTGCGTTGTAACCGTTTGTTTATTCATTCCTTCATTGCTTATACTCTGTTGGAGAACATCTGGAAGAATTGCTGACCCCCATGTGACATCCAGGGAGAGTTGAAAAAAATGCGACACCCCTGTAAAGTCTATAGAGTTGACTCAGTTAAACGGTGGGTCTCAAACCTTTTTTGTGGCGAAGGGCCGCTCCCGTTATTGTGGGCTGGGTCGCGGACAGTACAGCAAAAAAAGTGGTATACCTAGCCGCGTAATTATTATGCGATTTTGATAGTGTATGTTGTTTACGTGTGTGACCATGGGCCGCGTAATGCAACCTGGCGGGCCGGGGGTTGGAGACCCGTGATTTGAACAGTTACCTGTAAATTGTGTTGGCCGTGTTTGAAATTACTGTTAACGGATCACTTCTAACACAAAGGAAATTGCCGTTATATTTCGCCAAGTATCCGTTTAAGTCTAACACCCGACTCCATTTTTGTCCTATTATCCACAGATACTGGAAGACCAAAATGTGTGTGACTGCACGATTACGAACTTGAAGTTGTTTTGGATAATGCTGCAGATTGGTCACACGTCTCTTGTAGTTGCGTGTTGGGGTGTTTTTGTACTGCTTTGGTCATCATTATGGAAAAAGTGACATAAGTTGTACTCTTCGACAACTGCTATTAGTGCGATCAGATAATGTTGTTATTTTGTAGAATTGTGCTCGCTTGTTACAGGCTGATTGCTACTTGTAAGTACACTAATGCTTGAAAAAAACTGAACTGAATCGCAACCACCAGCGCCGCCGCCGCCGCCGCCGCCGCCGCCACCACCACCACCACCACCACCACCACCATAATGATATTATTATTATTATTATTATACAATATGCATGTCTCCTGTCACAGGCATTTCTTCCTGGTACTTCTCTTGAACCAGCGGTGATCCCCACCGCTCAGGCTTCAAGCTTCACATTGCAGTACTT
>Ga0123354_10018308_pt1 | contig 10978 bp, 6 predicted proteins | sample TergutLab28metaG_2_FD_97872 | JGI IMG/M metagenome (GOLD analysis project Ga0123354, IMG submission 97872) | Labiotermes labralis P4 segment gut microbial communities from Petit-Saut dam, French Guiana - Lab288 P4 | ecosystem: Host-associated > Arthropoda: Insects > Digestive system > Gut ... | reverse complement strand
TAATGCCAGATACTGTAGATACAGTGATAAGAGCTCCTGATGATGGGTGGAGATACCACCTGAAACATTTAGAGCAGATTACGGATATAAATAAATTGTATATTGTTGCATCTTGTTGGACAATTATTGACACATATTACGCCATGCACGGACCACTGAACTTAAAATATTCACTACACACTGAGAGGAAGACAGTTTGTATCAAAAGTGGCCATACTACATACAGTAATCTGAGCAATGCCTCTCACTCTTGTAGGTTTAATCGAATCGAGATGGAACTGCATTGTCTTCTATAAGTGGTTTATATCGGAGTGTTTTCATTACTTCTGCAAATAACGAGCAGGAACGTGAATGATGAATTGGGTAAGATCTGGAAGCTGCCACATCCCAATAAAGAACTCTCCTTCCATTTGGTTGTAAAGACTGAATGAAACAATAACAGATCAATGACAGGACAGGCGGTGTCCCGGAAGAGCTCGGAAACACATTCCGAACAGAAGTGAGGAAATGTACAGCTACAGAAGTCTGCTGGTGTCAGCATTTTCTGATTGTTATTCCCAGTGACACTGCTACCATATAATGTTGGAGTCTGATATCTGTTGAGATAAGAGATCTTCGATAAATGTGCAGCTATATTTCAAGAGAGTATTCTGGACACGTAACATGACAGAAGGCGGCCACGCGAAATGTATATTTTGATGTTATTTCAAGACAAATCAGAGTGTCATACCTGGAATGTGGAAATTTAATTAAAATTTAATGCTACATAAAAGTCGTGCTTGAGTATTTTTTCACATCTTTAAGTTATGAAGGTGACGACGTATTGACTGAAATTCGAGTACATAAGTTACTACGAGAGGAGGTGTTATGTACAGAAACATCAGAGGATTATCCTCTTATATAGGTACACGTGTCTGCTTACAAATAGAAATCAATTTTTCAACTCAGATACAAGAACATTAGGCTCCATAATATTGTTCCGTAACATCTGTTATATGTTTCAGACGTCATTATAAGCATTTTTTGACGCGGGTTTCGAAACATAACCTTACATAAATGTCATCTTGACCGTCTGTTAGCAACAAAAGACAATAAACTTTTATCCTTTCGCTGCAACTCGTTAATGTAGATCTAGTTAAATTCCGTCAAGTTATTTCCTTTTCGCTTCCTTCAGAGAGAGAGATGATGCTTGTTTATACCGACAGTGCGAGTTACTGGCTTTTATAGCCTCTAATACAGGCGAATTAAATATGAATGCGAAGCTTTGGTGTAATGGCACCAACAGTCGCAAAAAAGGCGCTCAGAGAATATCTTGCCACTTTACATTTTGTGCACCATAAACTGCACAAGGAACCCATCTCGCTTCTCCGCAGTGAGAAGCTTGCAATTAAGCACCTGAGCAGTGGTGTTCACTTTATAGGAGTGGCTGTATTTTCTGTGTGTGTTTTAAAAATATTTTTGCTCATTTTTGTGTAATGTTATGTATCATACTTCACTGAACCTGATACATTCTTAGAGCCGCAGAATGTAAGGAAGTTAGTGAAAAATACTTACTAACATTTCTGATTTCTCTATAAACTTTTAATCAAAGTCCATTAAAGTTATTTTTCTCATAAATTTACTATCGTGCCTAAATCTTTCATATTAGATAAATTTCTCAAAAGCCTAAATGTACTTCTTATCATGCCTATATTTTTTTAAATATTTTCACGTCTTTAAGCTAAAGGATACGAACTTCTTCCAACCTGGTAGCCTATTGCCATGTATACAATTAAATTTTCTGTCAAGCTTAGTTTGCAGAAACGTTTTCCTTAAAGTAATATAATTTGAAAGACTGCGCAAGAGCCTACATTGCTCTCTCATTCTGCATTCAGCTAAAGGATACTCCAACAAAACTCCATGCAAAATTCGTGCCGTGGGAATAGAAGGTGAATCTGAAACGTACAGACCACATTGCAAAACCTCCGGCACTGCAATTGATAAATACGTTGACGTACTGAACATGATAGGGAACCAGCCAACGGCCATCTTTCCTTCCAAACTAGATGACCTCAATGAGCCACCGGCTGAAACACTTTCTATTTGCCGTTAGCTCGCTTCTGAGACAAAATAAGACTGTTTAAGGCCTTTGCTTACTGCTTCGATTTACTTTTCTGCTTCTGTAATTTATTTACGTGAATAAAATGAATGCAAAGTAGGATGGTAATTTGATGAAAATGTACCAGATACATTGGGTGTTTTCCGTCGGAAGAATCCCTTCAGTAAACCTCAAAGAACAGGACAGGAGACAGTAGTGGCCCGTTCCTAAATTTCCTTTCGATGGACTAAATATTACCATTAAAAGTAACTTGGTCTATTATAATGGGTGCCATGGAAAATATTCCAATAAGACGACAACAACATAAAAGACAAAGTATTGCTGCTTTCTTGAAGGAAATAATGAGAAGTTATGTCCGACCAACTGAATATTTTGTTTTAAAATTGTAGAAAGAAATTAATTTTAATGTACGTCGGCACAATAACATATTCGGTCTAATGACTAGCCTACAGGATGTCCGATCTGGGATTCGGGTTTCGGTTTCCAGCCGGTGACAGGGATAATTTATTTCTCCAAATCGTCCACAACATCTTGGTGTCCACCTGGTCTCCTGTTCAAGGAGTTCCACGAGATGATTGTCGGTAGGAAAAGCGACAGGCGCATGATGCTGACCATTTACATCCATGCCTTCATGACTTTCATGAAAACAACTTTCCATGTATCGAACAAGCGTGTTCTTTACTTTACTGTATATACCACGTGCATTTTATTAACTCACAAAATGTTTATTACACATTAATCAATATGTTTATTACGCGAAATATGTTTGTGTAAGTCTCTATATTTTTTTCTTATGGTGTTTGTTTAAGAAAATAAAGAGAAAAATAGTTTTAGCTTGTGAAGCCGCAGACTAATGCGTATAGTGTTTATTTGCGAATACAACAATTTCTTATTCGTTGGAACGCAATAGCTGACTGCCGATTATATTTGTTCCAAGATGTGTTTCAGCAGTACCTAAACTGAAGCCCTGTCAGTGATACTTCGGAACTTAGAAAACAGCCTTATAAAAACCCGTTTAGTTTTGAACAAGATTTTGTTACACATTGCCACAAGTATATTCACGTGTTGTTTCACAACCTCCGAACTTCCTGCTAGAAAAAGAGGAATTTTTTTTTGTAAGAAATTTGAGAATTCTTTAAGAAAAAGTAGTATGGATATCAGAGAATGCTCAAAAACTCTAAAAAAGGAAGACTAATACAAGAACTGGTTACAATACTTGCAAAGAATAAACAGAGATGGAAGTAAAGAAGTCGAATAGAAACAAGTGGAAAGAAGAGATGTTGGAAGGCATAAAAAAGAACGGAGTATATAGTATTATATTTGGAGGGTCTAGCGTGTTGATGGTGAGGGTTTTGGTTATTATAATGCTTGTGAAAACGAGAAAGACTAGAAGATCATAAATTCTTCGTTTCATTCAGAGAATAAAATCGTTGGTGTGGTTATAACTTTTCCAGAATTCTGCAATGTAAAACTGAAAATGTTAGATGACAAGAAGTCAGGTGGTTGAAATGAAGTAGGGGAGCCAGTTTCAGTAAATCGTTACTTGAAAAAATTTATATATATATATAAATTTTAAATAATATTTATATAGTTCGGTTTCGGTCGTAACTGGAGTCAAATGAGAGAGAGAGAAGGGCGCACAAAAAGACTCCAGAGCAGGTATTTCTAGGAGTTCTTTCTTGTTTACTGCGAGTGATCGTTTCACCTTTGCTCCAATCTCATTTATCACCACTTACTAGGGGCGTGCAATGGTCTTAACAAGGTAGAATGCTATCACATCCTCCTTCTATAAAGTGGGACACTTCGTCAGTGACCTGGCACTTGGATGACTGCAGTGTAAGGACGTCTAATTTTTTTAAAATATAACCGACGTATCAAACACAAAAGAAATTGAAGAGGGATTATTTCTTGAACAGCCGAGTTAATCAGATGGTCAAGAAACCACTTAGCACACTTATTTGAAACCCGAAAGTACAATATCGTGATTTCAAAGACTTTCAGTTCTTTCCTTGTCTAATTCAATTGCATTTATTCCACACATTTACATTCGATTTCTCCGCATTCACAACCAGTCTCCACTGTGTACAGACTTGCCACACAGATGTGTAGGTATATGCATTTCACGTTCCACATCCCATCGTGTGTTATCCGTATCTGCAATTATGTGCTACAGTGAAAAATGGTTCTGCTTTCGTTTTTATAAATTTTTCCGTTTTGTGAGGAAAAACACGAAAATCTAAAATCACTTGAACTTCTGAAATGCGGGGAATTTTTTTGGGTGTGACAGGGGAGGGATCTGGCTGCTACAAAGCTTGATTTTGGGACAATTTTGACAAGTTCTAAGGTATAATAAATTAGAGTTAAATTTCAAACTATGGTCCTCTGGTGGAAAGAAGCTAAATATATTTTTTGCTTTCAAGTATTCAAAACTTGGGAATATATAACATATTCTGTGACATAATTTATTGCCTTTCTTCATTCTTAAATCTTTCCACTTTTCAGCGGCACAAATATTCTTTTCTAAACGTTCCATATTGCTGTATTGGAATCAACAATATATTTTATGTCAGTTACTCACAACAAGAATAAGTCCATAAAATTAAAAGGAGCGCTGGAAAACAAATTTTTCTACCTAGAAAATTAAACTATTTAGATTTGAAGAACCAAAGTGTAGGGTTTTTCACCTACATACATTAAGAAAGCCAGTGCCAATTTCTAACACATATCCTGCAGCTTGATGCTGCTCATCATATAACTGCAGAATGCTCGAGCAGTATCAACCAGATATTTTCACCTTTAATAATCGTCGTATTGGTGCATAAACATCATAGATCCAAATTTCCATTAAAAGTAAAAGAAAAAACGTTCTCGTTCCCTTTATTCTGCTGTTATATTTATTTCTATTATTGTGACCAAATTTCATGTAATAGTATTATTCATACTTCTAAGACTTCAACAATAATTAGCTTTAACTCATAACATAAATGGAATACAGTTTTTGCCACTAGTCACAAAAAGTAACATAGCTAGTCTGTCAAATTTTCAACCTGTATCTGCACAGATTCTCACTCAACCACGTAGTATTCTAATAGTAGAAACGAATAACTAAATTCTTATACCAAAGCCAACCCTTGGGCATGATACTGAGCCCAACCAACGAGAATCATATTCCGTTTTATCTGAACATTAAATGCCTTCCAAAAAGGCATTTCTCACGAAGTGCCCCCCAAAAATATTTCTTTCATTCTTATCCCTCAATATCCTGCCCATTATTTTCCCTTGCTATCACAACCCTAAATAATAGTAGGTTATCTCTCTAACTCATGAAGTTACTTGTGCCATACTGTAAATTTTGCACATAATACAAATATCTGAACTTCGATCTTCAGCACTTCTAACACTACGCATCAATGATGACTGTTTGAATGAATAATAACGTGTACTTCAAGAATTCAGTCTCGTCTTAATTTCACCTTATAAATTTTTTCTGTTTTTGTTTCTTAATAATTATGTTTTTGAATATATACATTTCTGAGAAACACATTTGTTTCAGAATTCTTCTTAAAATTATGTTAAATTACTCACATAAGGCAGAGCTGTAAAACATTCTCCCAAATCCTCGAATTTTGTGCAATAAATATGGTGTCGATATGTGGTACTTTTAAATTATTTCTGTGTAGTCTGTATATTTCCCTCCATTGCTAATTGAATTTTACAGTTCATGAAACAGGCAAGCAACAGCGATGATTCAATTCCATTTCCTCTTTTGTAAGTGTCTTGAATATAGGTCACAACTTTGCAGCGGACGTCCTCCACGCAGCTAGGCCACGGCTCTATTAGTATGACTCACTCACGAAAGGCTTTTTTTTGTGCATGTGCACTGTGTGGAGGTGAGTGGTCACCTTCATGCTTTGGAAACTAAACCCCTTGGAACGAACTCCTGTACCACTGGAATATGAGGCTACAAAGCGCAGAGGTTAGAAAGTGTCTGGATATTTTGGACAACTTTTATTGAATAACAAATAGTTACATATATATATATATGTGTGTGTGTGTGTGTGAGTGTGTGTGTGTGTGTGAGTGTGTGTGTGTGTGTGTGAGAGAGAGAGAGAGTGTGTGTGTATTTACAATCCACAATATGTTTACGAAAGGCGGATAAAGCTTTCAAACTTACGGAAAAATGGATTGATAAACGCGTTTATGTTTGGAGATATGACACATGCAGCGCTTTACGTAGGCGGGAAGGAAAGCCTCAAGGAAAAACATTCCTTATCTATGTATGTAGGACATCTTGTCACGTGACTTGAAAACTGTAACGTCTAAATGCTGTATTGTAACAGCGTCCTGTGTAAAGGAAGAGTTTTGAGAACCTGTCTAAAGCATTTATAATCCTGATAGCAGAAATATTTCCTGCAGTCTGAAACAACTTGTGATGTAAGTTTGGTCACCTTTACCAAAGAGCTTCAGTAAATGAATTTAGACAGAACGTCTTGTTAATATGGTCGACGCTCAATTTTCAGAACCTGCAGTGTCGAGTTTCTCAGGCGGAGTTGGCGCAATATGGCAGCGTGGAAACTTTAGTTACTGTGACGCTACGCTTATGCTTGCACACACGCACAAACATACAAACCACACGCATACACGTACATAAGTATATATATATATACATACATATATATGTACATACATGTACGTACATACGTACATGAATACGTACACATTAATTTCTACACACACACACACACACACACACACACACATATATATATATATATATATATATATATATATAAATAAATACAGAAGTATACGCATACATATACACATATGTACATACATGTATACAAAATACATACACATACATATATACACACATGTACATATGCATACCTATATACATACGTACATACATACATACCTATATACATACATACATCTACACATACATACATACATACATCTACACATACACATACATACAAATATACATACATTCATGAGTACATAAGAACATATGACAAGACATAATAGTTGGAGGAATCAGTAAAATATTTTAGAAATGTAATATTCTAAAGCATTTGATTTCCTTACGACATATACTATTGTATCAATGTGTGTATTTATTACAAGCTATTTGCTATATTTCGATTCATCCGGTAAAGTACCTAACACATTATTATTATCATTATCATTGCTGTTGTTATTGTTGCAGAATCACTACCAAGGCCGCCAGCATACATCATGACTTCTTTACTACAAGTAGAGTCATTTATTTGCGTTTCGGTTTTGCTGCTGTTCTTCCGGAATTATGACGTAATAGTAAGTAATAACACCTATCCTGAAATGTTTGCGACGCTGTCTTTAATAACCTTGGCATTATGATCCCTAATCTTAACAACCAGTCACATTTGTTCTTTCGTTCATTCTGTTTATGCCGCTGTTTCACTGCTTCGTCATGTCTATGAATTAATTTCATGTTTCTGATGCGACATAATGATTTACACCAGACAGTAAATAATATGAGTACGTAGATCACGAGTTGTTAGTTTTTTTAGTTCATGTAACGGCGTAGCGTGCGTGAACAGGCTGTCATTTAATCGCAATTTCTAATGGGAGGAGAACGCTTGAGATATGTGAGCCTTGACAGGAGGATAACATTAATAGTGAATTTAAAAATATAGAAATTGAGGGGCTGGACCGAATTAATTGTCACAGGGTCAAATAACGGGGACTTGTGCGGTCGGTTGGCACATGTTTGGCGGTTTCGTAAAAAGAGGCGGATTCCTTGAGCAGGTGAAAAACTGTTAGTGTTTGAAAAATGACTTCTGTAGATATAGCGCTTGTAAAGATGCTTTCATAATTACTTAAAGTATAGGACGTTGAATTAAAGGCTGGTTGTGAAACACGAGCTGGGAAATCTTGCGATGGAACGGGCGTGGTCCGTTTTGGTAGAAATTCACTGTTCGTAGATTTGTTTGGAAAAACTGGCAAAATGTGGTTTAGGACATCCAGCTGTCAGGCAGGATTCTGAACTTACACATGCAGTATAATGTTTCTTTACAAGTTTGCATTTTATCCACTGTTCAAAAAAATATTTCGTTAACGCGAAATTAGAATGTTCATTAGAGTGATCACAACAGCCCTTCACCACACTCTGAAACAGCTTATTCTAGTTCACAAACTCACAAAGTGTTTTTCTACGATATACTTTAATATTGGCCTCGCATTTATTTCTAGGTCTCCTAATTAGTCTCTTATTTTAATGTTTAATAAAAAAATGTTATGCACATTTCTCTTACACTCTGTGCGAATTATATGTCACGCCCATTTAATCCTTTTTGGTTTATTTGTTTTAATTTTACTACGTGAATTTAATGCAAGTTATGAAGGCCAGCTGTGCTATTCTGCAGTACTCCTTAATTGTAATGACAGTTACTATCCCCACACAGAATTCTGATGTAAGAGGGCAATTCTGTCATCGGTTCGCATCTGCTTCTAACGTTACAACCTTACGATCCTTCTCAAGTGGTTCAGTGTCATCTGACTAGACATCATCTTCTCTGTATTTCAGCTCATTAATTTACTAGCAATAACTCAATGCGGTATTGCGCAACTTCTAACGCTGTCTCTTTACGACAAGTTATAATAGTATCCTCCAATGTGCTCTCTAACCTTAAGATTCCAAGACCAACTTAGTATAAAGGCATTTCCATGAAAACATGTAACAGTTCTCATTTCTATCTACATTTTGCACAAAATCCATTCCTTTGATCCAGTATTGCACATTTTATCATTTGATGGAATCTAGCAATAAAGATTTTCCTGAACATGCAAGCTGCAAACCATGCATTTTGAAGGCCACACTGCACCCTACAATGAAGATCTTACAGAAGTATACCCATTCCGTGTACTGATGCCGACAAGTGGCTTATTGGTAACTACTACTAACAACAAACGTTCCTGAAGCCAGAATATTCCAGAGCCTGAAGACTGTGTGTTTTACATTTTCCCTTTAATTTAGTGCTAGTCGCATGCGTGTCACCTGCCACGCCCTTCTTATCTTCCTTCATTTCATAAGAAAATTATATACACACATATATTATGTATCTGTAGACCATGTTCTCCAACAGTCATAGTAAAGGGTTAAACTTAAAGTACTGTCTATCTCAAAACATTTGTAATTTTTCATCCCTGGAAAGGCAAGTGTGTTTCAGTATATATCCATTTGTGTAGAGAGCAGCAAGTTTTCACGCAGTGGACTGCAATTCCACTACATCACAGGAAGACTTCCGATATGCCTCGAACAATGGGAAGTCTGTGGGCAAAATTCCAGTCATCAATGGGACATTTGACGTACTTCAGCAGCTTGATCAAAGACCGACGGTGAGTTTCGTATCGTAAATATAAACTGAACATTTTTGTTTTGCAGCAATGAATGTTAATTTAAACAGAAAGCAGTTAATGTTATTTCATTGCAGAAGGACTAACTTTTTTTTCGTAACTACGTACATTCTGTGTTGTGAATGTAAGCAAATAATTGATCATTTAATAATTTAATGTTAAAGTTATTAGCTACTATTTGTAATTCTTTTTACATCGGCGATAGTAATTAGTCCTCCAATTCCTAATCTGCAAAATTAAAGAGTCTATGTTTAACGTAAATCTTAGATCTATAGTGCTGCACAATGTAAATCATCATATTACTATCAAATATTCATGTGATTTAAAAAAAATGTGTAGAGACAGTCTGAACAACACAGGCAATGTACGTGCAACGTAATATTGGGGCGCGTTCGCTTAACAATTGTTGCCGTGGGGCCGCAGTAACTATTATCTATTCTGAATGTGTGTTTGTAGCCTTAGTTATCCAACATACAACGGCATGCACAGTATTACTCTGTTATCTGTGACCTCTCTGACTCTATCACATTCTTCCACATAACTTCCTAAAAGGCATGATATCCGGAAACAGGTTATTGAACATAAAACGCGTCTTTGATGGTCTCAAAAACGTCCGTCTAAAACATTTCTCATCCTAGGAAGAACTGAGCGGGATATTATCATAAATGTACAAAGGTCTTCATGTAAAATACCAGTTAGTCTTGTATCTTAAACTTGAATTTGCAGAAGAGATTTTCGAAAATTGCTCAAATATTAAATTTCGTGAAAAACCATATCTCAGCTATATGAACGAGTGTAATCCTAATGAGCTGTTTTTAGTATTTCTTTGTGTATTATTAAAATGCCTGATGACAGCTTCTCAAAAAAGCTGAAACGCGTACCAAGAATAAAACAACATAAACACTTGTGATTGACGAAACAACGCGTCCTCATTGTTGTGAATAAATCACAACGAGATGGCACGTGTTAAGACATAACGGAAATGTACATAAATTTTATTACTAATTTTTATATGTTTAACGACGACCGACGTAGTTTAATATATAAAGTTGAACGCGGAGAATGGCAAATGATGGGTTCGAAATGCTCCAGAAGAAGTGGTTGTAGTAGGTACAATAGAGGTTCTGTCACCAGGAAATTTTCCTGAAGGAACTGAGGATAATCACGAACAGTCTCAGTCTGGATGAGCGGGTTCCCGAGAGTTTGAAATAATGGATCTCAAGAATTCAGGTACAGAAGGTTATTGCTGCTGTTTCTTTCTTGGTGTAAACGCACTTTTATTATATCACACACACACACACATACTCACACACCACACACAAATCACACAACACACACCACTCACACACACACACACACACACACACACACACACACCACACACACCACCCCACCCACACACACCCCCAACACCCCCCCCCCACACCCACCACCCCCAGACAAACCCAACCCCACAACTCACACCATCACCACCACCAC
>Ga0123354_10018307_pt1 | contig 10978 bp, 8 predicted proteins | sample TergutLab28metaG_2_FD_97872 | JGI IMG/M metagenome (GOLD analysis project Ga0123354, IMG submission 97872) | Labiotermes labralis P4 segment gut microbial communities from Petit-Saut dam, French Guiana - Lab288 P4 | ecosystem: Host-associated > Arthropoda: Insects > Digestive system > Gut ... | reverse complement strand
TGGGGACCCTGACAGATATAAATGAATGAATTCACCATTGGCCCTGAAGATGAAGCTTCTCTCTCCATGGGGACCCTGATGGGGGGCATGGAGGGGGGGCATTTACTGGGGACTTTGAGGGAAAGATGCAGAAAATTCTGGAGACAGGCGTCTCTTGCTTCAGGGTCCCATTGGGGAACCTGTGGAGTTGTTGACTGAGTATTTTTGGAGGGCTCCAGATAGGGAGCATCTCTCTCTGTGGGAGCTCTGTTAGGGGAGCTCCTTTCTGTGGATTCGGAAAGATATGGGAGGAGGGCTCCAGGGATGGACATCACCCTATTGGGGTCCATTAACCGGGAACTCCGAGAGACTTGCTGGGGACCCTGAAAGATATGTAGAAAAGGCTCTGGAGATGGGAATCTCTTTCCAAAGAGGCCCCATTTGGGGAACCTGGAGGAGGGCTCATCTACTGGGGACTTTGAGAGAAGGATGAAGGGGGCTCTGGAGGTGTGGTGTCTCTCTCTGTGGGAGCTCTGTGAAGGGAACCTGGAGGGAGGGCTTCCTTGCTGGGGAACCTGAAGGATATGTAGAAAAGGCTCTGGAGACAGGCATCTTTTTCTATAGGGGCCCCATATGGGACACCTGAAGGAGGGATCGTCTACCAGGGACTTTGAGAAAAGGATGAAGGGGGCTCTGGGGATGGGGCTTCTCTCTCTGACGAGGCTCCGTAGAGGGGGCCTGGGGGGGGGGCTCCTTCACTGGGAACCCTGGAAGATATGTTCAGATAGTCTCCGGATATGGGCATCTATCTCCAAAGGGGCCCATATAGTACCGAGGGGAACCTGGTGTTTGGGGGAGGCTCGTATGCTGGGGACTTTGAAAGATGGATGAAGGAGGGCTCCTGACTGGGGAACTCTAAGATATGTTAAGCAAGGCTCGGAAATTGGCGTCTATTTCCGTAGGAGCCCCACTTTTGGGGAACATGGATGGACGTTTCTTTCTTAGGGCCTTCTTATTATAGGAATTTTTATTAGGTCTTTTAGAGATACGTAAATGCCCTGTAGACAAGTATTTCTCTCCAAAGGGGCCCCGCTGGCAAACTTGGAGGGGGTTTGTTTGCGGGGACTTTTGAGAGAAAAGTAGTAGTATACCTGGGTTCCTTTCTTGGACCCAGAGGTTATTAAGATTTTAAGTCTGGGGCCACGGCTCCCATGATCTGATATGGGGCAGAAAGGGCCTGTCTATTAAGGCCTAGGTGCATCGGGGCTGAGAGGCCCCAAACCCAATTGCTTATCCATCCATCCATCCATCCACCCACCCACCCATCCATCCATCTATATATCTGTGTGACTGCCCTCACAGAAAATTACGCTGAAATTAGTATGTGCACAGTGCATGTATTCAACATGTTCTTTTCAGTATGTCGCTATTAATCTGTAGGTCAATGGATGTACACCCAGTCCTTATTCCATACTTGTTTTACACCTTTCGCTTTAATATCCCTTGCAAATATACATCACTCCTTAATTTGTAATCTCTCATTTTCAGAACACCCTTTGACTGCCTGCATTCTGTTACACTAACCCCTTATTTCACATGGAAATATCATTCTTAATTTATGCCTACTTTTTCAGGCATGTAACTAGGGTTTAAAACAAGTGCTAGGTGTGGTTATCACCTCTTCTTCAGTTGTTTTATTACAATATATCAGGGTTTCCCAATTTTTCAACAAATCTAGAAGCCATTTCAAAATTCTAAGTGTGACATGAAGCAAGTTCCATAGTGAGGATCCACCAATCCACCATACATTTGCCCAGGTGACCTGGCATCTGGGATTTGTGCACCCATGACATAGCTTCTGTTACTAGCAAATCTTATGAAATTTGTTTTTGTCAAAATGTAATGTTTGTTTATTTACTTTAAACCATTTGTTTGATTGGACAAAGGAATCATTAATGCAATTTTGAAAAGTGGCCTCTTTTTGGTTCATATGCAATGACACAAATATAACAGGGAGCCAGGAGCATTCAATCAGTACAGTGACTAGGCTCCATCCTGAAAAATCTTAGATTCAAATTCTGGTAGGGGCAAGGAATTTCTTCCTTCTCCAGGATGCCCTGACTGGTTCTGTGGCCCACTTAGCCTCCTATTCAAGAGGTCCTGCAGTTTCTAGCTCTGGATAGCACAGTGGCCAGAACATTAAGCTGACCACTCACCTCCATCCTGTGCCAAGGTTAAGAATGAATGGAGCTATATATATATTCCCCTTATATGCTTTCATGGCATGCACAGGGACTTTACCTTTACCTTTACTGACATCAGAAGAGTACATGTATGGACTCCAAACTGAGAAGTTTTGGGTGGATTGTTTAGGTAGAGGAAAAGACAAGGAACAAAGTATGGAACCCTGATGAACTCCATGTTTTATAGTGCCTCAGTTATGCATGATCATGAGTATGAACTGCTTACATACATGCTGTCATAATGGGCCCACATGAAGGTTCTCCCCCCCTCCCCCCCCAATTACTCAAGAATGGAAACAGAGCCAGTTGCTGTCATGTCATGTTCTTCAAATGCTGTTTTTAATCATACAATTGACAAAGTCCCATTGAGGTGCCTAGTAATAATAACTGAATAGGAAATGTAATACATATCTTTATTAGGTTTTACAACAGTGTAAACTTTTATAATATCTGAACTAATTGCATTATTTTGTTGCTTTTACTGTAGTATTAAGGAAGTTATGACATTAAGAGTAACTTACTCAGTGTCAGTTTAACCTAGCATATTTTGAAATAACTAAAGGGATTACTACATGTAAAAACTTAATTACTGTGAACAGTATAATGACTTAAACATTAATGCTGAACATTACTACAAAGACAATGACTTACACACACTGATAATGCGAATTACAAAATTCAAAAATCTAGATGCAGCCTGGGTACAGGGCCTCTTTCAGAGCTACACAGCAAATAATTTGGGATTATGACATTTTAAACTTCTGGTTTATATCTTACAAACATATATTCTTCCCTATTTTAAGTTGATGGCTTGGAAGTTTTAACATTTGTACAGTACAATAATTCTGAACAGTAACCATTATCATGAAGCAGCAGATGCATTGTTAGCATTGCGATGGTGACAACGAAGCACCCATTGGGCATTTGGATTCTCCTTGTATACAGCCAACAAGATGGCACTGTGTTCAACTTGTCGTTGGCCTGCAAGAGGAAAGTTACGATTAAACAGCTGACCAACATCTGATAACATACAGCAGGAAAATGTAATTTGTGAATAAAAACTATGTCTACAAAAGGCAGGAGGAGAATTGCAGGTCTTTTCTGAAATCAACATTTCCATTGTGGGCAATGTAAAATTCAAACTGGAACACAGAATAAATACTGGTAATTCTTTACATTAAACTTACATAACTACTGTAGTGACGATCTGACTAATACACTGACTGATTCAATGACTTAACAGTTGGTGTACTATCCAAATTATATAGTTTTCATTTAGACTTTGACATTGATTCAGATATGTAATTCATTGTTATGTTCATTACTGTCAGCTTAAAAGCCTACCTCTGGTCTAGACCATGAACTACTTCAGACTAATTCACATTTTTTACACTATATTTTATGGCCCATATTAATATTTTCTGCAATCTATTCCTCTGTCTCCAAGTTGCTGTTTCAACTACTGGTGAACTCGAACATTTTTCTAAACATGTGAAATTTCAGGCTTCTGCCACAGTGTAGTTAAGCAAAGGCCCCTAATTTCAGATACTCTTCTAACTTGTTCAACGTTCTGACTTACCAATATTTCCGCCAACCTCGTACAAATAATGTGTCTGTAAGGACAATTCTGGAGAGCCTGTAGCAAGAATGCAACTCAGGTTGCCATTGGGAGCAAGCTCAGCCAAGGCACGTGATTTCATGTCGTGGTGGAGGCGCCGTGACAATTTCAATCCCGCTGACGCAAACACCTCACATCTCTTACCGGCTTCTTCCATGATTCTAGTGTAGAATTTGGAACATTTAATCAATAAAGAAAGTCATACACCAATACATGTAAACCCTAGCTTCAACATCCATGACACTGAGTCTGCCTTGAAGACTATAATTATTCACTGGTCAACAAATGTACCATTTTTGTGGAATTCAAGGCCTGTCTTTGGGCCAACTGAATCCAATGCAAACCGTCACACCCTACTCCTCTGACATCCATTTCAACACAATGGTCGTCACATAAGAGGTATATGAGTTCAACAACCTTCCTTAAATGTGCCTAACATGAGATATTGCATAAATGTGCTATCACAATATTTTGTCATTTATCTGTAAAGAATGAAAAAAATCACAAAAAACATCAAACTGATAATGTCCTGAATGCAACTGTATGATGTTGCATACATACCAGCCTGCATAATCCAATAAATGTCTCTCTGACAGTTGAATACTGCCTACCTCAAAACAACATCCCCTGCCCTAGTAATCTCCGTTAAATGTACTGGGACATCTGCTAACTGAAACTGTGGAGCATTCACTCGTACGATGCCATCTTGAAAATCAACCTCATTATTTATCTTACGAGTAATCGGCTCACGAGTACCATTTCTTCGGCCCAGCAATCTTATCTTGGGTTTGCTGTTCTCCTTTGTACCCCTACACAAAAAAGAAACAGTATTTTAAAAAGACTCTTTGTTGCAGTGCTCTGGATATGTAAAACTTATGGGCAAAGACAGGTATCCTGATCATTCAAATCAAATGGACAATGTGGCTTCAGAATGTGTGAAAAGTACATGGTGATTAAAAATAAGGCATAGTGACAGAAGTGGCATGTAAAACAGGAAACCTAGTGTGGGCGGGGGAAAGAACAGAAGGAGAGAAAGAAGAGGAGGGGTAGAATGAGAAGGAAATGATGATGTTCTTGATATTGGTTCTGGCTGTATCTTTCCAAATACCAAGTGCAACAGTAATGGAACAAAAATTTACAATTTAGAATTCTGGATATAGAAAAATTTCATATCACTATATTAAAATTAGTGAACTTTGATTTTCATCATTTGACAGAGAGCATATCAGACCATTCAGATGATCACACTGTTAGATCTGTGTCAGGGAACAAAAGGATTTTGGACACAGAACAACAACAACAATAACAACCACAAATAATAATCATAAAGACACAGCTTTCAGTACCATCCACAAAAAATGTTTCATGGGATCTTGTAAATAAAAAAGGACAGGCAATGTACACAAAAATGTAATACTGAGGTGCGTTCGTGCAACCATTGTTGCCATGGAAAAGCAGTAAGTGTTACATATTCTAAGTGTGTGTCAGTTGCATTAGTTATCAAGCATGCACAATGCATTCACCATATTATATTGTCATCTGTGACTTGTCTGGCTCTATCTTATTCTCCCACATTATAGTAAAAAGGCACAATTTTCAGAAAAAAGTTATTGAACATAAAATGTGTATTTTCATTTTCTCTATAAGTTTCATCTGAAACATTTCTCATTCAAGAAGAAATGAGTGAGATATTATCATAAATGTACATAGGTCTTCCTGCATGTAAAGTATTCGTTATTCTTGTTAAGATTTCAGTGTAACTTGAAGGTTTGATGACAGATTTTTGAAAAGTACTAAAATATCAAATTTCATGAAAAATCTGTTCAATGGAGCTGAGTTTTTCCATGTGGATGGATGGAGACACACAGACAGACATGTCATGACAAAGCTAATAGCCACTTTTCGCAATTTTGTGAATGTGCCGAATAAAAACTGTATTCTTCACAAAGTTCTGAATACTGGACATGTATGTGTGCCCCTATATACATATAAGGAATTTCTTTAAGAAAACAACAACAAAAACAAAAACAAAAAAACAATAACAAGGATTTAGACAGAAAATATTATTTCATATTTAATGGCAATTTCATAATATGAATACCTCCGGTAGTGCTCTTCCTCATTTACACGCCGAATTTCCTTCACAATAGATTCAGGAACCACCCACAGGTCTTCTCCAAGTTCCAACATCTGTTCTGTTAATCCACAACAGATTTCTGCCACTGCTCTCAAATTCCCCTTACCAGCAGGATGCACATATCTATAAAACAATTATAATGAAATAATCAATTTTCACTTGTAACAATGAACTATGGAAGTACACTTTCAATACCAGCAACTTCCTCTGTATCATTTTTTCTGTTCTTTAATACACAAACTGTACATTAAACAACTCAAGTCATGTACCACACCTGTCACATATATTTAACCATGAATGTAATTTTTTTGCTGTAGGCCAACAGTCCATGTGTCTTCTATTTTTAATATACCAAGTGTACACTTACTTACTTATGACCACCACATCATACAAAAATGTGATAAAGGGCTCAAGTTAGTAAATGTACAATTTTTGTGTGCTAAATAAATAGAGACACCACATCAAACACTGAATTACATGATCGTTTGTTCAGTGTAAAAATTTCATGTCATATTGTACCAAGTTTAGAAATTATCTAGAAAAACAGAGGAAATGGGATCATATACCAGTAATCTTGTGATAAAAAAGAGAGATGGGCAGAAAGCTGCATAATTATTAACTTACAATTCTTGCCAGCCAGGTGCTTCTTATGGGGACCAAACAAATAGAAATCACTGGGTGCAAGATCATGGCTGTACTGAAGGTGGTCCCTGAACTCACAGCCAAAGCACCGTTACCACTTGCAAGTCAGGTTGTCAGATTGGAGCCCAATGATTTTCAACTCTTAGGACCATTTACAGAGCACTTGGCTGGCAAATGGTTGGCAACATATGCTGCCACAAAGCAAGCTACCCACGTGTCACGTTTATATCAAAGGCAGAACAGGCCAGGGTAGTGTACTCAGTATAATGACTTTCTATGGTCAGGATGGACTGGAGTTTGCAACCCAGTCAGACAGAACCATCAACACCACATCTGAGGCCCACCCAGCCTCCACTTCAATGGGTATTGGGGTTCTATCCTAGGCTAAATTGGCTGCAGTGTGAGACTGACCATTCACCTCCATCTAGTGCCAAGGTTGAGAAAGAGTGAAGCTACACCTCCATTCCCCATCTGTATCTTTGCAGTACACCTTTACCTTTGTAGAATAAGAAAAAAGGGCACACCTGGATTTTAGGCAACACTTTCCAGGATGAAGATGGGATCACTCTTATCTAGCAAGCAATAACTCTTAGCTTCTTGAGCCAGTAACCTGGTTGATGGCCTTCTGTAGTTAGAAAGTCTGACTGTTAGTGCTACACCAATCTACTCATTGCAGTACTTACTGAGGACAAACTATAGATGGTGCTATGATCATTGCAACATTATGAAGAGACATTTTGTTATACTTCTGGTTCTCCACAACTTTTCTAAGGAACCTGAAGACAGCACGAAGAGTGCTGCGATATTCCACAGGCAACAGAAGAACCAACAGATTGAGTACATGTGCTTGTGTTGCATCATCTGGCAAAGCTGAAATGTCATTTAACAATCAGTAATTACACCTTATAAGCCAATACACTCATCAAATATCACAAATGAGTGCCAATATTCCTGCTACATTTTTGAAGGTCGGCCATACTGACTGAGGTTTCCTGTTTCTGTTTCAATCCCTCCAGGTATGTGAAGAAACAATACCTGTAGAAAAACCCATTACTTCCTCACACATCCTTCCCAATGTGCCATTCCTATTTACTTTCTCAAGTGATGTTACATAATATATGCATGCAGATGATAAAAGGATATTAAACACTAAGAAAGAAAGAAGGAAAGAAATAATGAAAGACATCCACTACGTTAGTTCTTAGGATATTTAATGATGCTGGGTACCACCTAAAGTGACCATTTATTGATTATGTATAATGGACTGAAAAAATGGGGATACAGCACTCAGTAGCCCACACACATATATTATTAATGGCAGTAACCTCACAGGTGGATAAACACATAGTAGAATCCCAGTTTAAAGTTTCTTGAATTAAGCTTTTCCCAAATTTTTGGTTCATTTTTTGTGGTCGCAGCCAAATTCCCACAACAGTAATGTAAATTTTTTTTTTGATTTTAGGGTTTTCCTGGATTTAAGACATAAAAATTCAGTCCCAACATCACCTTGGAGCCTCTATTTAGAGTCTGTGTTTACCATTTCTACAAATTTAAGTTCCCAATTCCTATCTTTGGTAAAGCAGTCTCAAATTTTACAATTGTCAGGAGATTTGGGTGTTCCTACAAATCTGGTGATACCAGTTTGAGCAGACCTCAGTGTTTGGAGAGAGCTGACCTTCATGCACCACATCTGACAAACAAAGTTAGTATCACTCCTTGATTATTTTAAAGATTAACTTTCCACTTACATAAACATGGGGAACACTTTATATTTACACTTAACTGTGTAGTGTTTGTTTTAAATACAGTCATGTTCTGTAACACCCATATATTATTCACTTTTCAGATCTGCTGCAAGATGAATGGATTTATAGAATGTTGTGTGTGGTGAACTGTTATGCATAGGCCACAAAACTTGACAATATAACCTACCAATGTAATTGAAATTTTCAACCCTGTGTCCCTAACTTCTTGGGTAATATTACATGAAAACTGCCTACATCTTATGTGTTCAACCTGCATGAACCCCAGTTAGATGTGTGACACTTCTTGACATGTCATTTGAAGACAGAGAAAGGGGGACAACCACAAATTTCTCCTCCCCCCAAAAATAACGCATTTACAAGCAAGGAAGCTTACCATGGGTTTGGTAGAACATATCAATATATTCGATGGTTAGAAGAGGCTGGGGAAGATTCCGCAGCAAGCGTTTAAGAACAGCAGATACTTCATGACATGTTGCTTGCTGAAGGAGTTTGTCCACTTCCTCTAATGGCCTGCTATAAAATATAACCTCTAGCTCCGAGCACAGTGCTGCAACCTTCTGCTCAAGTCCTGCGATACGCAGAATTCCTTCTTCACGTAGCCCATACCTTTCCAGATGAAGCAGCACCTAGTAATTCATATTCAAAATCAGCAATTCCTAATAAGTTTGTAATGATAAAAATCTCATGCAAATTGTAGTGGCTAGGCTTTGAATTTTCTTTCTGTATCCTACTGACATATTAGAATGAAAACACTATTTACAGTTGTTTCACACTCTTAACATCTTGTGGCTATAAATGTGAGTGCGACTCAGAAGCATTACTGTTTGAGCTGACATCCTGCATCAACAGTGCATAAACAGTCGTGGCATAAGCGACTAATAATTTATGTGATCAACAGAGTATGGGCCAACAACATTGTACAGTTTTGTGAACTTCAATGGTCCAGTTATTAAAACAGTCAATTCTGCTATTCAGCAGGTTTCTTAACACAACTGGCTATAAAATGATTCATGAATAGGTGAACGCCAATCGTATTACGCAAATTTTGCATACGCATTTTATATTACACGATTCCAGTGACCAGTGCAAAGGCATAAGGATGGATGATGGGGCAAATTTTTTTGATCTAACCTCACTTTTATTTGATTTTCTAAGATGCAAGGTCTCACAAGAACACAACTGTTGTGTTACAGCAGAAGAGACTGAATGTGGATTTTGTATTCGTTTCATCAATAAAAATAGTAGTATACAGAATGCAAGTTGAACCATACCTTTTGGAAGATTAAAGGAACACCTTCACAGTCCTCTGCAGTTATATGCTGGTCCCGTTCTAACAGCGTTGCCAGAGTAACACCAAACACATTCCCTACTGCAATAAATATTGGACACTTAAAATGTAAAATCTAGGAAAATTCACCTACATGAAGTTTAGGATTATGATAAACATTTTACCTCTTACAGTAAAAACAACAAATGAAATGGAATGTGTGAAGATTCAATACTCTATTTTCCAGGCATGTACTGTCAGTTTATAAACATACAAAATGTGATATGTTATCACACAGTAATAATTACATGACAAGGCTACACATTTATTATAAATACAATAAGAATACTATGAAATTTCAAAACATGATTAACACAATAAATAACATGTGATAACAGTAACACTAGGGCCACCATATGTCCTCTTTTGCCTGGACATATCCTCTACTTCTGACCCAAAATTTTCAACCTCGGCAGGTTTTTTAAAATTTGTAGACATGTGCTAGCATCTAATCGTTTCTTTTTAAACCTTTGCATATTTTAATGGTATGAGATGTGAAGAAGATATTTATACTTCTTTAGTTTAGGAAATAAATAATAATATTATTATACTAACATTTTAAGACTAAAGACAACAACGAGTTCAGCAGTTAACCTCTGGAAAGTCGTAGAAAATTTCAGCATGGAAATTCAAAACAACTCAGTGAAAAACATACCCACATAAGGTCTTACTCTGAATTTCATACCCACAAAATTTAAAGAACTACAGCAAAGAAACAATGAGAGGGACCTCAATTTAATAGAATTGTAACTATTATATGTCCTCTTTTTTATGGTCAGTGCATCGAAGATGTCCTTTTTTCTCGTAACAGATACATAGCAACCCTAAATTATACAAAGAGGAGTACTTTCATGTCAGTTATTAATGGGTTATTTTACAAACTATAACATTATTGCAGATTTCACAATATGACTTTGAAGAAAAAATATTTTATAGCAAACATGTATAGCTATCAAAATATCTACAGACAAAACAAAAAATTATGGCTTTTAAAGGAAAACACTCAGTGCATTCTAAAATAGAAATAGATGGATCAATACTAGAAAAAGTGAAACAATTCAATTATTTGGGATGTAAACCGAGTTTAGATGGTGAACCAGATTTTGACAAAAAAATAAATAGATTTCAAGGACTATGCGGTTATGCTAAGGACAAATTTTTAATAACTAAATTGCTATTTTTCTTTGTTACTTTAATTTGAGTGTAAGTGTTACACAGTATATCGTTGGGAGCGAGATTATAGCGGGAACATGACGTCATAGCGTC
>Ga0123354_10018306_pt1 | contig 10978 bp, 7 predicted proteins | sample TergutLab28metaG_2_FD_97872 | JGI IMG/M metagenome (GOLD analysis project Ga0123354, IMG submission 97872) | Labiotermes labralis P4 segment gut microbial communities from Petit-Saut dam, French Guiana - Lab288 P4 | ecosystem: Host-associated > Arthropoda: Insects > Digestive system > Gut ... | reverse complement strand
GGGGGCTTATCAAAACATGTGGCCAGTGGTAAAAAAATCCACTGTAGGGAATGAATGCAATTTACTATGAATCTTGGGGGGGGGGGGGGGGGGGGGGTGGGGAAGATTCTAATGACATGGGGCGGAATGTAATTTTAATTAAAGGGAAGATGAAAATTTCTCCTAATCTCCAGGTAGGAAAAATTCTTATCCACAGGCTGTTTCCCAAGGCTGGGACGATTTCAAGTGTTTATGTAGCAGAATTTCTTTAATCTGACACCCACATGACTGGCGATGTGCTGGGTTATTAAGTGTTCCTTTTATCAAACAGCACCTGTACTGACCTAAGTTCTTATGTAATTTTTTCCTCTTGTTTCTTTATAGCATAGCTGGTCAACAATCCAATCTTGTATGCTGCAATAATGACACTCTGGCTTGTAGCACTTCCAGTCTTTCTAATTATTTCAAGTGTGTGTGTAATTATTAGTGTCATGTCCCTTGTTGCGCCAGCAACAGATTGCTTATTTATTTTTTTGTCCTTTGGAAGCCATTGTAATAGCTCAGTGGGTTCAGTGGTTCCAGATTACAGAATGTGACACCACATTATCAGTATGCATACTGGCAGGTAGCAAAACCATACCTTCTGGAATTAGGGAATATTTTCCTCAAAAGCTGAAGTATCAGGATTTTTCGATTATCAGCTCCAAATTAAAGGGATTATACTGTATTTCTGAATCTGCCATAGATGTATTAAAAATTGATTTGAGATTTATGATAGGAGACAGATTTCCCCAGCAAGCAGTGGTTCTCCTTGTTCTAGAGAGTGATGCTGCATGTACCATTTTAAGTGGCCACTCTGCAAAAAAAAATTGTAATGTTGGTTTTAGTATGATGCTACAAAGCCACAGGTGATGTCTCCTTTAGCAGTATTTCAGGCATGGATGTGTGTGTGTGTGTGTGTGTGTGTGGGTGTAGGAAAATGTCTAATCTCTATCCAAATTGTACACATGTTTAGACTGTTTGAATTTTATTGTGAATGTACTCTCATTAGGAGGAACTTTAAAATAGTAATTTGTGTGTCTTCTGTATTTTTTGCATTGGCACATTACTATGCAGTAATCCACTCAGTGAATTGTGCAACATTCATTTAAACATTGCTGCGGTTGTTAGACAGCATGAAGTCTACTGTGAATTATTCTTAGTTTCAGAGACTCAGGTCTACCTCAGAGGATCTAAAACAAGTAGATGATGTGCCACTAGCAGTTCCATTTCCTCTAGCCTCATAGTCATTTTTCAACAAGTAAAAGAAAGTCATCTTGAAACTACCGAGCCTAGTACAGTATCATAGCTTTACGTCAGATATTGCAAAATTCTCTTCTGCCTCATTTACAGTTTTTATCATGCGAGTTCAGCTCAGTCATCAGAAATATCCCTTCCATTCCCTGTGTATAATCCTATGTTGATATTGTTGGACTGTTTGTAGACAGAGGGCAATGCGCCTGTTGTTATACACTAACACATTTGCTGGCTGAGTGACTGGTTCACTGTACCGTAATGTAACTGGAATTTTTTTCTAATCTGTGGCGAACAACAAGTATGATCTGTATTCAGATGAGACATGAATGTTGTACAAGCCAGGGAAGTCTTTCATGCAGTCCATGAAAGTCTGTTTGCCATGATTGAACAACTACAGATGCCACACACAACTGTATGCTATGCTGTGAAAGTATCTTAGCAGTAACAGTATACTGGATGAAATGTGTGTGTGGATTTTGTTTATGTGATATCAGAAGCTGAAAGTCTTGTGTATGGTGGTTTCTTATGGATGAAGGAACTTTTGATCCTACTACAGAGATGTTGAGTAGGGACAACAGAACCAATCCCTTGACCTAGTGTATTTGATTCAAGTATTATCGCACCATAATAGATTACATGTGTAATGTTTAATTGAATTTGATAAAAAATACATTTCTTGTGATACAATATTTGTGTAACTGGTTTAAAATTCACTTTGAGAATGTTTTATATTTTTAAAGTAGTAATATTACTTCCTTTTTTCTTTGTAACAGGGAACGTTGAATGAAACATTTAGAGAGCAGGGTGATATGGAACAGTGCCAGGGGATACGTATTGTGGAACGTACGTATAGCTGTGATGTGTGTAATAGAACATTCAGGGACGCATGTAATCTGAAGCTACATCAACATTTACACACTGGGGAGCATCCATATTGCTGTAATTTGTGTAATAAAGCATTCATTAACAAAAGTAATCTGAAGGTACATCAGCGTGTTCATTCCGGGGAGCGTCCATATCGCTGTGATGTGTGTAATAAAACATTCATTAAAACATATAATCTGAAGGCACATCAGCGTGTCCATACAGGGGAGCGTCCATATCGCTGTGATGTATGTAATAAAACATTCAGCAACAAAAGTAATCTGAAGGTACATCTGCTTGGACATACTGGGGAGAGTCCATATTGCTGTGAAGTGTGTAATGAAACATTCAAGTTCCTGAAACATCTGAAGGTACATCAACGTATACATCCTGGGGAGGGCCCATATCGTTGTGATGTGTGTAATAAAGCATTCATTAACAAAAGTAATCTGAAGGTACATCAGCGTGTACATTCCGGGGAGCGTCCATATCGCTGCGATATGTGTAATAAAACATTCATTAAAACATATAATCTGAAGGCACATCAGCGTGTACATACAGGGGAGCTTCCATATCACTGTGATGTGTGTAATAGAACATTCAGTCAAACAAGTAGCCTGAAGGTACATCAACGTGTGCATACTGGGGAGCGGCCATATTGCTGTGAGGTGTGTAATCAAACTTTCAGTGTGAAAAGTAACTTGAAAGTACATCAACGTGTACATATTGGGAAGGGTCCATAATGCTGTGGTGTGTGCAGTAAGATGTTCAGTTGCACCCTATTCATGGAGGCTTATCTTACGTGCAAGTAAAACAACACCATAACAACAACAAGCAGTATTTTCTAAACCAATATTATATACAAAGTCATACCACACATGCAACTTGCTTTCAAATAACTCCAAACGCATTAGTCTGGCTTCATGTCACCCTACAAAATATACATATAGTACATACCACATCACTAATTTCAAGTAACACAGGAACTCACACAAGCCAACACCGAACTTCTTGATTATGCCTAAAGACATTCCGAAACCAAAATTTTCGGAACAGTAACAACTTAAATTTGACCATGTTAACAGTACAAGCAACTAGGCTGGAATGCACACAACAAGACCAGCTTTAAGCCCAAGATAGGGAAGAACAAGGGGTGGAGGGGGAGCAAACAATTTTACCCAGTGCATGTCCTTTATCGTTTAGCAGAGCACTAGTGTCCGGGGTACGAGGCTACTCATGGCACACAGTCACATACGTGTTCTAAAGAAACATATTCTGTCCTATTGCAATCAGTGTCCATAATCCCATGATATGTTTAAGTCAGTCATTATGGTGCATTATGTAAGGAATCATCACCATTACAGATCATGGGGGTCTCTTTTTTTGTGGTACTTGAAAAAAATTTCCAGTGTACAGTGATATAATTTTACACTTGGGAATAAGCCATGTATATCCAGTAGTGCAAGAATACTTTGGATTTGTGGAGTATTATTGTATTGCAGTTGTCTTGAAAGGATGGACGTTGTGTTTTATGAATACTTTTTAACACCTCACATTTTTTCCACCATGTAGAAACATTTTTTGTGGGCCACATAATTATTAATTGCCCAATTCTTGAGTGTGGAAATTGGATACATAATTGTATATGTGCTGGAAGTGCTTCTCCAATATAGCAAACACTTCAGAAGTGAGATTATAAAGTGAAGTTTGAGGAAAGCATAGTTCATATTTCATTGTTTCAAGTTCCTTCCACAGTATGTCTCCTTACATATTGTAATGATTAAGCCAAATGTTTGTCTGACATTTGTGTGTTATAATAATTATATAGGACTTGTCCATAATACTGACTTTCTTTTTTATAATCTTATTACGTCCAGTTTTGCAAATGCTGTATATGAGCAGTGTCAGGACTGTGGACAGTGTCAATGTCAGTTGTGCGTATTGTGATCATTACTTCTGTGACTGGATTCCAATCTGGCAAGAATCTCAATGGGTAAGCATTAACTGTACTATTGTATTGGAGGATGATGCTGGTGAAAAGCAGCAAAAATATGTAAAATAATTTTACTAAACAGATGTAAGCTACTCCAAGAACCCAGCTTTCATATGTAAGTTGAAGTGAAGTTAAAACATATTTTGTGCTCTTATACATATGTGTTGTATTTACAATTACATTTCAATATACATTTTTGTGCAGAGTTTTAGAAACTGCTGCTGTATGATGACTGAGGAGTAGCATGGAACAAAGTGAAATTGGATGCACACCACCTCTGTTGTGATTTCAAATAGATTTGCTGAACTTAAGGGAGAGAATGTAATCTCCAGTATCCTGACGATACGTGTACTGAAGAGAGAATATTGGGTGGAAATTGATATGTATGTACTGTAGTGGCAGAAGGTTTGATATGTTACCCCTGATTGCAGACATGGTTCATTTGACACAGTCTATATTTTGAAGAAGATGTGTACATGTTAGTAGTATTGATGCCTCTTTTTTAAATACTTGTTTGGCACTTGCTACAGGAATGTAGTGTCTTTGTATGTAGGGTTTGTGAGATATATCCTCACAGTTTGACATTGTCACATGTTAGTAATATTTAACTTGCTAACGGTATTTCATGGGTAATATCTTACAGCAGTATAAATAGTTAAGTTGGAGGTCCTTACAGTAATTCTAAAGGCGATTCAGGTTGTGTGAAGTGTGGATGGTTTCTTGAAATGGTTTGAAAATGGACTTAGCGACATGGCATCCTAACTCAGAAGATTAGATGTCAGGATAGATAGATTTTACTTCACAGCAGTCACATATGCTCAGTAATACACATAATGTTTAATTTTGGTGGATGAACTTGTTAGTTATACTCATCTCCATAAGGCACTTACTGACTGCAGCTTGCATTAATAGCTGGTTGTTGAAATGAAGTTGCAAAAAGATTTGTAGCTTTTGGAAGAGATCACAGGGAGTACTGAAAAGTGTTGGGGTATGCAGTCATGTAAAGTGGTGTAGCAGGTTCCTGGCAGTAGCAGAGAATCTTTGGGTGGTTCAGAGATATTGGGTGAATGGAGGCTGTTGATGGGAGGTGGAGCCAGGCTTTGCTAAAGCTCTGTGTGATCCCAGAATTCACTGTGTTTATTGCAATATGAAATCTGATGAGTAGGAGCTGATTGTTATAGAATTACTGTAGGTCTATTTAAGATGTATAAGGGTTAAGTTAAATATTAAATTGTAAGATTATTAATACAGTACATATTATATCTCACAATTATAATTTTAACTGAACTACCATACAATTTAACGGGGCCTAAAATACTTTCACAACCATCAGCTACCATTAGACTCCATTTTCAAATTTGATATTTAAATAAACAATGTTCACTTCCGGAATCTCACAGAGTGAAACCATATGGTAAAAATAAATAAGCATTTTACCTTATTTTAAAATATGGTGTTGATGGCCCCATGTTTGCTGTAAATGAGCGACAATGTATCTCTTTCCAAATGAATAGTCAATATTCGACTGATAATAAAGTATCTGTTTTTTAGCAAAAGGTTAATGGCTGGGAATCAGAATATGTTCGGAATATTAGGACACATATTACAAGATAATTAAATCTACTGTCTGCACACATTAAAAAATAAGTGTACTGTTAGCGCACATTACAAGATAATTAATTGTACACTTTGCAAACAGTCCCATTAACCTTCAGTTTTCAGATTGACATTTCAACGTGTTTTCTTCCTTCTGGTCACCATCCTCTTCCTGATAATCTTATTTTTGCACATTTGTATTGTTTGATGCATTTGTGACTGGATGTGACTGTTTCTGTTAACTGGTGACTGCAGAACAAAATACATATGGATACAATACATTCAGGTATTGCTCTGGAATCTGCTAGCTTCACTACTGCCTACTTTTATCTGTCTCACAAAATTACAATGTTTTGGGTCATGGAATGATCCCAGATTCTTGGTTTTTCCATTGCACAGACTACTATGTTGTGCACCTTTACATGCACACAGCCAATAAAGATAAAGGTGAAGTTTCCTTGTGCTCGTAACAATGGCACATACAGGGAGGAACAGCTTAGTGCACTTATTTTTAATCGTAGCTCCAGGTGGAGGTAAGTGGTCAGATTTCTTATGCTGCAACCACTTTTCAATCACAGAAAAAACTCCTGGTACCCATCGAATGTGAGGCTGGATGGGCCTTTGAACCACTTGAAATATTATGTAGAAATGAAAAAACATCTGCACTGACGAGAAATTTGTACCGGATTTTCTAGCCCATAACCTGGATATTATTCCCCACATTCATATAAATACATTATTTATTTATTTTGTTGCTAAATAGGTCAGCACATAGGAAGGAACCAAAGAAGATTCTGACAATGGTCACAGAACAGCACAGGTCATAGGTTAAATTCTATTATGCAATACCAACTCCCTATGCAGAGTGCATTTCTCTGTCCCTTCCTTCAACATTTGCCTAGTATTTTGATGATGAAGGTGGATAGGAGATGCCCAAAGTCTGTACTGAAACTGACATGAAAAATAACTGAAGTGTTTAAAATCAAGTAATGAAAGTTTCTCTTTAGTATGACTGAGATATCGAACTGTTGATGTAAGTCTACTGGGATGTAACGCTTTGTCACTGGACAAGTAATTCCTGGCATTGAGAAGGATCGTTGCACCTTCAAAACTTAAGGAGCTCCTTATCCAGTGATGCAACACAACATTCTAGGATTTCAATTTGTAGCAACTGTACTATAAGTACCTCAAATCTTCCACACACAGAATTAGCTGTCATGGTCATGCATTAGTGCAGACCAGTTGTGTAACATATGTTTAATTGTGCAAAATAGCATGAATAGGAAAGAGGACATTATTTGTAAAAGCTGTGTTTATTTTTAAAACCAACATTTCTGAGCCAGGATTTTTAAATGATACTCAGTTCAATGTATTTTTCATTTTTGTTTTAAGTTTGTTGTGTAAAATTTTTTTCTTCCTTGAAAACTGCATGTGTTATTTATAATATAGGCAAATTTGGTCACCCAATTTTGATCAAATTAATTACATGATTAGTTGACATTAACTTCAAGGCTCGTATACGTGGATTTCAATTCATTTTAACGTACCTTCTAAAGGCTTGCACCTTCAGTATGTGTGGGAAAATGAGTGCTGTACTGCAATTGTAACAGAGCGAAAAGCTGAAATTAATGGAAATTAGAAAGCCAAAATTTGTAGCTCATAATATTTGTTAAAAAACCACAAATATGAAAATTAAATTCATTAATGTGATTGTATTTTTGGTTTTTGCATTGCACAATGAGCGTTGCTAGTTCCAGTGTTTCAAAGGAATGTACCGCTACCACCTTCAGGGTGACTGATTTGATCCAGGTTGATGTTGAATTGATGGGTGGGAAAAATATGTGTCAGTTACATAGGACAGTTTGAGAGATTTTATTCAGGACATGGGAACTAACAGAGGACACTACTTCATGTCAACAGCCATCACATGACCTACAACTGCCATGAAGACTTGAAAACCTAAGTCTCAGATCTCCGCACGGTGTTATATTTCAGTAAATTTTAATTGAGACATCCAGAGATTTGAGGTAGATTGCTTTGCCATGTATTGGTTTTAAACATTTACTGTTTTCACATATAAGCTGTTATGCATTTCGGACATTCTGAGACACACTTTCATATGAAAGGAATAGGAATTTTCTGTTTGTAAAATTTAAATTAAACCTCTTTACTCACTGAGTGGGGGTAATATTCCTACCACAGATTTTGAAATTAGGATATTTGTTTGACAGATGCTCAGCGTTACAATACCAACAGTGCAGTCTACAGCATACAGCCTTCCCGTTAGCTTCTCTGCACTCAGAAAGAAGTTTGCTAAGTCATCAAAAGCAATTAAACTTGCTTTTCCTCTTGAATTGCCCAAAGTTCACACAAGACTTTTATCTGCTCACCTGTTGTCCAACATCACAGTAAATCGCTGACTGAATCTACATCCTAATGATAGACAGTTTAAATGTATACCAGCAGCTCATAGTGTGTACCTTAATTCAGCCTGACATTAAGATAATGTAGGGAGAAAAGAAATATATTTTATTTTTATCTGAGGAAACTACAGGCACATTTATCAAGACTTATTGTTGGAATGTCACACATTCGAATTTGTTTAATATTTTTAGGATGATAACTAGTCATGTCTGATATTTCATAATTTATAGTAACGGCCAGTGAATTTAAAAAAAAGCAGCTCTCACACACCTGGCATATACGAAAAGTATTTAGACAGTAATTATTTTAACAATAATAGGAGCACCATCTGCCAGCCAAATTTGGGACTGATAAGTATAAACCTTCAACGAACACATGACCAGGTTCATCACTCTACATTGTTAAGGTATGATGTGTTGGTGTAAATTAATTTTTTCATTGAAAGTAGGGAGTGTGTGAAATATGGTGCCTGAAGTGGCCACCCTTCAGCCATGGAGACTAATTGCAGAACTTTTGGAAACTGGCAAGGGTGCCTTGTTTACAGTGGTGGAGCAACATTTGTGGAAGAGATGTGCACATGATTTGTTCCTGACGCATTTACGACAGAACAGAGATAAGAATGGATGCATCATTTCAAGACCTTCTGTCCACAGCAGAGGATGTGAATTAAAATAAAGTTACAGGTGACATGTCATGAAGTTATGGGGACGCTCCTGTAACAAACTGACAACATAGAGTGTGTGGGAGGAAACATTACCACAACCTAAAAAGTTGCAGTTCCGAAATCTCCTGTGACGATGGTATCATCCACCGGGAATCCATCGACTAGCTTGAAAAATGTGTGAATGACTAATCTGCTATGATTAGTTATTCAGGTAGAAATATAATGCGCTAAAAGCATTTTGATAAACACCCTTATGTTGTATCCCGAGTGTGATGGTCGAAGTCAGGTACGCCGGTGTTGACTGAGCAGCTCGTTCCTGAGGGAAACTGGTTCAAGGCTCATGCTGGACACTCAAGAATTGATATTCAAGACTCCAACCACATCTCTTGGAGGTATGTAATGCTGGTTTATTGCAGCTTGCCGATGGGAGAATATAATAAAATAACTGGTGTAGTGCGCTGTGGTGATAAATTATGCAGCGCAATGTTAAATAATTTGTAAGTACTGCTCGTAGGTAGAACAAAGAAAATTTTGCTAAGTGATCAGACAGTGATTCCTGTAGCAAGTGACGACCCAGAATGTCCCACAAGGCATCCAAACTGCTAGATTAAATAGCATCAGAATTTGGGTGCGAGTGATGTCATAGGGCGTTGGTTATGCCAGATGTGTTACCAAATATGGTCATAAGACCCCGAAAATACAAACAAAACTGCAGCTGTCTTAACGGAACATTTCAATCAAGCAACCCTTAAAAAGAGTTGTAAACAAAGAGGTAAGCGGTAAATTCACCCTAAGAATGGGTGTGTAGTTGGTGCATGTGTGTTATTTCCTGTGGTGAATGACAAAGTCCACACACACCCTGCATCTTAAACTGTAGCTGAGAATAAAAGGTCGCTTAGTGAAACAAAAATCACCGAATGCGCACTTGTTAATGAGTAGTAAACAGTAACCCAAGACAAAGCACCATGATAATTTGGAATGTCAGGAACATAACACCCAATGACAAAGTGTAACATCCCAAAACCCTTGAATATTCAGCAGCACCACTGTCAGAACTACAAATGTCGCACATTACTGACACTACTATGTTGGGCATGATTTTGTGGTGTGCAGTAGATGTTGCCACATATACTGCTGCAATGTCAGTGAAAGATACATGAAAGTTTCATTTGGGTACTATTTGTCAAATGGAAATTTCTACACAGATGCATTTTCATATGTCCATTTTGGGAAATATAAATTACAACAACAGTGACAACAGTTCAGTAACAAACTTGCTCTACAATCCATGAGACTGCTTGTACTGTCGGTTGCTATTCACACATTGATGACTCACCATATACCATACATGTGGACGTACATTATAACATAATGCCTGTAGTATTACAACAAATGACCTGATGATGGGGCTTCAAAGCTTGAAACATGCAGAAGATACTTTGTGAAATTAATTGTAATGGATAGCATTTGGTTGATTTTACATTGTAATAAATTTATCACAATGCATTGTATAAACAATATAAAAAAATATGTAAGTTTACTGTTCTACCCAGTCTTGTAGGTTTTGTAAAGATCTTTGTCCCAGTATCCCATAAAATTCGGACAGGGACACCAAATATACAAGGGTTTTCAAAGTAATCTGACGATGCTTATGAACATTTTACTTTCGTACAGTGGGAAATACATCTTCATGCACAGAACAGCAATTAGCCAGTAAGAGGAAGGAATATAGGCAGGAGAGGCAAATGTATTTCGGTGATTATGCAGTCTGGAGTGTGACTGCGAAGGATTTTTGTATCTGATTATTTTCAGTGTGGTTTTGATTACATAAGTTTGAAAATTAATACGAGGAACAAATACACGCTGCTTAGTGCTGGCAATCCCACAAGTGCTGCTGAAACTCACAGCATCAGTTATCCTATCCAAGCCCCTCATTTCCGATTATGGTTTAGTAGTGATTCTCTGTGTTTAATGAAGCATTGTCAACACCCTAATTCTCCTGTAAGAAGTTTGCACAACATGGTTATACCCAATACTGTAGTTGCCCTCCCAAACTCCACTATTTGACAAGTGATCACCATGTTTATACATGTCCCTATATACTTGTATATTTGACACACAAGAACATCATCTCTAAAATTGTTTAATAGCCAATATGTGTC
>Ga0123354_10018304_pt1 | contig 10979 bp, 7 predicted proteins | sample TergutLab28metaG_2_FD_97872 | JGI IMG/M metagenome (GOLD analysis project Ga0123354, IMG submission 97872) | Labiotermes labralis P4 segment gut microbial communities from Petit-Saut dam, French Guiana - Lab288 P4 | ecosystem: Host-associated > Arthropoda: Insects > Digestive system > Gut ... | reverse complement strand
TTTTCCTATCTGCCACCAAATCTCTCCATCTTCTCACTCCCAGCACTTGAAGAAGATCTCTTTCCACTTCCTCCTTACATCTTTTCCTGGGTCTTCCCCTTCTTCTCGTCCCTTCCAGTTCTTAGGTGAAGATCATTTGGGGCATCCTATCCTCCTCTATTCTTTCTAGGTGACCTAACCAGCTTATCCTTGGCTTTTTTATCCATTTTACTACATTTTATCCTTTGCTCATCTCTTCTAGTTCTCGATTCGTCCGACTTTTCCATTCCCCGTTTTCATATTTAGGAAAATATATTCTTCTAAATAATTTCCTTTCAAAAATTAGCAGATCTTGTTCTTCTTCCTTGAAAGCTGCACACAGAGGAGTTTAATGATGTGTACTCTTCATGAAATATTATGAAGCGGAAAAATAAAAGCGGGAAGTATTGTTTGAGGCACGAAAAATACACGAGATGGATACATGTTAGTCGGAAAACATGAACAGGAAATGCACATGGGAAGTCTAGGAAGCGGTGGCAAGATAATATTAAAAACCGATTTTCAAAAAGACATTATGCAAAGGACGTAGAAAGAATATGAGCGAGAAAGGAGCCTATTGTGGGCTTTGCTGAATACGACAACGAAGGCAACTTTTCACTGTCCACACACATCCTTCGCAACATTCGTACCAAACTGTATTCCTCTGTTAACTAAGCTTTCTCCGAAAATAGCCGTTCACGGGCCGAAAACACGTAGCGGAAGTATTACGAAATTACAAATAGTCACTTATAAATATCTGCGCAGTTGGTTGGTATTAATACTGTATGATGTGCCTGTTACTTTCTCAAATAGCGGTCACAGAAATCCGTTCAAGCAAGAAACTGTGAGATTAGTCTTACACAACTGCGGCGGGGAGGAGAACATACTACACGACATTGTACGGTTTATGCGGTCTCTTAAAGCAACGACCTCCGGTGTGTGTGTGTGTGGAGATCGATCGGGCGATGATGCTACGCCAACTACTCTGAAACTGGCCACAATCTCCATAATCCCATCATCAGTTTCATTATCACCCAACTCAGGGTGCAATGAACGACAACCTTCTTTCACCGCTATGCGTAACGGCTGACACAGGTGAATTGTCATTAACTCCGAACCAGGAACGGCCTTCATGACTGAATGAGAGTAAAGAAGCATTTAAATACGCCAAATCAAGCACAAATGTAAATAAAGCGACGAACTGGTCTGCAGAATGCGACCTGACTCACATTTGGAAGGCACCGCGCTCGAATCCCGGGGACAGGTCAGCTTTCCTGAGGTTTCCCGCGTCTTTTCTTTACGTTTGCAAGACGGTGTCATGGTGGCTAACATAACATGCAGGGGCATTACTTTACCTAACCGATAGCGTTCGTCACTTCCTGTCGGCTCGCTTGTTTAAAACTAATCTGACCCACCATTCGCCCACACGCGCGAAAGAGTAGCGGAACAAAGTGAGAGGTGATGTCGGTTAGCTAAAATAACGATCCTACGACACTACCCTCCCATCCCGACCACAGCCATCTTCCCTACGCGTAATCCGCAAGCGAACGAAGGACGACACAAGTAGCACCACAGGCACGGCGTACCATTTAACACTTTAAATGCCAAGTTAAATTCCATCTGCCATTTGCTGGCATTATTATGAGCTCACCATATTCTCCACGTTAGCAGGATAGGGTTAAACACACGACCTACGACGCAGCACCGTCCCGTCCTATTCAGGAAGAATGTGAGTTTCATATTAGACGTCGACCGTCTACAATAATGTGAGGGTTTGTAATTCTTCTCCGTCCTTTCAGGAAAATGCACAAACAGCAGACATCACATCACATCACATACCCACTTCAACAAAAATACAAGGAAATCTCAGCAGAAATCAAAGCCCACTTTCCTGCTGCACACACTCCAGTACTACACACGTATCTGCTTGTACTTATACGGCGGTTCGGGTTCACTTTTAAGAGAAACATGTGAATCGAAAGGTAAAGTTCACCCTAGAACAGGCCACGAAGGCCCAGAGGGGTATTAGATGCACAACACTTTTTCTTTAACCTCGGCGCTAACTTGGGGGTAGGTGGTCAACACCACGTCACGGCCGCTTTACCCCCAGGAAAGAGAGCCGGTACCCACTGCATTGGAGGCTGGGTAGGCCCCAGGGTTGGTCTGGACAGGTGCGGAAAACCTCACCCACACCGGGATTCGATCTCCTGACCGTCCAGCCCGTAGCGAGTCGCTATACCGGCCCTCGAACATATGAATTAGGTACACGTTAAGTCAACGGACACAACCTCAAAACTTCGCAGCGTCGCTATGTTCCTAACTGCTGACTTACAAACTCCACACTTCATGTACAGATTTCATTACGTGAGGGCGTATAAGACCATCGTAGTCGCTGAAGAAGATTACAGTTACTTGATTTTAGAAGCATGGTCGCCGAGTCACAATGAAAAAACCCCCACGTCACATGTATAAACGTTAATGACCCATCCCCACAACCCGCAGTAGTTACAATGCCTCACACCCAAAATTACAGAACATTTTCACATGGCGGCCACAACGTTATTCTAAATTTAGCATAAATATGTACTGCATGAACAAAAGCCGAGTGTTTCTCTGCCGTCTATTCCCACAGATCATTTTCAAGACCTTACACAGCATGCGGCGCTTTCGCTGCTTATGCCACACACGTACGAGTGTCCGCCATGTTGTTACTACTGATCGCATGACGACGGCGTCTCCTCACATGGCACCTGTTCATACAAAGATTCGTGATCATCCGGAAAATTTCAAAAGTGAGAAATTTACACACACACACCCACACAGGATGGTTATCTCTAAAAGTCTGCTTCTTTCCTTTACGGGAAGGATAAAGGTAAAGCAATCTCTGCATAAGCCTGAGGGTTCCAGGAGGTTCAGGCTCCCAGATTTCAAAACAATCGGTACATGAAGGTGGTAAGGATGCAGCCCTACGCACCAGCCACCTTAACCTCCCAGGAAATAATCCTGGTACTCATTTCTGTTTCAGGGTGAGTCAACCCCAGGGACACAGAGCGGTCGGAAGGATTAAGTCAATGACAGATTCCAATGGCACCATCGGGAATCGAACCCGCGAACTTCCGGCTTGAAGCGCACTTCAACCAACTGCACTATCGAATTCCCCCTTCCAGGAAGAGTAGTAGCTTAAATATTGCACTGCGCATAAACAGTGTATTTACGAGTATCGTATGATTCTTAATACAAACAGCCGTTACTGTCTTAAACGACATCACCTGATTGTTCTGTGCTGTGAAGGTGTGTGTGTGTGTGTGTGTGTGTTCTGTGCTGTACTATTTACAACAACTTCACTCTTTTCACCAGGTTAAAATGCACTACCGATCCTTCCTTCCACACACATTCCAGCTCTGGATGCACAATCATTAGCCCTCGTGACACTCAATAACAGCAGCAGCTGAAAACTCATCACTAAACCAGCTCTCGGCCATAAAATTCACGGAACCTATTCCTTTAAAGACCAGCAGTTTCCTCGTGGCCTGCCACGTTAACAACCAAAACTCCTACAGCCCACCTACCACGGTACATCCAAATTTCATGGAAGAGCTCGCCGATTTGTGCAGTACCCATCAGTAAGTATTATTCGGCTAATCAAATCGTGGATAATACGGGCGGGAAAAGCGGCAGTGTTTTGGTTCACCAAACGAAAATACATTTTTTTAAATTTTTGTTACACCGTGCATGTTGTCGAGTTACTCAATTATTACACCAACCACCGCAGATATATAAAATTTATAAAATTTACACATTAAAACATTAAAAACGCTCCGACATGTTTCGGTCCTAAGACCATCATCAGGGAGCTATATATTCCTTGCTAAAGTCGCACTAGAAATAGTTACAGATTAATTTCGCTGTACCAGTTGGGTTTTGTGGCAGCATGCCGTGTTGTGTAATGTTATGTTGCGAAGAGTGCTCTGCTACAGATGTGCAGAATGCACATCCGTAGCAGGGCACTCTTCACAACATTACACAACACGACATGCTGCCACAACACCCAACTTGTACAACGAAATTAATATGTGACTATTTGCAGTGTGACTTTAGCAAGGAAGATATAGCTCCCTAATGATGGTCTTAGGACCGACACATGTCGGAGCGTTTTTAATGTTTTAACGTGTAAATTTTATAAATTTTATATATGTGCTGTGGTTGGTGTAATAATTGAGTAACGAATACACAATATCAAATACAAGTAAATATTAACACGTAGGAGTAGCGTCTTTACTATATTTGTATGTGCATTCGGTTGGTATAATAAACTAGTACATTTATCCGAAATGAGGGAAACGGCATTTTTTTTTCAAAAAAGGACGCGTTTTGGTTGTAAAACCTTGAGGTAAGAGAGAACTTGGAAGAGCTAGACGAGGGACGAGAGAATAATATTAAAATGGGTCCTTTAGAAAAGAGAATTGATGGCGAGGAATGGGTTCTCTTGGCTCAATACGGAGAACTGGTGAGCTCTTGTAAGCACGGTAATGAACCATCGGATTCCATAACATAGAAAGAATTTCTTGGCGAGTTGGGAAACTAGTGGCTTTTTAAGGATTCTGTTCTATGGAGTCAGTTGGTCAGTCAGTCATTGTTACAAATTTCCCAACGAACTGCAACACTTACAAAACGTACAAACATCATCTTAGGAGGGAGAGAGGGGAATAAAAAAAAAAAAAAAAAAAAATCCGGATGTCAAACGAATAGGAAAACAAGGGAATACAAAGGCAAGCCCGTGTTGCCTTCTCAAGGCAGCCTGAAGCTTCTCGATATTACATAAGTAATGTAACTTCACAGTATAAGCATACATAAATTCCATGCGGGTCAACGACCATATACTGGCCTTGGATGAACAATATTTGATGGGTTATGCGAACGTCTCCGTGACGCATTGGAGCATACGATATCAATTTCTGTTGACATGCCAGTAAAACAATCAACACAAAACAAGATTACTCCACATTTAATACGCATAAGAATACCCTTCCCTCAACTGTGTTCTGGCTTGGCACGCCTCATTCTGTGGTGTAACCCAAAAAGAATGGTCCTGTCAAAAACTGGTGACAATAACGATAAACACACCGCAAGACATGCAACGCCGAGTTAAACTTCTGTACGAATTTCTGAACGCATTTTTCTCCTCGTGATAACCGCTGGACAGAGCAGTCGGCAATGTGACAATTCCCCGGCCCTCCAGTCCGGGGAATTACGGTTAGATTCCCGGCCAAGGGCAGGAGTTTTAGATCACCTACTGAATGGTTACCGGGGGATACTTCCCCTGGGATAAAAGACCGGATCACCAAATATCAAGCTTAAGAACAAGTGGAGCTACACCTCCGCTCTACCGGTGAACTGCATGGAGTGCACAGTAGCAATTCTGACATCGCTACTTGACTTTGGTGACAACCATCCTTTCCGCAACGCCACGGTACTAATATCCATGCTCATTTGCCTTAGACACAATGCTAATTCGAACACAAACCACAGTCGAACAGCCAATTGCAGGTCTACTGTTTACACGTCATCACGTGCCAAACGTCATTTGCCCTAATATTCGTATCACGAACATTCAAATGCAAGTTTAGACCTCACACACGTGGCACGCGAAGTTTCGGTACCGCGGAATGCTCTGATTTCGAAAAACAAAATGCTGTTTTGACATTCATGCGGGGTACAGAGTGGCCCAAACGTCAGTTACCCGGTTAGTAGAATGTACATTAGATTTCGCTGTAAATTTCTTTATTACCTACAGATTTCACAAAAACTGCTTGAAATGAGAACCCCAATGTTCACTGCACAACTCAGAGCGCTGTTACGCTGTTTCAGACTGACTGCTGCAACTCTATGAATATTCCCGCAAATACGGGAAAATGGTTTGAGTTAGCTCACTTTTGGACCGCCCTGCATGTTACGCTATACTGGGCCTGTGAGAACAAACATTCTTACACCCTTTCGGCCCCCCCCCCCCCGGGTCCAAATTCAGATTTCATCAAGACCTGTAAAGTCACTTCTACGACAAAGCATGTCGAAGGCCAGTCTCCCCATTACGTGTTGATTTATGCCCTTTGACGTATTTAACGCGGACATTAAATATACTACATACACAACTTGAGGGTTACAAAACCTCCTCACCTTCTCCCCAAAAACGCGCACATGTATTTAATGAGAATTGCGGAATGTATTTTTTATTAATGTGTCGCTGAAATTACAACGACGCCGTGAGCGTGATAACGTAATAACAAAAACAAACAATATGCATACTTCATAATCCGAGCTTTTGGGGTGACACCGTACTTCGCGGTGGCTGCCGACGTTTCGACGGAACCCGTTCCCTTCATCTTCAGGATTTCCCTGACTATTCGCTGTACCGCTCCGTCCCCTGCTGGACTTCGTAGACAGGTGAGAGAGTAATTTCACTTATATCACTGGCGCCATCGCGTAATTTCAAATTAAAAGAGCCGGGCTCCATTTGCAATAGTGCAGGGAGTGTACACTGTTAAAGGCTCCACTGCGGTTTAGCCTTCAGCATTCCTGAGCGAGCGGTGGTGACGGCAACATCGCAATAGCAGCGCATTCCCGAGCGAGTTCCTCTCCCTCCGACGTACGCCTCTCGCGGCTCTACCGTCTCACTCGCGGCCCGGTCCAGCAGCCCAAGTATGACCGAGCGACACCTCTGGCTGCATTCACTGACCAACGCAGCATCCGCATGGCAGAAATCTGCCTCGTTCCTTTCCAGATGCATGTCTAAAATATCTCGTGGCGTAAGTTAGGCTCAAGTAATGTCTCCACAGTACTGGTCGGTGTGTGAAATCATTTACTGCCAAGCAGCAGTGAACTTATGAATGCTTGGAGCTAAACCTCCATATCCACGCGCCGCGGTCGAGTGATTGTCACTCCGTACTTGAAATATCCGGGGTTCAAATCTCGACCGACGGACCAACCAAATACTCTCACCGAAGCTATTTGTGGGTGACCATGACCTCCACCCCACACCAGGGCTAAATTCCGTGAGGGCATTTCAAACCAGAGCTCAAGACATTCCTTCCACATACAGTTCAGTTCATTATTACTTCACTCAACTCTTATTATACCTCGGAGAGCGGATGAAAAAAATAATGGAAAGTTTTGAAATGTGGCGCTGGAGAAGGATGAAGAAGATTGGTTGGAACGATAGTGTGAGAAATTATTACAGACAGTCCATGGAGGAAAGGTACATCCTACATACAAAAAAATAATAAGGCTAACTGCATTCGTCACATCTTGTGTAACTTGCCTTCTAAAACACGCTGCTGCAGGGAAGGTGGCAAGATAGAAGTAACGTGAAGGCAAGGAAGAAGATGTAAGCAGGCACTGGGTAAACTTAAGTAAACGCCTGGACACTGGAAATTTAAACAGGAAGCACCAGATCGAACTCCGTTGTGAACGGGCTTTGGAATAGGACCTGTCGTAAGACTATGGATTGAATGCAATGCCCACGTATGACACTGTACGTAGAATTAAAAGATAAAACTTCTTTTATATAAAACGCAACCGCCAAGCGCAAACATTACTTTCTGTATTGCGAAAAGTACTTTCATTAGCAACCAGAGCTAACGTCACATTTGTTAAAGATTTAAACATGGTTTTTTAATAGCACGAATATGGGGCTTTCTGTTAGCGAGAGTAAGGAACCAAAAATTCAACGGTAATTCTACCTCTTAAAATAATACAAAATAATTTATATGGTTTACCAATGTACTGTTAACAAAACCGAACTGTAACGTAAGACAAGTTTAGCTAAGAATGCAAATCCTTACGACGACCCGATACAGCAACATTATTTGTCACTGAAACAGACACTGATATTCTGATCTGTGGAAAGATACGAGCAGAATAAATGACCAAAAACGCCATACCGTACGCGATCCTGTCACTCCATACACCGGCTAATACAGACAAGATACGCCAAACACTTGTTTATCACAAAACCTACGCGCTGCTACATGTTTCGGCCCGTCGTACGCCATCCTCAAACTGTATACAGAAAAAAAATGTATTTGTATAATACTAATGAAAATTTACAGCGTACAAATTGCTTCGTATAAGCCGCAACATGCAGCTGCATTTAGGTGTTTACTGAAAAGATGTACACGTAAAGCGACGGCTCTAATCACACACATCTATAATGGTCAGGCTGTCATTCCGCGGGAAAGTATTATGATCGCTTAATCCACATTCCGGCTTTAAAACAACAAGGGCTTCCTAGAAAAACTCATGAAACATACTTCCCTAGTTCACAGATTTCTGGTCACACTATGTTTCCGTCGCACTTCATTTTTGTGACGGAAATTATTTGGGTACAAATTGTGCACACCCTAAATGTGTCGAACATAATCTTAAAGTTTAAAATCGCTGTCATGCTGGTAACAACTAACTTACAAGCAATATTTCACACAACGTACAGCTGTCGTTATGACCTCTCCCCGTACCAAATTTCACACGCATAGCTGCAATGTGATGTTACCGTTACGAAACCGAAAGCAAAAGGAAACTTTCACATCTCATTTCGCTTCTTATTTTACAAAAATTTCACCGTAATGGAAGTCTCATAGTCTTCCACGTCCGATTGCAATACGTCATTTTTGGAACCCGCGGTATATACTGCCAGTGTCATTCCAACCTCACGAGCCCGCAATAATGTCACTGTTAATTGTACCAAATTCAAAGTATGAAGCAGAGGGTACCCTCCAGGGCAGTGTTTCCCAAACTCTTTTGCTCGCGGACCCCTACTGGCTTCGAAAAATAACTACGGAACTCATATCCTTATTAACGGGAATATACTTTGTCCGGATGATAGGTATCCAAAATCGAAAATTTAAACTGAAAACGTATTTTAGGTAGCTACAAATACATGCCGGTAACATAGTCTTGCTGGGGAAACCGGAGGGAAGAAGACCACTGGAGAGACCTAGGCGTAGATGGGTGGATAATATTAGGATGGATCTCCAGGAAGTGGGATGTGGGCATATGGACTGGATTGGGTTGGCCCAGGATACAGACAGGTAGCGGACGCTTGTGAGTGCGGTAATGAACCTTCGGGGTCCGTGAAATGAGGGGAATTTCTTGACTAGCTGCAAACCAGTTAGCTTCTCAAGAAGGACTCTGCACCATGGAGTAAATGGAGTAAGTAAGCAAGCATAAGTAATATTGCATCGCATGGTCGGTCCTTAATTACTGTCTCCCCCCCTCCTCCCCCTTCGTTGGTGGGCCGGGTAGCCCAGTCGGTATAGCGACTGACTACGGGCTGAACGGTCCGGGATCGAATCCCGGTGGGGACTAGATTTTCCGTCCGTCCAGACCGGGCCTGAGGCCCACCAAGACTCCTGTAAAATGGGTACCGGGTCTTTACCGGGGGTAAAGTGCGGCCGGGGCGTGCTGCTGACCACTCACCCCCTTCTAGTGCCGCGGTCATGGAAGAGTAGAGCTATACCTCTACCCATCCTCTGGGCCACACCGAGCCTGTAACGGGAACACTTTACCTTTACCTCTCTTCGTTGGTACAAGGGGTTTCTTAATTAGAATTCCTTAACCACAAACATGGCAATATGCGAATGTCCGAAATTTAATGGAAAGTCTCAGTCTGTAATTGGGCAAATTATGCAGCTATGTCCCAGCTATTCAAAGAAACTGGTCACTGTGTAATTATTAATACAGTTTGTGCTAGCTATGGTCACAAATTGTGTAACTGATAACAGAGTTTGTGTCATTCTGTAAAAAGAAACTGGTCACAAACTGTGTTAAGTCTTAGTGGGCAATTGCTGCCAGCCTCGCTATATATACGGAAGCATCTGCAGGAAGGCGCGCATCACATTCTTTCCAAACCTTCTTCCTCTCTGCAGGACCAAATAAACGCCATACAAATATATGTCAACGTTACGTATTTCAGCCAGATAAATACTGGACCCTCAAAATAAACCACGACGAAAACGATCTACAGTTCAACGCCTTACGGAGCAGGACACGAGAAGCACACATAACACTGCAACACGGGAGGCTCTTGTTCTGTTTCAATGATGCTTTCTCAGTTCCACGCGTTATGTTCACTTTAACTAAGCTACTGGCTTGGACAGCCGAGGTTCCGTGGCTCGACTCCCGGCAGCACAAAGAGACTGTTCGCTTCTCTACAGCTTCCAAATCAGTTCAGTAGCCAATTCGTCTCCCATTCAGTGAGTACTCGGGGCTCTACCGCCTGGGGAACAAAACGGACGGGGCGTGAAGGTGACCACTCACTTCAACCGGTGCCCCATCTATGCAATCACACAGCTACTTCTCCACTTGTCCCTACGTCTTGCTAATGCGATGCTTCATTACGAACAACACCTTTAACATTACCTTCGTAGGGAAACCAATCCGTAGTTGGAGGTTCCGGGTTCAGTTCTCGGCCCCAAAACCGCCCGCTCTGAGTTCTTGGCGTGGTTTTCCTGTCCTTTCAGGCAAATTCCGGGATATTAAATCAGATCAAACCAAGACCACTTATTCCAATCTTAGGCGCATTCGCAAAACTGCGAAATGCGAATTTGGCTTCGTTATGTCTGTCTTGTTTGCCGTCCGCCGGTCCGCATGTAACTCGGATCCCACTGACAGAATTTTCATGAAATTTGAGGATTTTTCGGAAAATTTGTCGAAAAAATTCAAGTTTCATTTACATCTGACAAGGTTAACGGTACTCCTCACCCAATATTGTGCGGGTGATAAAATCGAGAAGAATGAGATGGGCTGGGCATGTGGCGCGTATGGGTGAGGAGAGGGGTGTGTACAGGGTCTTGGTGGGGAAACCGGAGGGAAAGAGACCACTGGGAAGACCTAGGCGTAGATGGGTGGATAATATTAGGATGGATCTCCAGGAGGTGGGATGTGGGTATATGGACTGGATTGGGCTG
>Ga0123354_10018303_pt1 | contig 10979 bp, 13 predicted proteins | sample TergutLab28metaG_2_FD_97872 | JGI IMG/M metagenome (GOLD analysis project Ga0123354, IMG submission 97872) | Labiotermes labralis P4 segment gut microbial communities from Petit-Saut dam, French Guiana - Lab288 P4 | ecosystem: Host-associated > Arthropoda: Insects > Digestive system > Gut ... | reverse complement strand
TTACCAGACCTTTTACTAATGGACTTCGTTTCACTCGAACCAAGCTGATTTGATAAGCGACATAGAGCTGACAATCCCTGAAGTCAGAGATCTATAAGGTAAAAAAGTAATCACTCGCCAGAAAGTAAAAGAAGCAGCTCCTCGATGTCGGCGTCTTTCGAGCGTTGAGGCAGTTCGGTGAAGGGTGAAGGGCATGACGCAGCCACTCCAGTGGATCGCCTGACACAAACCTAGCACATCAGCACCCGGACGTGGATCCTGGCGCTCGCTCTGCTCCGTCGGGTATGTCAGCAAACAGCCAGCATCCCAGTACCAACATTTTTTCGGAAGCTGCCGGGACCAAATCCCCCACCACCAGCCTCCCCCTATCGAGAAATGCCCCCAAAAAAGGCCGCGTGTCAGCACCACTCCAGCCACCCCATTACTTCACTGCTCCGCCCGCCATGAACTCAAGTTGCACCTTTACCGCATTCAACCATGCCAGATCACCCTCCATAAATTTGACCAGAAATCCGCAGTAAAGCACTATAAGTAGTGTCAGGACCAGGTTCTTCACCGCCATGGACAACGCAAATGCGTTGATCTGTGGTGCGGAACGCGATACCAATGCGAGCACAAGGTCCGCGACCAACAGACTCAGCACCAGCGGAGCTGCAAGCATCAGGCCCATCGACACGACAGTTCCTACTAGTCCGACGATCAGCTGCCCCGCCGATGCCGCAAATACCGGCGTCAGCTGCCCAGCAGGCCAGATGCTGTAACTATCATAGACGACGCCCAAGACCACCTTCAGGCCTCCGGATCCATAGTACAGCGCAACCATGATCAAGCTGAACAATCTCCCGTTGATACCCTCCTCTGTAAGAGACAATGGGTCCATCAAATTGGCTGAGTTAGAACCGCGTTGCACGTCTAGAATGTCACCAGCCGCCGCTGCTGCCCAAAATGGTACACCGAGAACAACCCCGATGACCAGTCCGACGGTTACTTCCTTAAGCACGAGCACCACGATCATCGCTAGTGTCATGTGCTCACTCTGAAACGTCACAACAAGCGCTGGCACCAGTGGGAAGCCAAGTACAACGGCGACCGTAGCCTGTAGGATTCCCGTCAGGCCAAGCCTGGTAAATGCAGGCATCACGGTTATAATGCTGGTCATTCTTGCCGTCGCCAGGCTGGTGGCGAGGACATAACTCTCCAGACCGCCGAACGGCAAATTGAGTTCCACCACTCCTCCCCGTTGCGCTCTACCGCGTCGCTGCCGGGAAGCTGTCGAGCAACCGGGTCGCTTGCGTGGCAATCTGCTGCCCCTGCCACGGCCCAAGCAAGATCAGTATGATCAGCACAACCGCCACCTTGATCGCCTGCGGCAATGCCTGGTCCTGAATCTGCGTCAATGCCTGCAAGAGCCCGACCAATAGCCCAACAGCAACGGTCGCAATCAGAACCGGGCCGGACACCATTGCAACAGTCAGAAGTGCCGCGTTAACCTGCGCGACAACCCGCCCGTCGTCCATATTGCACCCCCAATGTCCCTTCGTCTCAGCTATAGCTCAAGATAAGCCCATGCATCAGTCGCGACCAGCCATCAACGCTGACGAACAGGAAAAGTTTAAGGGGAACCGAGATCAGCGTCGGAGACACCATCATCATTCCCATTGCCATCAAAACGTTTGACACCACAAGGTCGATTATAACGAATGGAAGATAGAGCAGGAACCCGATTTCAAAGGCCCTCGTCAGCTCCGAACCGATAAAGGCAGGCATCAACACGATAAGGTCGTCATCCTTGAGGTCGGCCCGCGCCTCCTCAGGCCAGATTCGCGCTGTTGCAGAAAGAAAGAATTTTCTCTCCCCAGGCTTGGTAAAATGTATCAGATGGGCCTGAATGGGCTTTTTCAGCTCCTTCGCGGCCGCGGAGAGATCCTCTATTGAGTTAAAGTCCACAGGATGCGCAACCAAGCGACTATAGATAGTGCTCATCAGCGGCGCCGACACAAAAACCGTCAATACTAACGCGATCGCATACAGCAGCAGGTTTGGCGGCGTCTGTTGCACACCAAGAGCATTACGGACGAGAAAGAGCACCACAGATATCTTGAGAAACCCTGTCATGCTAATGACGAGGAACGGAATGAATCCGACAGCCGTCATCAGAATGACGGTGCCAACAGGGTTGAATCCCGATCCGGACATACCTAACCAACCTTACCGGCGCTGCCGCACATACGACTGCCGACCTCGCCAACACAAAGGCACCCATACCCATACCAAACCCAGGCCATCTCCGCGCGATTTTTGACGGCGCCAAGGCACCTCTGCGCGATAGCGATGCCCCGAGAGTTGTCCCAGCTCCTCCTCATATGCCCGCCCATCTCATCGCAAAACATCTCCGTCCAAAACTACACCGAAACAGAAACCCTGCCCTCACCGCCATGCCCCCAGCTGGATTATTTAAAACCTCGCGTGTGCGCTGGCCTCAAACCGGAGCTGAACGCAGATCAAGAATCTGAGAGCGATTGCCGCGGAACACACGGACCCTGCCCTCATCTTCAAATTTTTCTTCATGTGCTCGCCCCGATGCCCCCGTTGTGTCCGTCAGCGCCGTCAAAGCCCGCCGGACCTGCGCTATGAACGCAGCCGGCCCCGATACCGAAACCACATCACTTCCTGGTACGTGATGCACGGTAAATCGCGGGTCAGCAATACCGAGCTTACTCAGCTCCTCATTAAGGTCTGCCACCGGGAGCCGCCCAATGTTGATCAACTCGGTCCTGACCTCACTCTTGGTGCTGACATGGATGACCGCACCATCATAATACCATATCAGGCCATAACTATCGCAGAGATTATTCAGAAACTCATTCGCCGTCTTGCCCGGAGGTCGACCACGGAGCTTGCCCTTGATTTGCGAGCTAACCTCGACGGGAATGTTGATATTGCGACCGAGCTCGGTCAACACGTCCTTGATATCCTGTTCAATTACCAGATATCTGTATTCGCCCTGGGGCCACTTCGGCTCCATCGCCCGTGCTGGTGCGGTCACCCCGATAAGCACGCCCAAAAGAAAGGCGGCACCACCCAGCTCCACCATCAACGCCCGCGGCCGATGCTGGCAATATCTATTGATGACCATCGACGCCGGATGGCACGAACACCTTGCAATCTCCACGTGATTCTTCTTCTGCACCGAAGCGCCCCTCAGTCAAGCGCAGACTCTCTTTGTATCGCGAACGTCCCAATAATGACCCAATTCTTGGCAATATTAGGGCACAGTCACTGCAATTCGAGCCCTTGTTCCAACCCAATCAAATCGTTCAGACAGAAAGCATCCCGACATACTATTGGAGGCATTCTGCAATAACTCGCTGCGACAGACTATCACGTTGCACACATCACGGTTGCAGCGACATCCTGACAAGAGCCACCGCATCGACCGGAGGCCAAGAGGCATTCGGAGCACACTGAAAACGAGCAGATTCCAGTGACATGGCTAACGCCAGCACCATTTCAATTCGTTCTCCGTCGCGGATTACCCGCGTCAGGTAGTCTGATACCGAAACATCCGATAGTTCACGAAGGTGCCATGCCGCTCTCCACGCATCAACCTTTCATAATGCCCAATGCTTTAGCCCGGGCTTTGGGATCGCTGAGTCCACGGATGGTTTCTGCCCGCTTGAGAATGGCACCCACTTCATCTTCTGAAAGTTTTTCGGCGACCTCTCGTGCTTCACCATTTCTCGGCCCGATCAGCCCTACCACGATTACGAGATTGCGCCGATGCCGCACCTCAACACCAGGGGACCTCGCGATTTCGTGGACCAACTATCGTGCCCTATGTTCATCCCCCCCCAGTGCAGCCGCGAGCGCAAGATTGGTGGCGATATCGAGGTCACCGGGTGTTGCCCTGCGCGCCACCTTGAACGCTTTTTCTGCATTGGCGAACTGGCCGACCATCATCTGCGCTACACCAAGGCGGTTGTAAGCGGTTCCAGTGCCGACCTGCGGAGCTGCCTTGGCAAGGTCAGCAAGTCCCTCCTCAAGCGCACCATTCTGCACCAGCGCCGCGCCAAGACCAAGCAACGCCTCATTATTCGCAGGCTCGGTGGCCAAAGCGGCCCGGTAGGCCGCTATAGCCTCCTGAATTTCGTTGCCGTGTAAACAGGCTTCACCAAGCCGGATATTCGCAGAAGCAGCATTCCCAGATGACTTCACCGCATCGCGGTACAGCTTTATCGCCGTGCTGGGGTCGCCCTGTGCCTCAACATCGCTGGCGATCTTAAGCAGCGAATCCGTCCTGCTGAGGTGGTCCTCTCTGGTGCCCCCGTCCATATCCGACAGCTGTTCCAAGCTTGCGCAGCCGTAGCAAAGGCTGGACAGCAACAATAGCAACAGCACCTGACCACCGCGCATCACTAACCTAACCCGGTTGACCTCCGAAAACTTCTTTGACACGTGACTGATTCCCAACCGCGCTCTCAGCGCTCGACCAGCGCGCACAATCCAGAGGCTACGGGCAACGCCGCAGTTCCCCCGACTCTTTTTCCGGCGCAAGCCCGAAACCTGCAGCAATGCCATCACCATCACCCGGCATAAGCAGGCCGTCAAGCCCCCACGGAACAATCATCGATTGACTGAAACTCTTCAACTGTTCGCCCGCTCGGCGCGTTTAGAGCGATCCCCAGCATCTCCAACCGATGGCGGACCTGCCGGTGGACCGCTTTGGCGAGTCCGGCACCGTCGCTCGCCTCAAGCGCCTTTAGCATCGCCTTGTGGTCCTCAATTGCCTCTCGCCACCGCGGTGGCGAACCTGGCGCAACAAAACGCAACACACTCAGGCGAACCTCCAGCTTCTCATGCGTCTCGCTCAGTGTAGCGTTATCGGCGGCGTCAAATATCGCTTTCAGGACAACATCATTGAGTTCCAAATACGGTAATTCTTTCCCAGAGCACGATTGTTCCAACACAGCGTTATAGGCGGATCGGGCTTTGCTGACCTGTTGCCTCGCGGCGCGCGTGCAAGCGAGTTCCCCAGCGAGCGCCTCCAAGGCGCCCATTATCGTCAGAGTCTCCTCTGCCTGCTTTAGTGTTACTTGGACGACCGTCGCACCCTTATTGGGCAAAATCTGCACCAGACCATCTACCGAAAGCACCTTCAGCGCCTCACGCAGCGGGGTTCGCGACACCCCGAGCCGGGTGCACAAACGCGATTCGGCGACGCGACTACCGGGTTGCAGTTCACCCTCGATAATCATATTCCGCAGACGCTCAACGAGTTGATCATGAAGCGGTATTCTGGGAATAAATTGCTGTACTGACACGGCAAACACCTCCAGACATCCCCCAGCGGCCATTACCCGCTGACGGATCATTGATCATCCCAGATCAGTCAGCAGAGGAGGCAAGATTGCGCCTCATCCGCCACACCCCTAAAGTGCCGCACCGCACATCCTGACCGCAGACCGCCGCGAATCAAAAACTGCGGAGTGACGATTCGAAACTGTCTTCAATCTCAAAGCCACCAGCCATATTAACCCGCTCGCGCTCGGAGCCATAATACGCGACGGCAACGTCGCCACAAGCAAGTACCTAACAAGGTTAGATCCCGCTCCCAGACCAGCAGAAAAGCAGCTAACATTCTGGCCCAACTTGCGTTGCTTTGGAGTAATACTGGTGACGGTGTTTGCACAACCGCCTCCCCGTCACCGGCGCCGCCCCGGATCATGCTCGGTGAGGCAGATGCCCCAATGCAGACAACGCGTCCAGCCGCCACCGGTTCCCCGACACCTCCGCTTACCTCCCCTATTCATAAACCGATGCGACCAAGACGCCGTGGCGCTTCACAGCTGGCTCCGTTGAGCCTGAAACACCATGTCACTGGCACTCCCCGAAAGGTGACCTGTCTGAACTGGTTCGCAAGGCTCCTTCTTCCATGCCCAAGTCGCGAATATCTCCTCCCAGCACACCATTTACCATTAAAATACAATTATATAAAGAATAAAGAATAATTCAAACCCGTTTTTTATTTCCTTCGATCTTCGTCACTTCTATAGATTTTGGTGGTCGCACGGCCGTTTGGAACTGCAGGCGATCTCAGGAACTTAGCGACCAGAACTCCGAGAGGCCAAGCCACATCGCTGACAAGGCTTTGCCTTTATTGTGCGCCGCAAAACCTTAAACCGCGCCAGCCCGGCAGGCTGTTCTAACTAACCGATTTGCGCACAGTCACGCCGCTACCGCGAGAACTCATAATCAGCAAAGCCTTTGGCGCTCCACCACGACTGCCGCTATACCTGACTGGCGCACACCTAACCACGCCGGACAAAATCTGCGCCCGGCCAAGTAACTGTCTCACCGTCTCTCTGTACAGTCGGGTTGCCCCGCTTATGCGAACTCCCCCTCCCCTCAGCCAGAGTCGAACAGTCGCGTCAGTCTGACGCCAAGGCTTTCGCCAATCTGAACCAGCGACCCACGACCGATCCGTCTCCCGTTAGCGACAACGTCAAGGCTGTCCTCTACTGGGCGCGACAATGGCACGACCGTACCAACCCCCAATTTTCGAATTTCACGGACCGTCAGCTCAACTCGTCCAATTTCGAATACCAGTTTCACCGGCAGGTCGTCAGGCCCGCTATTGTTGGTTTCCTTGCGCGCCTGGTCGGCCACGTTATCCATACTCCACTCCCATGGCGATCCGCGTCCAGTGACGGGGCTCATCGCAATCGCGGCGCCTGCATCAGTTCGCTCCAAGCAGGCCACCAGAAATTCACCAATTACCGCTATCGCCATGGTCGGCGGCCAGCAGTGCTCATCCACCAGGACCACGTCGCCTGGCGAGAGATTTTTGAGTTCTTCCACCGAAATGGTTGCTACCGCGACCCGCGCAGACAGGGGAGCGACCAGATCATCGGCAGCATCAGCCTTCCCATTCTCAGCGTCCAACAACCGCGTCAGCCTGTTGGCAGCGTCAGGGGTGACCCGCAGATCTGCTCGGAAACTGCCAAGCCCATCAGCCCTTATCACACAGCTCAAGGCTGCCGGATCTGGGCGCGCGAAGGCACGCAAGTCCAGTCGGACAGCCGTGATTGAAAAACGGCAGCCTGTCAATTGTTCCAGCGCCTCAACTTCACTGGCAAGCGCAGCTTCGACCACCAGCCCTCCGATCTCCGGGGGGAGGCTGGCAAACGACAAGGTTGGGTCAACTTCCCGGACAATGGCATCAATCAGAGGCACCACCACCGTGACAGTACCAGCAACACCATCAAGCGAAAACGTCAGGCGATATCCTGGCAACAAGCCATTACCACGACCCGACCAAAGAGCCTCCAGCGTTGCCAGCCGGCCAGCCAATGGAAAAGCAACCGGCTGACGACGACAATAGAAACTGTTGATCCCTTCAATCTGCGCTGGCGCGATCCTCGGCAACAGTAGCGGCCTCGCTGCCGGACTGCTCACCATCAACCTACCATCACGCGTAGGTACCTTGAACCAATTGAACACCAGGCCCCCCATCAACCCGCCCGCTTTGCACTGACCACCCCACGGTCCTCATCCTCAACCTCTGCCAGCGTCATATCTCGAAACAATTGTTGCTTGTCTTGCTGCTTCAGCAGCAGAGTAAGCTTCGCCGAGGCCTTCTGGTGCACGCGAAAGTCCTCCTGCGCTGCGGCATACACCTTGCGCTGTTTCTCAAGCTCCGCTTCCGCCCTCGATACATCACTCATCAGATGGGCTGTCTCAAGCGCAAGCCTGTCGATGCGGAGCTGCATCGTGACCACCGCCGATTGCCCCACAATGTGGCCAACCAGCGAATCGAGCAGCCGACGCTCGCGCTGCTTTGCCGCAGCAACATGCTTTGCCGCAGCAGCCGCAGCAGCCACAACGCGTTGCTCAGCGAGCCGACACCTTTCATTCTCTGCAATGACGAGGTCAAGCGCCCGCTTTTCACGGTGTTGCCTCAATTCGGCAAGCTGCTTGAGGCCATTCGCAGTGCTCACGCCACGAGTTCTTTCATTTGCTGTTGCGTCTGTTCTAAAGAAACGCAGGTTTCACCTGTTTGGCGTAGAAATCCCTCAATCCGTCCTGCCTTGGCGACAGCCTCATCAGTTAACGCATCACTGCCACTCTTGTATTCTCCAACGCGCAGCAGCAATTCAACCTCCGCATACCTGGCCAGCAGCTCCCGGATCCTCGCTGCATCAGCACGATGTTCTGGCGTTATCACCACATCCATCAGGCGGCTGCGGCTCCTCAGCACGTCGATTGCCGGGTAGTGGTTGCGCGCCGCCAGCTCCCGAGACAGGATCATATGGCCGTCAAGAATCGACAGCACTTCCTCCGCCACCGGATCAAGGCTGATCTCGCCCTCCACCAGCACTGTATAGATACCCGTAATCGAACCTCGTCCAATTGACCCGGCCCGTTCAAGCAGACGAGGCAAAGCAGAAAACAGTGACGGCGGAAAGCCCCGTCGCGTTGCCGGCTCTCCCGCTGCCAGACCGATCTCGCGCTGCGCCCGGGCAAACCGTGTAACGCTGTCGACCAACAGTAGGACATGGTGGCCCTGGTCGCGGAAATACTCTGCAATCGCGGTTGCGACATGAGCAGCCTTGGCGCGCTCCATTGCCGGTCTATCGGAGGTTGCTGCAACCACCACTGCGCGCCGACGACCTTCAGCGCCAAGCTGACGTTCAACAAATTCACGCACTTCGCGACCGCGCTCGCCTACAAGCGCCACGACCACCACCGAGGCATCGGTACCGCGGACAATTTGAGCCAACAATGACGACTTGCCCATACCAGCCTCGCCAAAGATGCCAATGCGTTGCCCTCTCCCACAGGTCATCAGACCGTCAATGGAACGGATCCCAAAACGAATCGGGGCACTGATCGGTTCACGCGCGAACGGCGACGGTGCCTGGGCGTTGATCGGATAACTCGCATCGATATTTGGTGGGGGCCATGGGCCTTCATCCAGCGGTTCGCCAGCCGCACTAATCGTCCTGCCCAGCAAGCCGCTGCCCACCGGGATCCGCAATTCAGTGCCCGTGGCAATCACCTCGGTCAGGCTCGACAACCCGACGAGTTCCCCTATCGGCGTCAGCACCGCCAGATCGTCGACCAGCCCTATCACCTCCGCTGGAACTCTGCAGTTCGTTGTAGGATCAAAAAGGTCGCAGATTTCTCCGAGGCGTACCAGAGGTATGCTGGCGTGAACGGTGTTGCCAAGCAGGCGCCGAACCCGCCCTCGCGCCTCGCGAGGCGCGCCCTCGCGCACCGCGCGCTGCAGGCGGGGCATAATCGATGACAATCGTGTGTCACGATTGCTCCCGCCAGTCATCCCGCCTTCTCCTTACGATCTACGCCCAACGCTGATGCAAAGGCCTTCATCTGTACATCAATACCGGCATCCATGACCGCAAGATCGCTGGCAACGATGCATCCGCGAGCGCTAAGGGCACGTTCGCCCTCCACCGAGATTCTGGGTCCGCTACCCCCACTGGATCCTGCAAGAGTGCTCGCCACCTTACCAACCGCAGATGGATGAACACAAATCTTCAGCCATTTCTCCTGGCGAAATTCTGTGGTTGCATGGGCTGCTGCGCGCGCGACCAGCTCGGCTACGTCAAATTGCCCCAGCACACGCTCCACCACCTCCAGAGCCAGCGCGCCGATTTCTTCTTCCAACGACGCCAAATGCTGGTCTACCTGTGTACGGGTATTGCTCACCAACAGTGCGGCTTCCTTCTGACCCGCTTTTCGGCCGTCGGCTAACCCGCGCTCATATTGAACCGCGTAGATTTCCTCAGCCTCGATTTCCACCTCAGCGGCGATGCGCTTGACCTTAGCAAGAAAACGATATCCGTCCTGCCACGCCCTTACATTGTCTTCCCGCACGATCCTGACTCCGGGTCCCCGCGGCAGATCCTCAACCAATCTCGGAACTCGCTTCAACATCACACCGCCCTACATCCCCGCTGCACGGCGTACAATAACGCTTGCAGTTTTAGCCATATGATCCGTCGGTCCCGCAATCTGCCGAGACGTTCCAGATAGCCTTATGCCTACCCGCCCGCCAACAGCGGGAGAAACAGATTGGCACCACACGGCCATACAACGCTCCCCGTCCCTTACGACGACTTCTTTTGTGTTGGCCAACAGCATAAATGCCTCCCCTCCCCCGGACAAATCGCGATTGGTCAGCGCAAACGAGCAAACTGCCTCCCCGATGTGTTCGTGGAGCGAACGCAACTTCTCGGCCAGCACCACATTAGCAATGGCGTTAGCCCAATAGATCGCCCCGGAGCGCAATATCACTTCACGCAGTTCCGCATCGGAGGACAAGGCGATATTGCGATCAACCTCTTCGACACTACTTTCGTCGACCGGCGCCGCAAGCTCGTAATGCTTGACGATGATTCGAGACAACCTGTCCCGCAACCGCCCCGTAACCCGAAGCCGCTCACACAGCTTTTTGCTGAGCACACCACCAAGGCAGTCCACCAGCCGCTCGATGTCAATATAGCCAGCCGGTTGCTGCATAAAGACGTTCCAATCCATCTTAGCCAGCTCCATGGCTGCGGCGGTCACGACGACTTCACCACTTGCGAGGATTGAAGTGGATAAACCCGTCGGTGACGCCACACCAGGAAGCCACCGCCCCCGGCCAGAACCACCAAAACAGCGCCCGCCCCGAGCCACATCCAGCCATTCCACCAGCCAAAACTCAAAATGCCGGCTTTCAACGATTCCTGGCGTTCGGATGCGTGCGCCCGCTCTTGCGCTTGTACTGGCACCAGGACAACCGACACCTTCTCATAGGACAACCCCGCCACACCATTGGCAACCAGCATCTTGATCTGGGGCACCAGACTTTCCATCTTGGTCGCTGCGCGATGCCGTATGAAAACCGACGCCGACGATGGCAGCGACTGCTCGCGCAGCGGATCGTTTTCCGGCAACACCAGATGAACACGTGC